>Ga0208409_1000130_pt1 | contig 33687 bp, 27 predicted proteins | sample ETNtaG_29_FD_185784 | JGI IMG/M metagenome (GOLD analysis project Ga0208409, IMG submission 185784) | Marine microbial and viral communities from oxygen minimum zone, Eastern Pacific Ocean - ETNP201406SV201 (SPAdes) (version 2) | ecosystem: Environmental > Aquatic > Marine > Oceanic ...
CTTTTTTCCTCCCCAGAGCCAGGACCAGATTGGTTTTTTGGTATGTTTACGATGGGTCACATGAGCAAATTCCCGGTGTGCTTCCCCGGTATAGAGCTGGCGAGGTCGACCAATTCGATTGTCAGGATCACCTATCATCTCCTTCCAGTGAGAGATCCAGCCTACAGTACGTGAGATAGCAAAGAGAACAGTAAACATATTGGTGGGAAAACCGATCGCTTTAAGGATCAGCCCGGAGTAGAAGTCAACGTTGGGATAGAGGTTTTTGCTGACAAAGTACTCATCCTGGAGGGCAATTCTTTCGAGTTCCTGGGCAATTTCCAGCAAAGGATCATCAATCATCCCCAGCTCATTCAGCACCTCTTTAGCAGTCTCTTTCATCACTTTTGCCCGAGGGTCAAAGCTCTTGTAGACCCGATGGCCAAAGCCCATTAAACGGAAGGGGTCAGAAGGGTCTTTTGCACGTTCAATAAACTCAAGAATATTCTCACTCGTGCCGATCTCTCCCAGCATGTTCAGTACTGCTTCATTGGCACCACCGTGAGCCGGGCCCCAGAGAGAGGCAATACCTGATGAGATACAGGCGAAGGGGTTGGCCTGAGAGGATCCGGCAAGGCGTACCGTAGAGGTGGATGCATTCTGCTCATGGTCGGCATGGAGAATCAGGATCCTGTCCAGGGCCTTGGCAAAAATGGGGTTAACCTGATACTCCTCTGAAGGGGTGGCAAACATCATGTACAGAAGGTTCTCCGCATAGGAGAGATCATTTCGTGGGTAGATAAAAGGCTGGCCTATGGAGTACTTGTAGGCACAGGCACCGATAGTCGGCATTTTAGCGATCAATCGGTGTGAGGCGAGCATGCGCTGCATGGGGTCGTAAATATCGGTGCTGTCGTGATAGAAGGCGGAGAGCGCGCCTACAATGCCTACCATGATCGCCATCGGGTGTGCATCACGACGGAAACCTCTGAAGAAGGTCATCAACTGGTCATCAAGCATAGTGTGGTGAGTGATGCTCCAATTAAACTGTTCCTTCTCTTCAGGGGAGGGGAGATCTTCGTAGAGAAGCAGATAACAGACATCCAGGTAGTCGCTGTGTGAAGCCAGCTCTTCAATAGGGTATCCCCGGTGTTTGAGAATTCCCTTCTCACCATCAATGTAGGTGATCCCGGAGTCACATGAAGCCGTTGAAGTAAAGCCGGGATCATAGGTAAATATCCCGAGATCGCGATAGAGGGTGCGAATATCCAATACTTGTGGACCTATGGTGCCTTCAAGTACGGGAAGATCATAGGTTTCACCGGTAGCATTATTGGTGAGAGTGAAAGTCTTCTCAGAGACGATGGGATCAATTCTTTTCATGGACCATACCTTCAAATAGTGGATAATAGTGATTATTAATAATTTCTATAGAAAACTACATTATTATTAATTTACACAAAAAATGACGGTTAAGGAAGCTCTGAACAGCAGAATGTTTTCTTTGTTGCAGTGGAGGACGACCAGAATTGTTACTGTAAACTATTGGAATTATTGATATTAATCTCTCTTTATTCTTTTTTGTGAGATCAAAAATTCTCGATATCTCTTCTTAGCGACCATCAAATAATACAATATAATGGGGTCATACCACTCTCGACTTTTATTGATGGAAAGCTGTAAATGAACAATCTCCTTGAGCTCGATGAGAGAGCAGAAAAGCTGACTATTGACCTGCCAACAGCGGGGATTCAGCTTTCAGCGCTTGCTTGGGGACCCCCTGGGGGGAGGCCGGTTTTTGCACTTCATGGCTGGCTTGACAATGCAGCAAGCTTTTCCCCTCTCTCACCCTACCTTGAGGGCTGTCGGCTTGTGGCGGTTGACCTTCCAGGTCATGGTGGTTCAGGTCAACTGCCTCTATCCAGCTGGATCCACTATCCTGACTATCTCCCTCTTCTGCTTGAGGCGCTTGACCGACTGGGTTGGGATCAATGCACCCTTCTTGGCCACTCGTTGGGAGCAGGGCTGGCCACTTTGATTGCCGCTCTTTTCCCACAGAAGGTGAGTGCTCTTGCCGCCATTGAGGGGATTGGCCCACTGACCGCACCGGCAGATCAGGCACTCACCTCCCTTCGGCGTTCACTGACACAACTGCGCCGCCACCCAGACCGCAAACTCCCTACCTACTCGAGCTGTGAAGCGGCAATCAGTGCGCGCCATCAAGCCGGGGATTTATCTCTTGAAGCGGCCAGGATCCTGGCATCACGAAATCTGGTGGAAAAGGGCGATGGGGTTGGCTGGAGAACTGATCCCAGGTTGACCCTGCGATCACCCGTCTATCTGATGGAGGAGCAGGTGTTGGCGATTCTTGAAGGTGTGGAGGCCCCAACATTACTGATCAAGGGTGACAGGGGGCTTCTTGTTGGCCGGCCAGAGATAACAGAGCGTTGTCAACGATTCGATAAGCTTGAAATTGTCGAACTCTCCGGTGGCCACCACCTCCACATGGATGATGCAAAAGCTGTCGGCACCGTTATCACTGATTTTTTCCAACGAGAGGGATAAACTCCTTTACACTAGGCTGAGCTGAAGTAAAATCCGCTTTCCAAACGAGAGTGATTACTTTTCGAGTACTTTTAATTGTCAGGTAAATATGGCCAAATCAAAACACATCTACCGCGTCATTTTTCAGAGCCAGGGCAAGGTGATAGAGCTCTATGCCCGTGAGGTCTCCCAGAATCAGCTCTTTGCTTTTGTCGAAATTGCTGAACTCTCCTTTGGTGAGCGATCTCAGCTGGTGGTTGATCCTTCTGAAGAGCAGCTGAAATCAGAGTTCTCAGGTGTTCGTCGTACCTTTATCCCTCTCCACTCGGTGATTCGGATTGATGAAGTAGAGAAAGAAGGTGTAGCCAAGATTCGTCCCGCTGAAAGCGAATCGAGCGGTAACATAACCCCTTTTCCGGTTCCCATGCCCCCCGGTGGTATCGCCGAGTAACAACCTCGTCCGCGCATAAAATCCAGAAACAGACCCATTAGCCATAATGACATCCGGGTCTATCTACACCGTGTATAGCCTTTATGCATTTCGGCTGCCCTTTGTTCCGCCAAAATAGAAGTAGCGAGCATTCTAGAGGGGTTGTGGCGAGGTGAAAGTGAGGGTGGCTGCAAACAGGAGTGACTACTTTGAAAGAGAGGGAGTTAAGGGTTAGCTTCGCATCCGGTAGCCACGGTTCAGCAGGGCCAGGTTGACACCAAAGAGAATGAGGATGAAACCGACAATCATGGCATAAGAGAGCGGGAGAGAGATGTCGGATATTCCCAGGAAGCCGTATCGGAAGGCGTTGATCATGTAGAGAATGGGGTTGGCAAGGGAGAGGGTCTGCCAGAACTCAGGGAGCAGGCGAATGGAGTAGAAGACCCCCCCAAGGTAGGTGAGTGGAGTGAGGACAAAGATCGGAATGATGCTGATGTCATCAAAATTGCGGGCGAAGAGGCCGTTGGAGAAGCCGGCCAGGGAGAAGAGGATTGAGGTGAGGACCACCACAGAGAGAACAACGCCCAGATTGTGGATCTGGAGCTGGCTGAAGAAGAGTGAAACTACGGTAACCACCACTCCCACCACCATTCCCCGGGCAAGACCCCCACAGGTATAGCCGATCAGCATCACCCAGGGGGGCATTGGAGAGACCATCATCTCCTCAACAAATCGCTGGAAGCGGGCACTGAAGAAAGAGGAGGAGACATTGGCATAGGAGTTGGTAATGACGGCCATGATAATGAGCCCCGGGACAATAAAATCCATGTAGCGGTAGCCCTCCATTTCACCAATTCTGGGTCCAATCAGATTTCCAAAGATCAGAAAGTAGAGTGTAGTGGTGATAACCGGGGGAAGCAGGGTCTGTAGCCAGATCCGGGTAAAGCGACGAATCTCTTTACAGAGCAGAGTGGTAAAGCCGATCCAAAGACCCATAGGACTCATGGGTTAGACCCCATGCCATCACTGTTTTCACTCACTATCTTGATAAAGAGTTCCTCCAGTCGATTGGCTTTGTTGCGCAGGCTGGTGACATTGATTGAGTGCGCAAGGAGTGCGGCAAAAAGCGGATTGAGCCCCCTCTTGCGGTCAACATCAACCTCCAAAGTAGTCGAATCGATCTGCCTTAGTGGGTAGTGATCAATCGAGGGGAGGGCAGTGAGGGGTTGGTCGAGATCGAGGATAAAAGTTTCGTTACCCAGCTTCATCAGGAGTGACTTCATGCTGGTGTTGTGGATCAGTTTGCCATGATCGATGATTCCAATATTACGGCAGAGGTGTTCTGCCTCCTCCAGGTAGTGCGTGGTAAGAATGATCGTGGTTCCGGCGGCATTGATCTCACGGAGAAAGGACCACATCGATCGTCTGATTTCGATATCCACCCCGGCAGTGGGTTCATCAAGGATGAGAAGCTGGGGGTGATGGACCAGAGCGCGGGCAATAAGGAGTCTGCGCTTCATCCCCCCCGAGAGATTGCGGCCGATGGTGTTGCGCTGCTCCCAGAGTCCAAGTGTATGGAGATACTCTTCTGATTTGGCATTTGCCAATGATCGCGGGATGCCGTAATAGCCCGCCTGGTTGATCAGGATCTGCATCGGGGTCTCAAAGATGCTGAAATTAACCTCTTGAGGAACCAGTCCGAGCCTGCTTTTTGACTCTGCCGGGTGCAGATCGGTGTCATAACCAAATACTTTAACCTCACCACGGGTCTTGTTAACCAGTGAGGTGATAATTCCAATCAGTGTGGACTTGCCTGCCCCATTGGGCCCAAGGAGAGCGTAAAAATCCCCATTTTCAACCTTGAAAGAGAGACCCCTGAGAGCCCGGGTACCGTTTTCATAGCTCTTGGTAATCTTGTTGACTGTGAGTGCCGGCTCCATTATCCGCCTTATCTGTGGGGTTCGGTTGCTGCAAAGCTGTAGTTTATCAGTAGAATAACGTTAAACTGTGGCTCTATTGGGTGTTAAGCCTCTTTTATTACCGTTCTGTGGTTGAGGTCTTATGAAGACAACGAGTACTTTTCACTGGGGTTATCCGGTTCTTGTCTGTTTAACAGCGGTGTACTTGAGTGGTTGCCACACACTCAATCGCAAGGAGTGTGAGACAGCTGATTGGGAATCCATTGGCCTGAGAGATGGGTTGAAGGGTGAGACCCTGGCACATTTTAACAAACACCAGAAGGCGTGTGACAGATTTGACCTCCTTGCAGACAGGGCAAGCTGGGAATCGGGTCGTCGGAAGGGGTTGGAAACCTACTGTGAACCCGTCAATGGCTTCTATGTGGGTCGTGCGGGCAAGGTCTATCATGGGGTATGTGGTGCGGGTGCAGCAGAGTTCCGGGAGAACCACCGCAAGGGAAAGTGGCTTTTCGACATGGAATCAGTACTCAATAGTGTTGAGAGAGAGATCAACAACCTTCTCGACAGCCTCGATGACCTCGAGCAACAACATCTGGAAGCCCTGGAAGAGGGGAGTAGCAGCCTACAACAGGAGCTGAGGCTGAGACTCCTCGAGTTGCGCCGAAGTCTCCGTCGCAAACAGACCGAGTGGAACAGATTACAAGTGGAGTTTGCCGCCGAAGAGATGAAGCTCAAACCCTGATCCCCTCGCGGAGTTCAGGAACCACTTGTCAGCGGCTTTGTCTGTACCGGCCTTTGTGGTTTTCTTTGCTCCTTATTCACCCAGGCCCATACTGATATAACCTGTCGGACAGAGATCTGCACAGATGTGAGATGCTCACCTATTCAGGGGGGTTATAGGGTCATTACAGGAGATGAATGGGTAGTGGTTAGAAGGGAGAAGGGCTATGATCCATTGAGATTAACAGTCAGAGACCATCATCGAATGAATGACACCAGTAAGCCAGGGTTAAAAAACTTCCCGATCGCTTTTTTTTCAATTCTGATGGGTCTTGGCGGCTTTGCAACGGCTCTTCGAAAGGGGGAAGAGATTTTCTCTCTTCCATCGGGTGGGAGCAGGCTCGTTTTTATATTGGCGGGTATTCTGTTTGTGCTCTTATCTAGCCTCTATCTGATTAAAATCGTCCACCATCGGGAGGCGGTTATGCAAGAGCTTCGTCATCCGGTAACTTTGAGTTTCTTCTCAACCCTCCCAATAACCATACTGCTTCTTTCAATTGGGGCCTATCCAGAATTTCCTCTGCTCTCAAAGTGGTTCTGGGGGGTGGGGGCGGCAGGCCAGCTGGGGATGACGCTCTATGTGCTCACCACCTGGATACATCAGACCCACTTCCAGATCGAACACAGCCATCCCTCATGGTTTATTCCGGTAGTAGGCAACATTATTGTGCCGGTGGTCGGGGTAGAGCATGCCCCCTTGGAAATATCCTGGTTCTATTTCAGTTTTGGGCTGTTTTTCTGGATTATTCTCCAGGCGATTGTGCTCAACCGCATCTTTTTCCATCAACCCATGGCAGAAAAACTGATTCCCACCCTTTTTATCATGGTGGCACCACCCGCCCTTGGGTTTATCTCCTACCTCAAGATTACCGGTGAACTGACTCAGTTTGCCCAGCTGCTCTACTACATAGGGGGATTTATTACCCTGCTTCTTCTGGTTCAGTTCAGGGCCTTCTCCAGGGTGAAGTTCTTTCTCTCTTCCTGGGTATACTCTTTCCCTGCAGCGGCCATCACCATCGCTACCCTGGTGATGTATGACAAGACTCAAGTGATCTTCTTTCGGCAGGCCGGGCTGGCTCTGCTGATGCTGCTCGGGCTATTGATGCTCTGGTTGGTGGTCAGCACAGTCAATGCCATTCGTCACCATGGGTTCTGCCTCCCAGAGTAGAGATTGCTCTGTCATGGATTAGCCACCAGGGAGATTCAGGCGGCTGGTGGCGCCTACAGCTCTTTTGACTCTGCACAGAGATCGAGCAGGACAATAATATCGTCAAGCGTGGTAATAATGGTGTCGGGTTGGTAAGGCTGATCCCAGGCCAGGTCGTTGCGGTTGATCCAGGCCGTTTTCATGCCTGCACGACGGGCTCCACCGATATCCTCAACGGGGTGATCCCCAATATGAAGAATGGTATCGAGTGGTATGCCGAGTGTGGTACTGACAGCCAGAAAGATGGAGGTGTCAGGCTTGGCGACACCCACCATGCGTGCATTCAGGACCGCATCAAAGAGATGGCTGATACCCAGGCGGTCGAGGTCTGCATTGCCATTTGAGAGCGCAACAAGGGGGTAGTGAGAAGCGAGCAGTTCAAGGGCTGGAAGAACATCCGGATAAAATTCAACTTCATGACGAGCCTCAAAGAAGAGGTCAAAGGCCGCGTCAGCATAGTTCTGGCCATAGCCGAATGGTTTTAGGGCATCACGGTAGGTGTTCCTGCGAATGGCGGTAAAATCATGTACCAGGTGAGGGTAGGATTTCTCAGCAGCAATTCGTGCCTGACGGAGGGTCTCAATATCCAGATGTGGTGCGGCATCTGGACAGTGGTCCTTAAGCCACTGTTGAACCTGGTCTTCCGCACGATAAATCACCGGCCAGATCGACCATAGGGTGTCATCAAGATCAAGAGAGATGGCGCGAATCGACTGCATGGTTTCTGGGGTCTCTTCTTGGGTGGAGAGTGAGTGTACACTGAGCTTGGTTTTTGATGATAGAGAGGATCCGAATGTTCAGTTGGTCGAGAGGAAGGCAGTGGAATAGGGCTCTCTTTGGAGGGAGATTGTGGCTACAGCAAGACGATATTAATCGATAGGCAAAAAGCTTGACAGCACGCTATATGTTGTAGAGAATTTCACTTCCAACCACAACATCTAGTAGGTACTAAAAAAACCAGCTCTATCCTGATAACCCATTGAAGTTAAAAGAAGATCAAGGTTTTAAGTGGAGTGACCAGATCTTGGCGGGTTGTCGATTGCGAGAGAGTGGTGACAAGTGGTGGGAGGAGGGTCAAGCAGCCTGAATACTGATAAAAGAAACTGGAGGGAAATAATCAATGACCGCTGTAGGTGCAAAGGCGTCCGCGACAACAAACAACCCCATCCCATTACAATCGGCATCGGTCGATATTTGGGATAAAAAATACAGACTAAAAACAAAGCAGGGTGAAACGGTTGATGCTGATGTTGCTGAAACCTATCGTCGGGTGGCACATGCTCTGGCCGAAGTCGAAGAGAGGGAGGAGGATCGCGAGGCCTGGTATGAACGTTTTTATTGGGCCCTGGAAAATGGTGCAATCCCTGCCGGCAGAATTGTTTCAAATGCAGGCGCTCAATCTCATAAACCCGCTACAAGTACAATAAACTGTACTGTCTCTGGAACCATCTCAGACTCAATGGATAGCATCCTCAGTTCTGTTCGTGATGCGGGTTTGACCCTTAAGGCAGGTTGTGGCATCGGTTATGAGTTTTCAACTCTCCGACCCAAAGGTGCTTTCGTAAGTGGGGCCGGAGCCTATACCTCAGGGCCTCTCTCGTTCATGGATATCTTTGATGCCATGTGTTTTACCGTCTCATCTGCCGGTGGGCGACGGGGCGCCCAGATGGGTACATTTGATGTTTCACACCCTGATGTGATCGACTTTATTCGTGCTAAGCGAAGAGATGGCCTTCTTAGACAATTCAATCTCTCCTGCCTGATAACAGATGAGTTTATCAACGCTGTAAAGGAGGGTGAAGACTGGCCACTGGTCTTTCCTGCGACACAGCAAGAGATTGATGGTTCTAATGATGAGATTATCTATCGTCACTGGCCGACAACTGAAGAATATGTAACCAATGAGAAGGGTGAAGTGGCGTGTCGGGTCTATCAGCATATCCCTGCAAGGCGTGTCTGGGATGTCATTATGAGTTCAACCTATGACTACGCTGAGCCTGGGTTTATTCTCATCGACCGGGTCAATGAGATGAACAACAACTGGTTTTGTGAAGATGTGCGTGCAACAAACCCTTGTGGTGAGCAACCTCTTCCAGAGTATGGCGCCTGCCTGCTCGGTTCAGTAAACCTGACTCGCTTTATTGATGATCCATTTACAGATAAGGCAAGGTTTAACTGGGAACGGTATCGAGAAGTAGTTAAGGTTTTCACTCGAATGCTTGATAATGTAGTGGAGATTAATGGCCTGCCCCTCGAACAACAACGGGATGAGATTACCCACAAACGACGTCATGGTATGGGTTTTCTTGGTCTCGGTTCTTCACTTGTGATGCTGGGGATGAAATATGGTGAAGAAGGTTCACTCGACTTTACCGAACAAGTTGCCAGAGAGATGGCTGAAGCAGGCTGGCAGGCGGGTATAGACCTGGCCGCAGAGAAAGGTGCTGCCCCGATTCTTCTTGAGTACTTCACGGTCACCGAGGAGATGCTGGCCAGAAGACCAGAGATGCGTCAGGATGGGATTCAGGTCGGGGATCAGGTCAGAGGCTCTGTTTTGATGGCCAAATACAGCCGTTATATGCAACAGTTCCCAAAAGAGTTGACAGACACCATTGCAGAGCAGGGTGCTCGTTTCACCCACCACACCTCCATTGCTCCGACTGGAACCATCAGCCTCTCACTGGCCAACAATGCGTCTAATGGCATTGAGCCCTCTTTTGCCCATCAGTACAGTCGTAATGTGATTCGTGAGGGTCGAAAGACAAAAGAAAAAATTGATGTTTTTTCCTATGAGTTGCTCGCCTATCGGACACTCGTCAACCCAAATGCTTCAGAAGCTGGATTAGAGAGCGATGCACTCCCGGATACTTTTATCAGTGCTGATATGGTTACCCCGAAACAGCATGTCGATATACAGGCGGCTGCACAGAAGTGGATCGATTCTTCAATTTCCAAGACAGCTAATGTGCCGTCAGATTTTCCCTTTGAGGAGTTCAAGGATATCTACATGTACGCCTATGATAAGGGGCTTAAGGGATGCACTACCTTCAGGTTTAATCCGGAAGCGTTCCAGGGTGTATTGGTCAAGGATGACGATCTTGAAAACACCCTCTATCAGTTTACCCTTGAGGATGGAAATGTAGTGGAGTTCAAGGGCAATGAAGAGGTGGAGTATGATGGAGAAAAACATACTGCTGCCAATCTGTTTGATGCACTTAAAGAAGGTTATTACGGTCGGTTTTAGTTGGAGTGATTAATGAGTAACAAGATTGGAAAAAAAATAGTGGGCTATGATGTCGTCAGCAAGAAGGATGAATCCATTTCTACAGGTACGATAGCAGCAGAAGAGACGGTTGCCTCAGAACTCCCATCGCAAACCGCAAGCATCGTGCAGATGCACGAAAGGGTTGAACGGCCGGAGATGCTGTTGGGGAGCACATACAAGATTAAAACACCGCTCTCAGATCATGCATTGTATGTCACCATTAATGACATTGTCCTTAACCCTGGAACCCCATACGAAAAACGCCGGCCTTTCGAAATCTTTATCAACTCGAAAAACATGGATCACTTCCAGTGGATTGTGGCCTTGACCCGGATCGTCTCTGCCGTCTTTAGAAAGGGAGGGGATGTTACATTTCTGGCTGAAGAGTTACGTAGTGTTTTTGACCCTCAGGGTGGTTATTTCAAACGTGGCGGGAAGTATATGCCATCACTGGTCGCTGAAATCGGTGATGCAATTGAAGCTCACATGAGATTTATCGGTATGATAAAAGACGATACCCCTGATGAGCATCGTCAAAAGCTTATTGATGATAAACGCCGAGAATATGATAATCGTCAGGTTGCTGATAAGGGAGGTCAGAGTGATGAAGCGGGAGATTTCCCTTCTGAAGCCCGGCTTTGTATTAAGTGTAAGACCAAAGCAGTGATTATGATGGATGGTTGCCTCACCTGCCTCAACTGTGGTGATTCCAAGTGTGGATGAGGGTGCGGAGGCCCTGGGTTAAACCTTAATCGCTTCGCAGCGCCTCTACAGGGGTCATAAGTGAGGCCCTGTGGGCAGGGTAGAAGCCAAATACAATACCAACCCCCATGGAGACCAGAACAGCGAGCCCGATCGCCCTGGGTTGGTGGATGATCTCAATAAAGTCGATGCCCTGAAGAAAGTAGCTGGCACCGAAACCGAGACCTACGCCAATGGTCCCCCCTGATAAGGAGAGGATGACCGATTCGGTGAGAAACTGCCATCGAATCTGACTCCTTGTCGCCCCCAGTGCCATGCGAAGGCCGATCTCGCGCGTTCGTTCGGTTACTGTAACCAGCATGATGTTCATGATCCCAATGCCGCCAACAAGGAGAGAGATGGCCGCTACCGAAGCCAGTAGCAGGGTCATGGTGCGTATGGTGTCGGTGCGGGTGGTTACCATTTGTGCCAGGTTGCGAATGCGGAAATCATCTTTGTTCCCCTCTTTTATCTCATGGAGGCGGCGCAAGATTTGCTCTACCTCTCTCTCGGTCTCGGTGAGGGTTTCTGCGCTGCTTGCTTGGATATGCATGCGTTGAATTTGGCCACTCCTTCCACGTTTTTTTCCGGCCAGTCGTTGACGCATCGTTTTGAGTGGAACAAAGGTAACGTCATCCAGGTCACTGCCTCCAAACCCTTGGCCTTTGGCCTCTAATACACCGATCACCGTAAAGGGGATACGATTGATGCGTAGAGTAGAGCCGATGGGATCCTGATCGTCAAAAATGTTTTTTGAGACACTCGCCCCGAGCACCACCACCTTGCGCCCCAGTGCATACTCTTCCTCACTGATCTCACGTCCCAGTTCAATGACCCACTTATTGATAGCGAGATAACCCTTCTCAACACCACTTGTCCGGGTTCGCCAGTTTTTCCCTGCAGCAATGATCTGGACACTGCTGGTGATGCTTCCGGATATTTGGGCAACATATTGTGCCTCTTCCCGTATTCCATCAACATCACGCTGGGTGAGGGACTGCTTCGATTCCCCTCCCATGCTGGCACCACGGGAGAAGCCTGAGCCCGGCAGGACCATGATCAGGTTTGACCCCATACGGTCAATCATTTCAGTGATCCGAGCTTCAGCACCTGCACCGATAGCAGCCATGGCGATGACTGAGCCGCAACCGATCACAATCCCCAGTGTGGTCAAAATACTGCGCAGTGGATTTGCCTTTAAGGCCGTGGCAGCGGTGGCGATCAGGTCTCGACTTTTCATTATTGGCTCGAGAGGGCGGAATCTGTTATCAATTGGCCATCCCTGAACTCCAGACGTCTTCGGGCATAGGCCGCGACTTCAGCTTCATGGGTAATCAGAATCACGGTTACTTCACCTTTGTTCAGTTCACGCAGCAGGGACATGATCTCTTCCCCGGTATGGGTATCCAGGGCACCGGTTGGCTCATCGGCGAGGAGGAGTTTTGGTTGGGTGACCATCGCCCGAGCGATCGCCACCCGCTGTTGCTGGCCACCGGAAAGCTGGGTAGGCAGATGGTGGCCACGACCCTTCAGCCCCACCTTCTCAAGTGCCTCAGAGGCTCTCTTTTGACGCTCCCGTTTGGGGGTTCCCGAATAGATCAGCGGCAGTTCGGTATTTCTCAGCGCAGTCAACCTGGAGAGGAGGTGAAAAGACTGAAAGACAAAGCCGATGGTGGAATTGCGTATTTGAGCGAGTCGATCACTGCTGAGGGCATCGACGGCATCTCCGTTAATCTGATACACGCCCGCTGTTGACCGGTCCATACATCCAATAATGTTCATCAGCGTCGATTTTCCGGAGCCCGAAGGGCCTACAATAGCGACAAACTCACCAGACTCGATAGTGAGAGAGATGTTGTGCAACGCCTTGATGGTCTCAGCGCCTGTCCGGTAGTAGCGACAGAGACCCTCAAGCTTAATCTGAGGTATAGCGTTGGAGTTCACTTAGCTGAACCCCTGGCAATCCCGATGATCACTACATCACCTTCACCCAGTGGGCCTGAGATGAGCTCTGCCCATTTGGATGTGGTCAGCCCTACCCTCACGGTGTGGGACTTTGGACCTCCTGCAGGGTCCAGGGTCCAGAGTGTGGCTTGACGTTCAACCTCCTTCTCACTGCGCTGTTTCTGGAAGAGGGCCACCTGTTCCGGGGTCAGGATACTCATAATCGTCCGATTACGAAGCTTGCTGATGGCGCGCTCCAACGACTCGCCCTCAAGGACTGATTTTCTCAGCTCTTGTATTTCGGGATTGATGCCCCTCATGGCAGCACGCAGTTGAGAACGCTGGCTGGAGTCGAGGTTGATTCCCTGGATCATCTGGCCAAAGGCGCCGCCCCTGCCACCCCCCCCTTCACCCCCTCCACCTCTGGATGGGGGCTGGGAACCAGAGGTTTCGGCCGGGGTGCTGTTAGGACTGTCCTCTGCTGTGGGTTTACTCTTCTCCTGTTTTGGTTTGAATTTGAGGGCAGAAGCGGAGACACGAAGAACAGCTGACCTTGAGTCAGTGATGATTTCAGCACTGGCCGTCATTCCGGGAAGGAGCGTCTGGTCACTGTTATCAACTTTGGCGATCACCTTATAGGTGACAACGGATTGAACCACCTCTGGGTTTAGCCGTTTTTGGGTGATTTCACCTTGGAAAGAGCGACCAGGGTAGGCATCAACGGTAAAACGGACCCTCTGCCCGGTTGTAATACGACCAATATCGGACTCATCAATATCCATCTCCAGTTGCATGGAGCTGAGATTCTCTGCAATCAAAAACATCTCGCTCGCTTTCTGTCCTCCGGAGACAACGTCTCCCTTGTAGATCATTCGGTTGAGGATGACCCCTTGAATGGGAGCAGTAATCTCAGTATGTGCCAGATTGTATTCTTGTTCAGCAAGTTGGGCCTTGCTCAGTTGCTCGCGGGAGAGGGAGGCCGATACTTCTTCATTGAGTTGATCGATCCGGGCAGATTTGGCTTCTACTGTCGTCGAGGCCACCCTGTGTTTTACTTCAGCGGCTTTGACCTCGGCATCGGCGTCATCGAGGGCCGCCTTGGCCTTATCGACCTCAGCCTGGGCAAGCACACCCGCTTTCAGTAGTTGTGTTGCCCGTTTATATGTTGTTTCCGCAACACTCCATCTCCGTTTAGCGTTTGCCCTGGTATGGTTGGCTCCAGCAAGAGAGGCTTCTGCATTGCGCAAATCAGAGTGTGCACTGGAGACAGCGGCACGACGAGCAGCCACATCAGAAGCAGACGCCTTGGTCTGATATCTCGCCTGTTGAATGCGAAGCCTGAATTCATCCTGTCTAAGCTGTGCAATGGGCTGCTTGGGTTCAACCCGTTGATTAAAATCGACAAAGACTTCCGCCACTTCCCCACTGACTTGTGGGATTACGGTTACCGTGCTGACGGGATTGATGGCACCGGTGACGGCAATCATTTTACTCAGATCCCCCCTGTCGATGGGGGCAGTCCTGTAGGTGGTACTGGTTGAGGTTTTGTTTCCAAGGTAGTCATCAAGAAGACCTTGCTCCCAGGCCCAGTAACCACCACCAGCAAGGGGTGCAACAATAAAAATCAGAAAAAGGAAAAGTCTTTTCATTTGTACCCTCTTGATATCGATTGGTTTTGAGTTGTAGCAGGAAGCGTGATGACGATAGAGAGCCCACCCTCTTCAAGGTTGAAGGCCCTGATCGTACCATGGTGCCGCCGAATCGCTCTGTCGGCGATGGTCAGACCGAGGCCAAATCCTCTCTCATCACTTTTTTGAGCAGGGTCGTCCCGGAAACGGTCCTGATTGGTTATCCGAGAGAAGGGTTCGAAAATGGTCTTAAGCTTTGACTCATCGATTCCCGGGCCTTGGTCAGAGACTGAAACCGTAATGGTGGAGTCACTTTTGGCAAGGGTGACACTCACTACAGATTTGGGCGGAGTGTACTTCACCGCATTGCCGATCACATTTTCAAACGCACGCCGGAGAAGTTCCGCATCTCCCGATAGTTGCGAATCAGCCCTGAGTTCAAGCCTCACCTCTTTCTCCTCCTGAGTGGCCTGGAAGTTGAGGCTCTCGATAATATCCTCAAGCAGTGACCCGATATCGACCTGTGTTCTGCTCTCGGTAGAGAGATCGCCTTCAAGGCGTGAGAGGGTGAGGAATTGACCGACAAGCTCATTCAGCCGGTTCGACTCAAGATATATCCTCTTAAGGAGTGATTCGGTTCGTTCCGGTTTTTGCCTGACCAACTCAATGGCAAGTTGCAGGCGGGCCAGTGGTGAGCGCAACTCATGAGAGACATCGCTCAGAAGTTGTTTCTGGGCATTTATCACCCCCTGGAGGTGTTCGGCCATATGGTCAAAGTCACGACCAAGATCGGAAATTTCACCTTTTCGATTACCGATCTGGTTCATCACCCTTGTCGACAATACCCCTGATGCCAGTTTATTTGTGGCCTCACGGAGATGGCGGATAGGTCGACTCATATACCAGGCAAGAATCAGGCTGAAGAGCAGGGTAGCACCGACCATAGACAGCCCCAGAATGCTATTAAGAAAACGGGGCCAGAAGCGCCAGAGGGTAGGGGGGTTGACCTGGGATGGGGCGCGTGGGGCAAGAAAAACAATATAGGGTTCCCCCTCCGGAGTGCGCACCTTTCTGGCCCATGGAGCCGAGCCTTTGGGCCTATTGGTTGAATTTCGAGCACGTTGAAGAGCCCCTTTGGGAATAGGGCGGTTGAGTAGTTCTTTTCCCAGGCTGTCGATCACCAGAATTGGTCTGCTCTCTTTGTCTTGTTCATCGAGTATGGATTTGGCCGCTTCAATTCCACTAAAATGAAGAGCGTGGAAGAGAGCGTCCATCATTGCCCGTGGGTTCTGTGCACGGTCGGCAAGTTGGACAAGTCTTTTCTCCTGCTGTTGTTCAGCAATTAGCCCCACTACTCCACTGGTCAGTGCCAGGGTCAGCCATAGCCCTAAAAATATTTTCCAGAAGAGTCGTCCCATGGTTCCTCTCTATTAACTCCTGATCAGCTGATAACCCTGACCACGAACTGTTTTAATCGTCTGTTTGTCGTCGTCGGGGGTGTTCAGCTTTCGTCTGAGGTTGCTGATATGGACATCGATACTGCGATCGAAGGGGCCTGAGGGTCTCCCTAACCCTTGTTCTGAGAGCATCTCTTTTGAGACGACTCGACCGGAGTGGCGAACCAGAATTTCAAGCAGGGTAAACTCAGTACTGGTGAGAACGAGAAGTTGATCAACGAGTCGCGCTTCACGAGTCCCGATATCAATCGTCAGTGATCCCTCCTTTAGTGTGCTGGGATCATCGACGTCTGTTTTTGGGGAGGCTCTGCGAAGAATGGCCCTTAATCGAGCTGCGAGTTCCTTAGGGTTGAAGGGTTTTGGGAGATAGTCATCCGCACCAATCTCAAGCCCGATAATTCGGTCGATATCATCCCCTTTCGCTGTCAACATTAAAATCGGAAGGGATGATTTTTGGCGTATTCGTTTTAGCGTCTCAAGTCCATCAGGCTCAGGCATCATTACGTCCAGGACCAAGGCATCAAAATGACCTGATAGTGCAAGAGTCAGCCCCCTGTTTCCATCATGAGCCGCCCCGGTAGTAAAGCCTTCTCCACTGAGAAAATCACTCAGCATGTCACAAAGCTCAACATCATCATCAATGAGTAGGATTTTAGCCATGAAGTTATTTTGACATAGTTATTATCAAATTCACTTCTCTTCTAAAAACTTTACATAACTTTACCTGTAAAGGCTGATATTTACATGTTATAGGAGCAGAATATACCTAAACCGGAATTGCCCAGTCGATGATTTAAATCAAGGAGTCTGAAATGAAAAACAGAGTATCGAAATTAAGTAGCACCATTATTGTTTTCACTGCTGTTACCGCACTTGGCGGAGTGAGTGTTGCCAATGCCGAGGGTTGTCAGGGGTCAGGTTCACATCAGATGCATAAAGGTTCTTCTGGCACCATGACACACCAGGGCAAAGGGATGAAGTCTGGTGGAAAGCAGAAGATGTCGCGCCAGATGATGCAGCAGGGCAAGGGGATGAAAGGGGGTCGCCGTGGCGACATGCTTGGAAATGAGCGTGGCATCAAGCGGATGATGGAAACCCTTGATGTTACGGACACACAGCGTGATTCGATCTGGAAGATTATCGATGATCGACGAAGTGCGCAACGTAAATTGGCTTCAGATATACAGAGTCAACACAAAGCGCTGCGAGAGCTGAATACGTCATCAAATTCTGACCTGGGCAAGGTGAAAGAGATTGCAAGCACGCTCTCCTCACTAATCGAAGAGCAGATTGTAGAGAGTGCAAATATCATGATTCTGGTTCACAATGTTCTTACCGACGAACAGAAAAAGAAGATGGAAGAGCAGAAGCAGACAAGAGGCAAACAATATCAATCTTGTTCAAAATGAGCATTTGGTGGCAGCCCTCAGAAAAAAGATACCCAAAAAACAACAATTAAATTCAGCCTGTTTTGTTGGAAATCGTTCCGGTTCGAAAGAGCCGGATTTTTTTTGAACCCAATAAAGACAAAGAAGTTGTAAGTGGATGCGTCATCTCTTGAAGCATATTGAAATAGGGCGGTGTCTATAATAGGCACTACCTAGCATCTCTCAGCAGAGTATAGGATCAAACCAAAAATAAAGAGAAGATGTAAACATGATTTAGATGCGGTGTCGTAGCAACATAATGGGTATGCTTATCTGTGTAATAGGGAGCAGGTTGTAAGATTGCTCGTTAAGAGTTCCATTGATCAAATACAGTTCATCTCTTGACATTTTGTGGTTGATATATATAGTTTCGTTTAACTTTGTTTTAACTGTGTTTTTTCGGTGATTGTTTTTTCAATTTACAGAGTCACTGCGCTAGTAAGCAAGGATAAGGAATAACCATTGCGAACATCTGTTCACCAGCTTAAGAAAGCAGAACCTGTTGTTGCAGTGAGCATATCTCCTTTTATGAAAGTACGCATCGTGCAGCACTGGCTGCCACAAATTTCCACTGTTTCTCGGGTGATTGATGCCGTGAGGCGGTTCTGTACCATGAAGCAGTGGTCATCCCGGCGGCTTGCCGATTTCTGAAGTTCCATTAACCATTCCTGACCTTCACTGGAGAGCAGACCATGGCAGCAAAAAAGAAGGTGACCAAAAAGAAGGCCACCAAACGCAAAGTAGTTAAGAAAAAAGCAGCAAAGAAGAAAGCAACCAAGAAAAAAGCAACCAGGAAAAAGGTTGCAAAGAAAGCTCCTGCACGTAAGAAAGCAACCAAGAAAAAAGCAGCAAAGAAGAAAGCAACCAGGAAGAAAGTAACCAAGAAGAAAGCAACCAAGAAGAAAGCAACCAGGAAGAAAGCAGCAAAGAAAAAGGTAGCCAAAAAGAAGGCGGCCAAGAAAAAAGCAACCAAGAAAAAAGCAACCAGGAAGAAAGCAACCAGGAAGAAAGCAACCAGGAAGAAAGCAGCAAAGAAAAAGGTAGCCAAAAAGAAGGCGGCCAAGAAGAAAGCGACCAGGAAAAAAGCAACCAAAAAGAAGGCGGCCAAGAAGAAAGCAACCAGGAAAAAAGCAACCAGGAAAAAAGCAACCAAAAAGAAGGCGGCCAAGAAAAAAGCGGCTAAAAAGAGAGTAGCAAGAAAAAGGTAGCCCACTCACTGAGGCAGAGAAGGCGGCCAAGAAAAAAGCGGCTAAAAAGAGAGTAGCAAGAAAAAGGTAGCCCACTCACTGAGGCAGAAGTGCCAAAGTAGAGCAATTGGATAGAAGTCGATGCCGGCCGTCAAAGGCCGGCTTTTTTTTGTTTCAGACTTGGTTGATAGTGGCCTCTACTGTTTCTCATCCACTCTGGCAGAGGCGTTTAGGGTCATTCAAAAATACCGCTCTTAATCAGATTTGACCTCGATAAGAGTGACCTTCCAGCGCAATTCACCCTGAAGATGAAGTTCTCCAGGGAAGAAAGAGATCGAAAAGTCACGTGCCTGGGCAGGAGGAACCATAAGATGAAGACCCTCATTTTGCTCACTGATTATGGTGCAGTGATCTTGGTTGTCTTCGGGTTTTTTCAGACAGTCTTGAAGCGTGATGGTGACACGTGCCGAAGAGAGCATGGAGGAGGGATCCTGATTTTCGATCCGACCAGTGAGTTGGTAACTGTCAGCATAGCTGGGTTCCAGATTCAAGTTGCTAAGAGTAATGACGGTTGTTTCAACAGAGGATCTAGTGTCTGAAACATCTTCTGTTGCGAAATAAGCGATAACTCCGGCAAGAAGCAGTGCAATGAGAGTTCCGAGGGCAACATTGGGTAGACGATAGGAGACAAATATCAGTGTCACTCCAATAATGGTGAGTAAAATCCAGTGCATAACTCTTTTGTTGGCATCTTCCGGTGATTTAATGAGGTCTTGCCTTCTGCTACCACCTCTGATTTGATCGAATCTCCCCCCTGAATGGGGAAAACCAGCAATACTCAATGATGAGGCCATTGATTTTGCATACAACGGGTTTACTATCTCTTCTCGTCAAGTAGACTCGGTCTCCTGCAGGGATCGGTATAGATCACCCAGAAGGGGATACGCTCTCAATAACGACATTATAGAACATCTTTCGCCATCATAAAAAACGTGGAACCCTAGATAACGTGACAACCCTCAATAAAACGGACGATAGTTTAGAAGCCTCTATCAACGAGGCTGCCATTGATGCTGAGAACAACAAGCCTGCTCCACTTGCTCGGGAGGAGCGAGAAGCGCTGATCACAAGATTCAGGTTTCTCCTTGAACAAGAAAAGGCGGTGCTTGTGGCTCACTATTATGTTGATGATGAACTACAGGAGCTGGCAGATGCTACCGGCGGTTGTGTTGCAGATTCACTTGAAATGGCACGTTTTGGCTTTTCTCATAAAGCATCAACCATTATTGTTGCCGGTGTTCGTTTCATGGGTGAGACGGCTAAAATTCTCAGCCCGGAAAAGCGGATCTTGGTCGTCAGCCAGGAGGCGGAATGCTCTCTGGATCTTGGCTGTCCTGCAAAGGATTTTGGAGATTTTTGCGATCAATACCCTGATCATACCGTTGTGGTCTATGCCAATACCAGTACAGAGGTCAAGGCCAGGGCAGACTGGGTGGTGACGTCCTCAATAGCCCTTGACGTGGTCAAACACCTCAAAGACCAGGGAAAGAAAATTCTCTGGGCACCTGATCGCTATCTCGGTGATTATATTCAGCGAATGACAGGAGCAGAGATGCTGCTCTGGCAGGGACGTTGCATCGTCCACGAGGCTTTTAAGGCGACAGCTCTTGAGTCACTAAAGCGTCAACACCCTGAAGCGGGAATCCTTGTCCATCCGGAATCACCAGCCGCCATCATTGAGATGGCGGATGTCGTAGGCTCTACCAGTCAACTGATAGCGGCGGTCTCTAAACTCAATAATCCGGAATTTATTGTTGCCACAGAGTCGGGAATCTTTCACAAGATGCGTGAGGCAGCACCGGAAAAACGATTTATGCCCGCGCCGACAGCGGGTGAAGGCGCTACGTGTATCAGTTGTGCTGTCTGTCCATGGATGAAATTGAATGGGCTTGCAGGGGTGGTGCACGCTCTGGAGAGTAGTGAAGGCGAGGTTCATATTGATGAGCATGTCCGCCAGCTTGCCCAGATATCGATTCATCGAATGATCGAGTTTGGGCGTAGTCACCCAAAGAAAAGCCACCCTTCATGAGTCGCTATCATGCGGGTGTTAGCCAGGAAGGCAATAATGAAGAACATCGTATTGCCATTCTGATCCTCAATCTGGGCACTCCTGATGGGGCTGAACCTACTGCAATTCGTCGTTTTCTCGCAGAATTTCTTTGGGATCCGAGGGTCGTTGAATCCTCTCGTCCCCTCTGGTGGGTCATTCTGAACGGGATCATTCTTCACCGTCGACCACGACAAAGAGCAAAAGAGTACGCTTCCATGTGGAGTGAAGAGGAGGGCTTTCCTCTCTTGTCAATCACCCGGAAGCAGGCGAAGGGGCTTGGCCGGATTTTGAGTGAACGCTTTGGAGACCGTTTCCGGGTCATCTATGCAATGCGTTACGGGAGTCCTGCAGTTAATATCGAGCTACAGAAACTGGCGAAGCAAGGTTTTCAGCGACTCCTGGTTTTACCGCTCTTTCCCCAATATTCAGCGACCACTACCGCTTCAGCATTTGATGCTGTGGTTAGGGAGCTGGGCCAGTGGCGTCGGATCCCTGAAGTACGTTTCGTCCACGGTTATCATACCCACCCAGATTACCTCGATGTGTTGTCTCAGAGTATCCGAAATCACTGGAGTAAATTTGGTCGTAGTCAGAGGTTGCTTTTCTCATTTCATGGAATACCAACAAGTTATGTCGAGAGCGGAGACCCCTACCCTGTTTATTGCCGGCAGACGGCAGAGCAGGTGGCAAAACGACTGCAGCTCGATGCCAGTGCCTGGGAGGTCGTCTTTCACTCCAGTATTGGACGAAAGCCCTGGACCCAACCCTACACTGACAAGGTACTGGAAGACCTTCCGCATCAGGGTGTTGCCAGCGTAGATGTAATCTGTCCGGGCTTTTCGGCAGATTGTCTGGAGACGCTGGAAGAGATAGGGAAAGAGAACCGGGATCTTTTTCTAAAATCAGGAGGCACTGCTTACCACTACATTCCTGCCCTTAATGAAGATCCAGCCCATCTTGAAGCGCTTTCAACCCTGGTTGAAAAGCATGCACAGGGCTGGAAAGAGCTGGCCGAGTAAGGGCTCCGATGTCAGGGCCGGATACTCCCCAATCCAAAAGCATTGATTAAAAAAGATCAGAAGATGGATGGACTGTTTGCAAAAGTGGCTGCGGGGGCAACAGTTATTACCCCTACATCACGATTGGCCAGTTATCTTGTTGCCAGATTTAACGCCCAAATGCTCAACACAGGCCAAGAGGTCTGGAGATCTCCGGAGATCTTTCAGCTGTCAGTCTGGTTGCACAGCCTTTGGCAATCCCGGGGAGAAGATTGGCCAGAGTTGACACAGACGGTCTATCTGGGTGACCAGAGAGAGCGACTCCTTTGGGAAAAGGTAATAGGTGAAGAACTCAGAAGCCGCGACAGCGGGATTGAGTTGTTGTGGGATCTTTCAGCAACGGCACGGATGGCTCAGAAGAGCTGGGGCCTTCTAAATGACTGGAATCTGACCCTCCAGGATTTTCCCGATTATCTCAATCAAGACTGTGCTGCCTTCAGTTCGTGGGCAGTGCATTACGATACCGTTCTGCATCAAAAAAACTGGATCGATCAGGCAGGTCTTTCGCTGGCTGTCATCAGGAATATGGCCAGATTTCCGGAAGTTGTTGTCTTCGCCGGATTTGAGCTTATCAACCCCCGTCAAAAAATGTTGACCGAGGTGATGGAAGAGCAGGGAGTTGATCTACAGATCTGGATGCCTGAGACCGGGGGAGATCGATCGTTGCGGCAAATCAGATGCCGTGACTCCACGGACGAGATCAGGAGGGCCGCGGCATGGGCTTGTGAAAGACTCGAACTCTCACCTCTTGATCCAGTGGGGATTGTGGTCCCTGATCTGGCAAAAAACCGGAGTGTGGTGGAAGCGGCAATGGAGGATACATTCTCTCCTGGAGCCATCGCTCCGGGGGCGGGTGAGTATTACCCCCCTTACGAACTCTCATTGGGGGTACCGCTTATTGAAGTGCCTCTGGTTGAGACAGCGATCGATCTGCTCTCCCTCTCCCGGGAGGGAGAGTTTGACCTTATCTCACGTTTGCTTCGTTCCCCCTATCTGCATCAGAACGACTCACACAGAGAGAGTTCATTAGATTGTGAGTTGACATTGCGCAGGCAGCGTCTTCACCTTTTTTCGTTAACACAACTGAGGGAGACAGCGTTATCCGTCGGCGCCCACGGCTGGGTCTCAGGGGTAGAAACTCTTGAGCAGATGCTTCAGGGGATGGGGCAGGAATTACCTGCACCGGATTGGGTAGAGCACTGGGTTGAGGTGCTTAACCTGTTTGGCTGGCCAGGTCCTCGCACACTCCTCGATAGTGAATATCAGGCGGTAGAGAAATTTCGTCAATTATTGGGAGCATTCGCCTCAACCGGGGATATCGGAGGGGTTGAGAGTCGCAACCACTGTCTGAACAGGTTGAAGCGGGCGGCAAGGGATCTTGTCTTTCACCAGCAGACGCCTTCCGCCCCAATCCAGGTGGTGGGTCTGCTTGAGAGCTCTGGGATGATATTCAGCCACCTCTGGGTGGTCGGTCTTGAGAGTGAGGCCTGGCCTTTTGCCCCTCATCCAGACCCCTTCTTGCCGCTCTCACTGCAGAGCCAGCACCAGATGCCAGGGATTGATTCATCATCATCACTCGAACTCGCCACCAGAATGACTAAGCGAATGAGCGCTTCTGCCGAGGAGGTGGTCTTCAGCTGGCCTGGTCAACGTGGGGAGACCCCCCTTATGCCAAGCCCCCTGATTGCGGAGTTAGAGCACGCGGAGCTGACACCTCCTCCCTCTCTCGCCTGGTGTGACTCTCAGCGAGAGAGCTCGCCCAAGGTAAAAATACGAAAACAGGATCCGGGCAAGCCGTTTACAGGTCGATCAGCGCCTGGCGGTACAGCGCTCTTCAGGGAGCTTGCTCAGTGTCCCTTCTATGCCTATGCCCGTCGACGACTGGGCCTGGAGGAATTTGTTGATCCTGGGTTTGGGCTTGATTCGAGAGACCGTGGGATTCTGGTTCATTCCGTGCTTGAAAAGGTATGGACAACAGTAGAAGGCAGTGAGGCACTTCAGTCGTTGTCACAAGAGCAGAGAGATCGACTGCTTGGTGGGGCTGTCTCTGCAGCACTTGACGAACTCGAACAACAGCGGCCGGGGGTATTGGGTGAGCGATTCAGGGAGTTGGAGAGGGATCGACTCGAAACACGCATTGGGCGCTGGCTTGAGCTTGAGCTTGCAAGGCCTGCTTTCGAAGTGGACTCCATTGAGTCTGATGCCAGTGCCTCATTGAGGCTGGGAGCCGGCACAGCGGTGCTTGATATCAGACTTCGGCCTGATCGGGTGGACCGGCTGGCGAGCGGCGGGCGGATGGTGATCGACTACAAGACAGGTTATCGAGCAGGCAGGGGAAAGTGGTTTGGTGTTCCCCCTGAAGAGCCCCAACTCCCTCTCTATCAGCATCTGCTCGGTGATGTCGATGCGATTGCTTTTGGCTTGATTCGGGCAGATGGCGTAAAGCTGGAGGGAGTGGGTAGACGTGATGGTATTGCAGAGGGTGTTGTTAAGGCGGGGACCATAAGAAACAACCAAAAACAGGCAAAGGACTGGGCTTCCCAGGTCCGGCAGTGGGAGAGAGCGTTGTTTAAGCTCGCAGCTGGTTTTCTCCTCGGAGGAGCGGAAGCCGAGCCCAGAACCCCACAGGAGTGCGAGGGCTGTCAGGCAAGGGCCCTCTGTCGTATCGATGAGTAGCGAACACGACCGCTCCTGTCGCCAACAGGCGTTGGACGCCGGGCGCTCCTTCATTGTTCAGGCACCGGCAGGATCGGGTAAAACAGAGCTTCTGGTTCAACGTTTTCTGGCGTTATTGACAACTGTAGAACAACCCGAAGAGATTCTGGCTATGACCTTTACCCGTAAGGCTGCAGCCGAAATGAGAGGGCGGATTTTACGTGCCTTGACAGCAGTCAACGATAACATCCCCGACAGTGAACCTGAGCGGGCCAGATGGTCTCTGGCCCAGGCGGCGATAAAGCGTGACCGGGCACGAGGGTGGGAACTGGCGAGGAATCCATTAAGGATCCAGGTGATGACCATCGACTCATTCTGTGCCCAGCTGGCGATGAGATTGCCCTGGTCATCACGCCTGGGTGCAGGTCCTGTGATCAGGGAAGATTGCAGCGCGCTCTACCGCAAGGCGGCCGAGGCGGCAGTGGAGCTGGTAGAGGGGGATACCCCCTACGCTGAAGCGATGGCTGTCCTGCTTCGAACCCTTGACGGCAACCAGCAGGCAGCCATTACGCTTATCGCTCAGTTGTTGGCAAAGCGAGAACAGTGGCTGTCACTGATTCATTTTGGGCGGGGTGACAAAGCTGAACTGCTCGAAAAGGCATGGGGTGAGGAGGTTTCCGAACAGCTCAACGAGTTGAGTTGTTCATTGAGACAGCACTGTTCTCCAGAGACCCTTTCACAGTGGATGGCTTGTGCCCACTATGCCGGAGATCAGTTTCTAAAGGCAGGAAAAACCCATCCGGCAAGGAGTTGTATCGGGCTGGTATCACTGCCACCAGTAACAGTGAGTTCACTAGAGGCGTGGCGCGGCTTGTCGGCACTTGTCTTGACCAGTGAGAACAGGCTACGCAAAACGGTAAATATCTCATCAGGTTTCCCCACCCCTGACAACGGGGGTGATGAAAAGATCAAGGCGCTCATGGAACAACTGCTTGGAGTGCTCAGTGAGCTTGATTCCCCTCAGCTGGTGAAATTGCTGGGCAGGGTGAATCGGCTTCCTTCGATGGATTTTGCCAACAGCCACCATCAGGTGCTCAGCGCAATTACGACTGTCTTATACGTGGCCTCGGCCAAGCTGATGCTGGTATTCAAGGCCGAAGGGGCCACTGATTTTATTGAGATCACTCACAGAGCGAATAGAGCGCTGGGTGATGAAGCCTCGCCAACAGATCTTGCACTGGTTCTCGACCAAGGCCTGAACCATCTCCTGATCGATGAGTTTCAGGACACCTCTCGTCGCCACATGGCGCTGCTGGAGAAATTGACAGTCAATTGGGGTGCTGAGGAAGGGCGTACCCTGTTTGTTGTGGGTGATCCAATGCAGTCCATCTATCGTTTCAGAGAAGCGGATGTGGCCCACTTCCTGCGAGTGACCACTGAAGGATTGGCAGGCCTAAGGCTGGAGCTGCTCATACTGGAAGCTAATTTTCGTTCTTCTTTAGGGGTTGTAGAGTGGGTTAACCGGGTCTTCTCTCGCATTTTACCTAAGGAGTCCGATCCTTTTCGAGGTGCGGTTACCTATTCGCCGGCCATTGCCCAGCCCTCAAAGGGGCCCGATGGAGAGGTCATTTTTAACCCTTTATTGGATTCTGATGCCCGGGCTGAGGCAGATCTTCTGGTCAACCATGTTGAGATCGAGCTGAATCAGGATAAGCTGATAAATGTTGCGATATTGGGGGCAACAAGAGCCCATCTTGCAGCCATAATTGCCGAACTACGGAATCGTGGTATTCCCTTTATGGCTCTTGAGAATGAGCCACTACAGAGGTGTTCCGAGGTCCAGGACCTCCTCTGCCTGACCCGGGTACTGGTCCACCCGGGTGATCGAGGAAGCTGGCTTGCTCTCCTGCGGGCACCTTTTATTGGTTTGAGTTTGAGCGATCTAACCTTGCTGGGAGAGGTAAAAACGGGCCTGTTCACCCAAATCCTGCAAAATGTTCTCGATTCGGCAGCGGATGGCGCTCCAGAGCGAGACCGCGCCACCCTCTCTGCTGAGGGCAGGCGCCGTCTACAGCGTTCAGCGCCGCTGTTACTCAAAGCAGGTGAAGAGATTGGCCGCCATGCCCTGGCGCGGCAAGTTGAAGGGGTCTGGGCGGCTTTGGGAGGGCCTGCCTTGCTTAATGATACCCAGATGGCCAATGCAAGAGCCTATCTTGATCTGTTGGCGGATGAGTCCAGGAACTCACCGTTTCCAGACCTTGCCCAACTCCATCAGCGAGTAGCCCGACTGTGGGCAGAGGTCGATCTTAATGCCGGCGATCGGCTTCAGTTGATGACCATTCATAAGGCTAAAGGGCTTGAGTTTGATGTGGTCTTTCTTCCCAGGCTTGGCTCTCAGGGGCGAAATGAGGAGCGCCAGTTACTGCGTTGGAGTGGGCGGGAGGGCGAGACACCCCTTATGGCGCCTGTGGTTGCGGCTGAAGAGAGTACGGATTCGTATAACACCTTTCTTAAGGAGCTTGATCGGGATCGACTGGATAATGAACGGGACCGGTTACTCTATGTCGCCTCTACCCGTGCCCGTCAGAAGCTCTATCTCTATGGCCACACTTCGGTCGACTCTGAGGGTGAAATAAAGCCTCCACCGGTCTCTTCACTCCTTGCCAGATTGTGGCCTGCTCTGGCAGGGGAGTTCAGCCAGAGCGTGATGGCAAAGCCTGCTTCAGGGGATCGAGAAACATTGCCACATAAAACCAAACTCTTCAGGGCCGTTGATCCGGCCTGGACTCCCCCACCCCCCAGGCCAGCAATAGCCTATCCTCCAGGCGGTAGACCAAGCCGGGGAGAGCGACCTGAATTTATCTGGGTCGGTGAAGCGGCACGCCATGTCGGTAGTGTGGTCCATGAGATGCTCGCCCATATCGCCGCTGAGGGGGCCGCTGCCTGGCCGGTTTCGAGACGACAGCAGTGGAGATCCAGCTGGAGAGGGCGCCTGACAGAGTTGGGTTTGAGGAGAGAAGAACTCGATCAGGCCGTCAGTGGGGTAGAGATGGCGGTCAACTGCTCCTGTGAGGACCCACGCGGCCAGTGGATACTCGACAACAGCCACCAGGAGGCCTGGAGTGAATGGGATCTGACTGGAGTAGAGGATGGAACACTCCATCGAATCCGGATCGATCGGAGTTTTATCGATAATCACCAGCGGTGGATTATTGACTACAAAACCAGTGATCACCAGGGCAGTGATGTTGAAGGATTTCTTGATCAGGAGCAACGACGTTATACCCCTCAACTTGAGCGTTATGCGACACTGGTTGCAAAATGGGATAATAGACCCATAAGCCTGGGGCTCTATTATCCTCTGCTGGGGGGGTGGCGCTGTTGGCAGTGGAGTAATAATGAACTCTCTTAAGGGGAGTGATTAAAGAAGCTGAGAGTCGATGAATAACTTAGAGAACAGTAAGCTCGTGGTTGCGATATCGTCGCGAGCCCTTTTTGACTTGAGCGCCAGCCACCAGGTGTTTGAAGAACAGGGTGTTGGTGCTTACTGCAAGTATCAGATTGAGCATGAGAATGAGGTGTTGGAGCCAGGGGTAGCCTTCTCATTGGTCAGAAAGCTGTTGGCTCTGAACCACCCGGATCACCCGGTGCCACGGGTTGAAGTGGTCTTGATCTCCCGTAATAGTGCAGATACCGGACTCAGGGTATTTAATTCAATCCAGCACTATGGACTTGAGATTTCATGTGCCGCCTTTTCAGCAGGTGAAAGCCCCTATCGATATGTCAACCCATTCAGTGCCCATCTTTTTCTCTCCGCAGACCCTGATGATGTCCGCAGCGCGCTGAGCAATGGGCTGGCAGCAGCAACCATACTTCCCTCTCATACAGGACATAGTGAAACCATCGATAATCAGGTCAGAATCGCTTTTGATGGTGATGCCGTGCTCTTCTCTGATGAGGCAGAGCGGGTTTTCCAGGCCGATGGTTTGGAGGCGTTTGCTCGTTCAGAACAGCAGGCGGCTTCAAAACCCCTGCCAGGAGGGCCGTTCAAACGAGTGCTCTCTGCACTCCATCAACTGCAGTCTGATTATGGTGCTGATAGCTCTCCGATACGAACCGCTCTCTTTACTGCCCGTTCCGCACCTGCCCATGAACGGGTCATCAGAACACTGCGTGCCTGGGAGATCAGGATCGATGAGGCGCTCTTTCTGGGGGGGAAGGAGAAGGGTGAATTTCTCAGGGCTTTTGGCGCTGACATCTTCTTTGACGACCAGCAAGGCCACTGTGATTCGGCAAGACAACACGTCCCCACCGGCCATGTTCCCCATGGGGTTACTAATCAGGATAATGATTCCGGGGAGTCAGAAAAGTGAATCGGGACAACAGGCCTATTGTAAATATTTTCAGCAAGACCGCACTTGTCGGCTCTTTGATGGTGGTGCTTGTTAACCAGGCAGCTGCTGGATTGCCTGTTGCCGTGGGGGGGATGGCCCTGCCCAGCCTGGCGCCAATGCTCGAAACCGTTCAACCCGCGGTGGTTAACATTTCAACCACCAGCTATCTCAGTCCTGGCTCCAGTCGTCTCTTTCAGGACCCCTTTTTCCGACAGTTTTTTGACCTTCCGGAGAGAAGGCAGCGCAGTCAGAAGGAGACCAGTCTGGGTTCAGGGGTTATTTTTGATGCAAATGCAGGTTATGTGGTCACCAATGTTCATGTCATCGAAGGGGCTGATGAGATCAGGGTTACCCTTGCTGACGGGCGGCAACTCAATGCAGAGGTGGTCGGTCTCGATGCAGAGACAGATATTGCAGTTATCAAAATACCAGCAAAGAAGCTGAAGGCCATCCGACTCGGAAATTCCAGCAGATTACGGGTCGGTGATTTCGTGGTCGCCATTGGTAATCCGTTTGGCCTTAATCAGACCGTGACATCAGGTATTGTCAGTGCCCTGGGAAGGACGGGTCTTGGCATCGAGGGCTACGAAGACTTTATCCAGACCGATGCCTCGATTAATCCCGGTAATTCCGGAGGTCCGCTGGTTGATCTCAATGGAGAGCTGATCGGATTGAATACCGCCATTTTCTCAAAAAGTGGCGGCAACATCGGGATTGGTTTTGCGATTCCGGTTGATATGGTGAAAAAACTGGTTGTTCAGCTGGTTCAGTTTGGTGAAGTGAAGCGGGGTCAGCTGGGAGTTATTGTTCAGGATCTGACTCCGGAGTTGGCTCAGGCATTTAACCTGTCAGATAGCCATGGAGCGGTTATTGCAAGGGTGCTTGAAGGCTCCGCTGCAGACAGTGCCGGGCTGAGGGCGGGTGATATTGTTCTCGAGCTGGATCATCAAAGGTTACGCAATGGTGCCGATCTTAGAAATGGGATAGGTCTGATGCGAGTTGGCAAGAGTATCCAACTCAAACTGATTCGCAATGGTGTTACCCGCGATGTGAACATTCAACTGAGTGAGGCCAGAGCCGAAACAAGCGAAGCAGGCCAGACCATTGATGGGGGTCGTCTCCATCGGCGTCTTGATGGGGCACTGCTTGGCCAGCACTATTCAGATCAATACCCGAATGAGGGTGGTGTCGTGATTGTCGAGATTGAAAAAGGGAGTGCTGGGGCCAGGGTGGGGCTAGAGCCGGGAGACCTGATTGTCTCGGTAAACCGACGGGAGATCACCACCTTAAGCGAGATGGAGCAGGCAGTTCGAATCAATGATAAGTCGCTCCGCCTAAACATACTCAGGGGTAACAGCGCGCTTTTCCTGGTACTAAGATAGCCTTTTGCCTAGAGATGACTAATTCAGATTCTTGCTGGGGTTGATGTATACTCCTGCGCCTGCGGCCTATTCGTTGGTGGTTGGAATAGCTTGTAGCGGTGAATTTCAACAGTTTTTCACCGGATATCCGGCAAACTAAAGAACAAGAGAGAGAGATGGCTGACTTCCAAATTGCCCCTTCAATCCTTTCGGCAGACTTTGCCCGTCTGGGAGAGGAGGTTTCCCAAGTATTGGCTTCCGGTGCCGATATAGTCCATTTTGATGTCATGGATAACCACTATGTGCCCAATCTTACTATTGGGCCACAGGTCTGTGAGGCACTCATTAATCATGGGATTACCGCTCCTATCGACATCCACCTGATGGTCAAGCCAGTAGATCGGATTATTCCTGATTTTGCAGCTGCCGGAGCGACCTATATTACTTTTCACCCCGAGGCTTCTGAGCAAGTCGACCGCTCTTTGCAGTTGATCCGTGATGAGGGCTGCAAGTCGGGCCTGGTCTTTAACCCGGCCACCTCCCTGGACTATCTTGAGTGGGCGATCGACAAGGTCGATATGGTGTTATTGATGTCAGTCAACCCAGGGTTCGCAGGGCAGACGTTCATCCCAGCTACCCTTGAAAAATTGCGACAGGCACGAGCCATCATCGATGCCAGTGGAAGGGATATACGTCTGGAGGTTGATGGCGGGGTCAAGGTCGACAATATTGGTGAAACGGCCAAGGCCGGTGCCGATACGTTTGTTGCCGGTTCAGCTATTTTTGGTGCGGGCCAATCTTCAGACCCGAACAGTTATGACACGGTCATAGGAGCGATGCGCCAGGAGCTCTCAAACGCCCGAAACCATTGACCGCCTTGATCCCGGCAGAGGCCATTCTGATCGATCTTGATGGAACGCTGATTGATACTGCCCCTGATTTGGCTGGGGCAACAAATCGGATGCTGGGTTTCTTTGGTATGGCCAAGGTCACTGAAACCGAGGTTAGGCGTTGGATTGGAAATGGTGTTCCACGCCTGGTAAAGCGTGCTCTGACAGGCAAGATGGATGGGGAGCCGGAGGCGGGGCTCTTTGCCAGGGGGTACAGTCAGTTCATGGCTTTTTATGCTGAGGACCTCTGCCTGAAAAGCCGTCCTTATCCAGGGGTGGTGGAGACGCTCGAATGGTTGCGGGAGGAGGAATTTACCCTTGGCTGTGTGACCAATAAAGCGGCCGATTTCACACTTCCGCTGCTTGAACAGCTTGGCTTGAGAGATCTCTTCGCCTCTGTAGTGAGTGGTGACACAACACCCCGGAAGAAGCCAAGTCCTGAGCCATTGCTCTATGCGGCAGTCAAGATGGGGGTCTCGCCCTCAAGCTGTATTCTGGTAGGGGACTCAGAAATCGACATTCGGGCAGCACATTCTGCCCGGATGCCTGTAATCTGTGTCACCTATGGGTACAATCGGGGCGAAGATCTGAATGCGCTTAACCCAGCGGTTACCGTAGACTCATTTAAGCAAATCCGGCAACTGGTAATACATCGAGGGACAATCAGCACTAATGGCCGTTCAACAGAGTGATCTGGAAGAGCTTATCAGCCAGGGATATAACCGTGTCCCACTGATGCGTGAGGTGCTTGCTGACCTCGACACTCCACTGAGCACCTATCTGAAGTTGGCGGATGGCCCCTACTCCTATCTTTTTGAATCGGTACAGGGCGGGGAGAAGTGGGGGCGTTATTCAATTATAGGCCTGCCGGCAAAGAGTGTTTTCAAGGTAAGAGGAAATGTGGTCACACTGGAAGTCGGAGGTGAAGTCGTTGAACACCGGCAGGTGGATGATCCTCTTGAGGAGGTGGAGCGGCTTCAGGAGAGTTATATTGTTCCAATGCTTGAAGGACTCCCCCGGTTCACTGGTGGCCTGGTGGGCTATTTTGGCTATGACACCATTCGTTATATCGAGCCCCATCTGGGTTATTCCCAGAAGCCTGACCCCATTGGAGCGCCTGACATCCTGTTGATGGTCTCTGAAGAGGTTGTTGTGTTTGACAACTTGTCAGGACGGCTATTTATTATTGTTCATATTGATCCATCGGCACCCGACAGCTGGGAATCAGGAAACAGAAGACTGGATGAACTGGTTTTGGCCCTCAGTGATGATCTGTCGCGTCCCTCACGCCCTGAGCACCCTCGAATAGTCAATGAAGATGATTTTGAATCTGGATTCCCCCGTGCTGATTTTGAAGATGCCGTTGAACAGGCTCGGGAATACATCACCAATGGTGATATTTTTCAGGTTGTCCTCTCGCAGCGGTTATCGGTTCCTTTCACCTCTGAACCGATTAATCTCTACCGTGCGCTCCGCACCATGAATCCCTCTCCCTATATGGTTTATATGAATCTGGAAAACGAGCGCGTCATTGGTTCATCACCCGAAATTCTGGTTCGCCTTGAGGATGGGGAGGTAACGGTTCGCCCGATTGCCGGCACCCGGCGCCGGGGAGTTGATGAGCGTGAAGATGAAGCGTTGGCTGAAGAACTCCTCTCTGACCCCAAAGAGTTGGCAGAACATCTCATGTTGCTCGATCTTGGGCGTAATGACGTCGGCCGGGTGGCCCAGATTGGAACTGTTGTGATGACAGAACAGATGGTTGTTGAACGCTACTCACATGTTATGCACATCGTCTCTAATGTTGTTGGTGAATTGGCAAGTGAAGCCTCTGCAATAGATGTGCTGCGCGCTACTTTTCCTGCCGGCACCGTATCCGGAGCTCCGAAAGTGAGGGCATTGGAAATTATTGATGAGTTGGAACCGGTAAAGCGAGGCATCTATTCAGGGGCCATCGGCTATATAGGCTGGAATGGCAACATGGATACCTGTATTGCCATTAGAACTGCTGTAGTTAGTGACAATATATTGCATATTCAGGCAGGCGCTGGAATCGTCGCTGATTCAATTCCTGAGCAGGAATGGAACGAGACAATGAACAAGGGCCGGGTTATTTTCAGGGCTGTCGCCATGGCCTGTGCCGGGCTGGATGGGGTGGCATAGTCGGAAGTTGACAACATGACCCTGCTGATCGACATTCGTCGATGGCATCCGGTAACCTGTAATAACCGGAAAAACTGATCAAAAAGCCGAGGCCGTTGATTGAGATGCCCCGCTGAGTAGGGAACATTTCCTCTGCCTGTTGCTGCTGCATGAAGACCCCGCTCCGGCTGGGTTTTTTTGTCATCACCCAATCCAGGCAATAATCTTTCCCAGTGAGCCACAAGTTTGCAGCAGGCGTTTGATTACTGGGGTCACCTATCAGCAAATGTGATGGGGATCACAATCCAGACTGGGCTGCCTGGCTCTGTGTGATAGCCATCACTTACACCCCGTGACTTATTGCCCAAAATGGCGTTACTGGAACTAATCAGGTGAACCATTAACAGGAGATATTCGAATGAACAGGCAGGAACAAGAGTCTAAAACAGTTTGCGGCGGATTGAGTCGCCCCTTGGGGAAGAAGACGATGGAACACAATAGGTCAAAAGGCATGTTTGGACGAATTATCGGACTGACCTATGCACTATTTAATTATTTATCAGCTATTT
>Ga0208409_1000132_pt1 | contig 33546 bp, 37 predicted proteins | sample ETNtaG_29_FD_185784 | JGI IMG/M metagenome (GOLD analysis project Ga0208409, IMG submission 185784) | Marine microbial and viral communities from oxygen minimum zone, Eastern Pacific Ocean - ETNP201406SV201 (SPAdes) (version 2) | ecosystem: Environmental > Aquatic > Marine > Oceanic ...
AAAACAAATGGAAATCCCTGAATTATTCCTAGCAGTAAAATTCGAGCCATTCTTCTTTCAAAATAAAGAGAAAGAGTTTCTAATAATGTTTGTTTTTTATATATTTCCATGACGCATTGTAATTACATTAATCTTTCCAAAATGATGGAAAAAACAAAACTAACACTGCAAACAGTTCGAGCCTACCAAGAAGCATACCTAAAGACAAACTTAATTTAGAAAAATTAGGCAAGTCACTGAAATTGCCATTAGGCCCAATTATCTCACCCAATCCTGGTCCCACATTTGATATTGCTGAAGCAGAACCAGATAGAGCTGTAACGAAATCTAAACCGTTCAAAGATAGAAGTGCTGCCAAAATAAAGAAAATGAAAAAATAGAGAAATACAAAAGTTATTATTGAATATATAAATGTATTACTAATTTTTTCATTATTATATTTCATAGAAAATATACCACGTGGATAAACTAGTTTTTTAATTTGATTCAATATAAAATGTCCAAGTATTTGAAATCTAAATACTTTAATTCCACAAGTTGTCGATCCGGCACATCCTCCGACAAACATTAGAAAAAGAAAAAATATCAATGGAAATTTGCCCCATAAACTAAAATCAGCTGTTACATAACCTGTTCCTGATAAAATTGAAACAACGTTAAAAGTAGATATTCTTAAATTTTCTAGAAAACCATATTCTTTATTGTTTAACATCAAATACATAAATATTAATAGAACAGAAATAATTAAAATATAAATCAAACCTTTAATCTGGGTATCTTTGAAAAATATTTTTTTATCGCCTTTTACAAATTTTAAATAAGCAATAAAAGGCATACTTCCCAATATAATAAAAATTATTGAAACGATTTCAATTTTTGGATTTTGAAAATAACCAATTGAACTACTATAGGTTGAGAATCCTCCGGTTGCAATTGTTGTCATAGAATGAGCAATGCTATCAAAAATACTCATTCCGAATACCCAATAGGCAATTCCGCAAGCAAAAGTTAATGTAAGATAAATTATTGAAATTATTAAGGTCACCTCACGTGTTTTGGGTAATATTTTTTCAGTGGTATCAGAACCTTCTATTCTAAATAATTGCATTCCACCAATATTTAGTAAGGGAAGTACAGTAATTGCCATTACAATAATTCCTATGCCACCAAGCCACTGCAAACTTGCTCTCCATATAAGAATGCCTTTTGGAGCGTTATCCAGATTGGTAATGATAGTTGATCCGGTTGTTGTTATTCCCGACATACTTTCAAAAAGGGAGTCAACGAACGATAAATTAAGATCAGATAATATGAATGGCAAAGATCCAAAAACAGCTATGCTTAACCATGACAAGGTTGTTAGAAGAAAAGCCTGTTGTAAATTTAGTTTTTTATTCTCTTCTAGGTTGGAAAGTATAAGAAGTATTCCTATAAACACTGTTATTGATGCTGACGATAGAAAAGTGCTGTTTGTCTCATTGTATAAAAGCTGTACAAAAATTGGTATAAGCATAAATGCTCCTAGTATTATTAGGAGCACTCCGATTGCAAAAAAAACGGTTTTGTAATTATTCATTTATAAAATCGGAGGTTATGTAAAAATATTTGAAATTCAACATAATAAGACCTAATTATACCTGTATTTTACTTATAATATTTAATAAATCTTTTATATCGTGATTGATAATTCAATAATTCAAGCAACCAGTTCCTGGCCATTTGTTGAGGCAAGAAATTTAATTAAAGAAAGAAAAGAAATTTACAAAAAAAAAGGAAAAATCACTTTGCAAACTGGTTATGGTCCTAGCGGCTTACCGCACATTGGAACTTTTGCAGAGGTAGCAAGAACTACAATGATGGTAAATGCCATTAAACAATTTGTTGATATCCCTACTGAAATTATAACCTTCTCAGATGACCTAGATGGTTTGAGGAAGATACCTGACAATATTCCAAATAAAGAAATTTTAGAAAAAAATTTACATAAACCACTTACCAGCATACCCGATCCTTTTAAGAAGTACAAAAGCTTTGGGGAACACAACAACGAGATGTTGAAAAAATTTTTAAATAAATTTAAATTTAATTACACTTTTAAAAGTTCAACAGATATATATAAAAAAGGACTATTTAATGCTGCGTTACTTTTAGTTTTAGAAAAATATGAGCAGATAAAAGAGATTGTTCTTCCCACCTTGGGTAAAGAGAGGCAGAAAACTTATAGTCCTTTTTTACCTATATGTCCTAAGACCGGACAGGTCTTAGAAGTTCCGGTTATTGAAATTAAAAAAAAAGAAGGGAAAATTGTTTATCAAAATGGCGATAAAAAAATGGAGACAGAAGTTATTAATGGAAAATGTAAATTGCAATGGAAAGTAGATTGGGCAATGAGATGGTATTCTTTTGATGTTGATTACGAGATGTACGGAAAAGATTTGACTGAGAGTGCAATTCTTTCTAGTAAAATTTGTCAATTACTAGGAAAAAAAAGTCCAAATGGCTTCGCATACGAGATGTTTTTGGATGAGAAAGGTGAAAAAATTTCTAAATCTAAAGGAAATGGAATAACTATTGAACAGTGGTTAAAGTATGCTTCACCTGAAAGTTTATCTTTGTATATGTACCAAAATCCAAAAAGAGCAAAAAAATTATACGCAGATGTTGTCCCAAAGGCCGTTGACGAATATTTAGTTTGTATTGATAAATTTAGTGAGCAAGATACTAAACATAGACTGCTCAATCCAGCTTGGCATGTTCATGACGGAAATCCTCCTAAAGAAAAATCAATTATGCCATTTTCAGTTTTATTGAATTTGGTTGGAACAAGTAACGCAACAGATAAAGATGTATTATGGAAATTTATAAAAAAATATAAAAAAGATATTAAAATTTCAGATCATCCGATTTTAGATAGTTTAGTTGACTATGCTTTGAAATATTTTGCAGACATAGTTAAACCAAACAAAAAATATAGAAAACCTAATGAAAAAGAAAAAAAAGCACTTCAAGATTTAGTTAAAAGATTGGGAGATTGTAACGATCAGATGGATCCTGAGGTTATACAAACAATTGTTTATTCGGTGGGTAAAGATAATGGATATAAGGAAAATTTGAGGGAATGGTTTAAAGCAATTTATGAAATAATTTTTGGAGACCAGGATGGTCCAAGAATGGGATTTTTTATAAGTTTTTTTGGTATAAAAGAAAGTATAGAACTGATTAATAAATATATTAAATAATGTTTTCTATCTTAAGACCCTTTTTATTTAATTTAGATCCTGAAACCGCACATGATTTAGCTATTAAATCACTTAAATTCAATTTTCTTCCTAGCAAAGTATTCAAAGTTGAGGATGAGCAAATGTTAAATATTAAATTGCTAGGAAAAAATTTTCCTAATCCTATCGGACTAGCAGCGGGTTTTGATAAAAGTGCCGAAGCTTATAACCCGCTATTAAAATTAGGATTTGGATTTGTAGAAGTTGGAACAGTTACACCCTTGAAACAATTTGGAAATTCTAAACCAAGAATATTTAGACTCGAAAATGATGACGCTTTAATTAATAGACTTGGATTTAACAATGACGGAATGAAGGTAATAAAAAATAGAATAAAATCAAACAAAAAGAAAGGTATACTGGGTATAAATATTGGACCCAACAAAGATACTAAAGATCAAAAAAATGATTTATGTTTAGGTCTAAAAAATTTTTTTGATATAGCGGACTATGTTACTGTTAATATTTCTTCACCAAATACAGAAGGCCTAAGGGATTTTCATGATCAAGAAAAACTTAAGGATCTTTTGCTAGCTCTTAACAAAATAAAAAAAGAAAACAAAACAAAAATTCCTCTCTTATTAAAAATTTCACCAGATATTGAAGATAATCATATTTCTGAAATTGCAGATGTAGCAACAAAAAATGATATTTCTGCAGTCATACTTACAAATACTACGAATAGTAATAGAGATAATTTAATAAGCGAAATCAAGAAAGAAGAAGGTGGTCTTTCAGGAGAACCTTTACAGCAAATATCAACTAATATGATTAAGAAATTTTACAAACATTTAGGTGGTAAAATTCCCATAATAGGGGTTGGCGGAGTTAATTCTGGAAAATCGGCCTATGAAAAAATTATTGCTGGAGCATCATTGTTACAACTTTATACTGGCTTTGTTTATAGAGGACCATCAGTAGCGAAAGATATTAAAAAAGAGTTAATTCAAATTTTAAAATCTAAAGGAATTAACAATATTAAAGAAGCAGTTGGCAAAGGAATGTAATTTCTAATAGTTAAATTAATCTATATCAATTCTATCCAATATCGCCCAGTGAGGGAAAGTATTCCAATATAAAAAATCCTAAAACCTGTAGTTGTCCAGTTAAAATGGCTATTCCAGTTAATAATAAAATAATTCCACCTACTTTTGTAATTATTAATATATATTTTTGAAAATTTTTTGAAAAAAACAAAAATTTATCAATCAAAATGCCCGATATAATAAAAGGTATTGCTAAACCTAGAGAATAAAATGATAGTAACAAAACACTTTTATTAATACTTTCTTCTATTGCGGCTAAAGTTAAAATTGACCCAAGAATGGGACCTATGCAAGGTGTCCAACCAAATCCAAAAGCAACTCCAACTAGTAATGGAAAAGTTAGGTTGTGACTATATCGATCTGTAAAAATTCTTGTGTCTTTGTTCATAAATTTAAAATTAATAATTCCAATAAGCTGGAGTGAAAAAAAAATTATAATTAAACCAGCAATAATTCTGAAAATATCAGAGTTGGTTAAAAAAAACTTTCCGATAAAAGAAGCTGTTGAGCCTAAAGCTATGAAGACAAAAGAAAAACCCAAAGTAAAAAAAATTGTTTTAATAACTACTAAATTATTTTTTTTTTCTACTAGTTTGTCAAATGATGTTCCTGAAATATAAGAAATATATCCTGGTATTAAAGGAAGAACACAGGGAGATAAAAAACTAATTAATCCGGCTAAAAAAGCTATAGGTAATGTTGTATTCATTAACTATGCTGCTGGTTTATTAATTTGTTTACTTATTTGTCTTCTTATAACAGATACCGCTATTCCAACGATTAAAGCTAAGAAGATTGATGATAGTCCATAAACAATCGGATATTTAGTTGATAGGTTGAAAATCGTATTTCCAAATTCACTTATTTCTAAGACCTTATCCGTTGGAATTTGAATACTCGGTGTCCCGTTTTTAAAAAAAGTATCGTAGGCCATTAAAACTCCTACCGCCAGCATAAATAGCGCTAGCAAAGTTTTCAATTCAGATCCTTGAAGTCTTTGTCCGATTTTTTGCCCAAAGTGTACACCTGTTATCGATCCTGTAATTAAAATTAAAACAAGAATCAAATCAATTGTATGGTAAGTAAAAGCATGCAACACAACAACAAATCCTGTTATAAATATTGTCACAAACAAAGAAGTTCCAGGGACCAATTTGGTTGGCATACCAATTAAATATATCATTGCCGGTACCATTATAAATGCACCACCCACACCCATAATTGCAGCTATGAAACCAACAAATAAACCAAGGATAATTGGAACTAAAGCACTTTCGTATACTTGGGATGTTTTGAATCGCATCCTAAAAGGGAGTCCATGTATCCAATAATGAGTATGTAATTTTTTTTTTATTATTAGCTTTTTTTTAATTCTATCAATTTCCATAACACCATCTCTAAGCATAAAACTTCCTAGGATGGCAAGAACGTACATATAAGCTAGTGTGATTATTAAATCTATTTTGCCAATTTCTTTGAAATAGCTAAATGTTATAATTCCTAATAATGTGCCAACTGAACCACCACCAATTATTAACCAACCAATTTTAAGATCTATAGTCTTTTTAAACCAATGAGTTAAGGTACCCGAAGTTGATGAAGCTAAAATATTATTTGCTTCATTTGCTATTGCGTAAGCTGGAGGTATTCCCATAAAAATTAAAAAGGGAGTCATCAAAAAGCCTCCTCCTACACCGAACAAACCAGATAAAAAACCTATTATGAAACTTACGGAAAGTATTAATATTATGTTTATTTGAACTTCAGCTATAGGTAAGTATATTTCCATTTGTAAATCTCAAAATATACCTATTCTTCGATATTATCATTGTCAATATCTTATATATTGTCTTGACCCTATAACAGACTGCATTTATATACTGCTTAGGAAATTCAAAATGTCAAAAAAATGTGAACTTACGGGCAAATCCCCTTTGAAGGGGCATAAAGTAAGTCATGCTAATAATAAATTAAAAAGAAAGTTTTTTCCCAACCTAAAAAAAGTAAATTTTAAAAGCGATATATTAAAAAGAAACATCAGACTTAAAGTTAGTAATGCAGCATTAAGATCGGTTGATTATAAGGGTGGAATAGATTTTTATTTAAAAAGTGTTAAATCGTTTAAATTATCTTCAAAAGCAAAAAAATTAAAAAACAAAATAATTGCAAAAGCTTAATCACTAATGACCAAGATGAAAAGTCAATTATTTTTTCTTTTGGCTTTTTTGATGGCTTTTGTAGTTGCTTTATCCAATTATCTTGTTCAATTTCCTATAAATTATTTTGGTTTAGAAAATTTATTAACATACGGTGCATTTAGTTATCCGGTAGCATTTTTAATAACTGATTTGTCAAATAGAAAGTATGGAAAAAATATTGCAAAAAGAATTGTATATTTGGGTTTTGCACTTGGGGTATCCTTAACACTTTATTTTTCAACAAATTATTCAGATTTAATTTCAATTAGAATTGCAATTGGATCTGGAACCGCATTTCTTGTTGCGCAATTAATTGATGTACATATTTTTGACAGATTAAGAAAAAAAATATGGTTTATAGCTCCTTTAGCATCATCATTAATTGGATCAAGTATTGATACCTTTTTATTCTTTTCCATTTCTTTTTATGGAACGGAAATAAATTGGATAACCCTATCCTTTGGTGATTTGTCTGTAAAAATTTTTGTTGCATTAACAATGTTGATTCCTTTTCGACTTTTGCTTTCTCACATTCAGGAAATTTCGACTATAAAAAAAAAAATTAGTGTATAGTTTTTTTGCCCTTTTCTGAAAATAGGTCTGTTAGTTGGTTAATCATTACATCTCCAAGCTCTTGAACGTCAGTAATTTTTATAGCTTTTTTGTAGTATCTTGTCACATCATGACCTATACCAACCGCAAGAACTTCAACACTTGAGTTTTCTTCAATCCATTTAACACTCTGTTTGAGATGCTTTTCCAAATAATCACCTGCATTTGCTGACAGAGTCGAATCGTCCACTGGAGCTCCATCTGAAATGATCATTAATATTTTTCTTTCTTCTCTCCTTTTTGAAATTCTATTAAAAGCCCACAAAAGTGCCTCACCATCAATATTTTCCTTTAGTAGGCCCTCTTTGAGCATTAATCCAAGATTTTTTTTTGATTGTCTCCAAGGTTTATCAGCGGCTTTATAAATAATATGTCTTAAATCATTCAATCTTCCTGGGTTTTTAGGTTTGTTATTTATGTTCCATTTTTCCCTGCTCTTACCACCTTTCCAGTTTTTTGTTGTAAATCCTAAAATTTCTACTTTGACAGAACATCTTTCTAATGTTCTGGATAATATGTCAGCACAAATTGCTGCTACTGAAATTGGTCGTCCTCTCATGGAGCCGGAATTATCAATCAGCAGCGTAACTACAGTGTCTTTAAATTCAATTTCTTTTTCATTTTTATAAGATAAAGAATGTAGTGGATCAATAATCACCCTTGATAGTTTTGAAGCATCTAGCATGCCTTCTTCCAAATCAAATTCCCACGATCTATTTTGCTTAGCTAATAATTGTCTTTGTAGCTTGTTAGCCAGTTTAGCTATTATGTTTTGTAAATTGGTAAGCTGTTGATCCAGATTTTTTCTAAGCCTAATAATTTCATCTTCATTTTCTAAATCTTCTGCTTCCTTTATCTCATCATATTCATTAGTAAATATTTTATATTTGTCTTTTAATAAATTTTTTTGTTTCTTTTTCTGTAAACTTAGATTTCCTCCAACTTCCTTTGTTTCATTTTGATTTAAGTTGTCATCTTCATTAAGGGAATCTATACTACTGTTTACGATATTGAATTCAGCATCGCTTCGATCCTTTTCTTTTTTTGCGTCAGTTGAGTTATTTTCTTCATTGTCGTTTTCAGATAATGAATCATCTTTTGTAGTTTCACTTTCTTCTTCTTTTTCTTTAGAATCTGAGTCTTCAAACTCAAGATTATCAATCAATTCCGCTATAATATGATTAAATTCATTTTGATTTTTAACACAATTATCTAGTTCTTTAAGCTTTATTTTTAAATTTTTATCGAATAAATTTTTCCAATAACTTAAAACTTTTTTCGTAGCATTATTTTGTTTTATATTAAAAAAATGGCTTCTTAAATATAATTCAAACGCTTCCGAAATGGATACATCGGCTTCAGTTTTGATTTCTTCAATTTTTTTATTTTTATATTTATTTTCGTAGCATTGAGTTATATTATTTTTGACACCCTTTAATTTGTCTGATCCAATTTTTTCACATCTGATTTTTTCAGCTATAGCATACAACGCTTTAGCCATTGTTCCCCTAGGTTCATTTTCAAGATAGATTTTTTTATCCCTATATTTTATTTTTAGAGCTTCGGAGTCAGCAAAAGCTCTTAGATTAGTGAAGTCTTGCAAATTTCTAAGGTTTGCTAATTCAGGTAAATTCAACGAATCTTTTTTATTATTTATATTGTTACCAAATTTAACCTCCAGATCGAACTGTTCTGAGATAACTTTAACAGCAGATGAAATTGCCGCTTTAAATCTTTCTTTTAAAAGTTCATTTTCATCCATTTCAGTAATTTAGATTTTGATATTAATTGAAGATTCTGGCAAATCATCACCAAAACATCTTTGATAGTATTCTGCGATTATATTTTTTTCTAAGTCATCGCATTTATTGAGAAACGTTACTCTAAATGCATAACCTACATCTTTAAATATTTCAGAATTTTCTGCCCAGAACAAAATTGTTCGAGGACTCATGACAGTAGAAATATCTCCACTGACAAATCCTTTTCTGGTTAAATCCGCAACCTTAATCATATTTGAAATAATTTCTTTACCTTCTTTGTTGTTAAAATTATTAACTTTAGCTAGGATGATTTCTAGCTCTTTATCAAATGTAAGATAATTTAAAGTTGTTACTATATTCCATCTATCCATTTGGCCCTGATTTATTTGTTGAGTACCTTGGTAAAGGCCTGTCGTATCGCCCAATCCAATTGTATTTGTTGTTGCAAACAGTCTAAAAAATGGATGTTGTTTTAAAACTTTATTTTTATCTAATAAAGTAAAATTTCCTTCATGTTCAAGTACTCGTTGTATTACAAACATCACATCCGGTCGACCAGCATCATACTCATCAAATACTAAAGCGACGGGATTTTGGATTGACCAAGGAAGTATACCTTCTTTGAATTCAGTAACTTGCTTGTTGTTTTTAATTACAATTGCATCTTTACCTATCAAGTCTATACGACTTATGTGACCATCCAAATTAACTCTAATGCAGGGCCAATTTAATCTTGCGGCAACCTGTTCAATGTGGGTTGATTTTCCTGTTCCATGGTAGCCTTGAATTAAAACACGTTTGTTAAAAGCGAAACCAGAAATGATTGCTAAAGTTGTATCTCTGTCAAATTTGTAGCTGCTATCAATTTCCGGCACAAATTCATTTTTTTTTGAAAAACCATCCACTTTCATATCGGTATCAATTCCAAAAATTTGATTTATGGATATTTTAATGTCTGGAGTTAATTCAGCTAAATTTGTCACGTTTATTATTTTGTCACCATTATCATTCTTAAATGGCTATAAGCCAATGTTATTTTTTTTAATTTATCTTCATATTGTTTGTTCCCAGAATGTCTATCTGGATGAAACTTTTTTACAAGAGTTTTAAACTTTTTTTGTATATTTGCCCAATCAGTACTGAATTCCAATTCCATAATTCTAAATGCATCCTTGTCCTTTTCACATAATTTTTTATTGTTATTAAAGTAAAAGGATCCTTCTTCTTTAAAAATTTTGAATTTATCACTTAAGGCATTATTCCATAAAATATTAAAAAAATTATCTGTAGAACCGAATTGTTGTGTTGGTCGGTGCCAAGTTAGATCCGATTTTATAAAGTTTTCGATTTCACTTTGAGACATTCCTTCAAAATAGTTCCAGTTTTTGTTAAATAATTTTATATGCTCTTCGCACAACCATTTAAAATTTTTACTATTATCCTTTTCTATTGGAGCCTTGCATCTGCCAACTTCTTTACAATTGCTCCATTCACAAATATTTTTCATTGTTTAAAGCTATTATATGTTTTAAACTTTTAGAAGTGAAATGATAACTTTTTTAGAAAAAATAAAAGAAAAAATCAATAAAGAGTTTAAATCTGAACAAATATTACTAATTGATAACTCCAATTTACATAATAAACATAAATCGTTTGATTCTAATAAATTCTATCTTGCACTTATCATAAAATCAGAAAAATTAAAAAATATGAAAAAAATAGATGCTCACAAAGCAATTTTTTCCATTTTAAAGAAAGAAATGAAAAACAAAATTCATGCTTTAGAAATCAAAATAAAATAAGTTTTTTTATTAAGTATAGCTTGCTGTTAAAAATTTTTTAAGTTCATTAGTATTAACAATAGAACTATTCGGTCTTGTTGTTTTTCCAATCTTTTTTATCAGGATCAAATTTATTTTTTCATTTATATTTTTTTTGTCTTTTTTCATAAAAGAGATAATTTTATTAATTTCTCTCTTTTTGAATAAATTCTTAATTTTCATTGGTAAATTTAAACTAAAATAATGTTTTATGATTAATGTTAAATCTTTTAATGATAAAAGTTTTTTTTTGTAAGATAATTGACTAGCCATCATCATGCCCAGCAAAACTGCCTCTCCGTGATTTAATTTTTTGGAAAAATTTTTTGCTCCTTCCAATCCGTGTGCAAAAGTATGGCCAAAATTTAAAATCATTCTTAAATTTTTCTCTCTTTCATCTTTATTAATTATTTTAGATTTGATTTTACAACTTCTCATAATTGCTATTTTCAAAAGATTTTTATCTTTATTATTAATCATTTTTTTTGCATTCTTAGTTAACCATAAAAAAAATTTTCTATCCAAAATTAATGCATGTTTTAGTATTTCAGCATATCCACAAACCATTTCTCTTCTGGGTAAACTATTAAGCAATGATATATCTACTAAAACAAAATCAGGTTGATAAAAAGTTCCTATAAGATTTTTTCCCTGACTTGAATTAACTGAAGTTTTTCCACCAATCGAGGCATCAACTTGTGCTAAAAGTGTTGAGGGAATATTTATGAACTTTACTCCTCTCTTGGTTAGACTTGAAACGAAAGCTGACAAATCACCCAGAATTCCCCCACCGAGGGCGATTATACAATCTGATCTATTAAAATTGTTTTTTAGCAACCATTCAATAAAATTGTACGCAATTTTGAAGCTTTTTATTTTCTCTTTTGCGGACAACCTATAAACTTTTGGATTATATTTTTTCAAAGATTTATTTAATTTTTTTACTAATGCCAAAGGTATATTTTTATCACTGATAATACATATTTTTTTTACGTTAGGCAGATTTTTCTGAATTAATTTACCCGTTCTATTTATAATTTTATCTCCAAAATAAATTGGATATAATTTGCTTTTAGCTCTAACGATAATTTTAGTATTTTTCATATATTGATATTATTTTTTCTACAATACTTTCTTTACTAAGTTTACCACATTCGATTTTGTGATTAGCAAGTTCATAAATCTTTTTTCTTTCAGTATATATATCTTTTAGTTTTGCTTGGTTGTTTTCTTTTTTTAGCAACGGTCTTTTATAATTCTGTTTTATCCTGCTGTTTAAAGTTTCTATGTTGACGTCCAGCCAAACAGATATCGCATTTTTTAAAATATTCTTTCTAACAGTTTTATTAATAAATGCTCCACCACCTAAGGCAATAATACAATTGTTTTTTTTCAAAGATTGTAAAACCTCTTTTTCTTCCTCTTTTCTAAAAAAATTTTCACCTTTTTTCTCAAAAATTTCTGGAATAGTCATCGAGTTTTTTTTTCTAATATTTAGATCTATATCTACAAATTTTAAATTATGTTTTTTTGCTACAATCCTAGCAAGGGTTGTTTTTCCAACCGCCATCATTCCTAATAAAACAAGGTTTTTTTTCACTATTAACTCGAAAATTTTAAATTTGATTTTTCACAATTTTGTCTTAATTTTCAAGTTTAAATACAATTTAATAATTATGCAACTTAGATTCAAACCCAGAGCTAGCAACCGTTCAATAATAAGTAAACTTCTGATCAAAACTATTTTGTTTACCGTAATTTTCTTACTTGCGATATTTTTACTTGATAAAATAGATATGGGAGCCCCGAATAAACTTATTAAGCAAGAAATTAGTAATGATAAGCTTATTACAGTTAAATAAATTAAAAAAAATTACAATTTTTTTTACAATACTATTTTTCAATTCTGCCTACGCAGCTACATCTGTCGACATATGGGGAAAGAAAGAAGACCAAAATGAACAAAATAACAAAATTAGCGATGAAGAAAAAATAACAATAGAAAGTCCAATCTTATCTGATGACGTGGATAAAATTACAATAAAAATTGACGAACAGAAAATTGATAAGTTTGATCAGACCGTGATCGGCATATTTGATCCAGAAGATAATAATTTTAATTTAAATATGTGGTCTGAGTCTGACGGAGAAAAAATAAAAAATATTTTGAAAAGGATTAATAAGTTAAAGTTATCTGAATTTTCTGAGAATTTACTTTTTAAAATTTTGTTTACTAATGCCTATCCCCCGAAAAGTAATTTAACTTCTAGTGAATTTTTAAAAATAAAAATTGATTGGTTAATTAAATATCAAAGATTAAAAGATTTGGAAACTTTATTACAAATTAATCCAGAAGCAGGTCGAGAGTTGAAAGCAATAAAATTATTAATCAATGAATATCTTTCATCTGCGGATATAAAATCGGCATGCGAAAAGATAAATTTTATAAGCAGAGGAGTACAAAACGATTATTTAGATAAATTTACAATTTATTGTTTAATAAATGATGACAGAAAAGAGGAAGCGCAATTAATTTTTGATCTTTTGAAAGAAAGAGGTTTTAAAGATAAATTTTTTGAAACTAAAATCAATTTTATATTGGGAATGACGAGCGTAAGTGGTGGTAAAAAAGTTTTGGATGATAATCTCCTAAATTTCTATTTATCACACATTACAAGCGATGACTTTGAATATGTGCCAAGTGATAAAACAGATAAATATATTTGGCGATATCTTTCTTCAGCAAATTTAATACAAATTGATAATTTTGAAAATGAAGATGTTATATTAACTTATGAACGTGCAGCAGCAAATAATTCATTTGAAAAAGATGAAATTTTTAAAATTTATTTAAAAATAAATTTTAATTTTAATCAATTAAAAAATGCATCAGAAATTTATAAAATTTTGCCAAATTATAAAGCCAGAGCACTAATTTACCAAAGTATATTACTGAGTGATAATATAGGAAGAAAAATTGATTTAACATTTTTGTTAAAAAAATTATTCCAAAAAGATGAGCTATATAATGTTTATGAGGAAGAATTATCTAATATTTTAAAATCAATTAATGTTAATGAAATTCCAGAAAATTATATTGAATTAGTTAAAGAAAGCCTTAAACAAAATTTAATAAATACTAAAAAAATCAAATTTGATAATGAAATATTACATAGATCCAAAGTGATAAAACATTTTTTAGATGATAATGAAAAAATAAGTAGAACCGAAAAAGATTTTAAATCTGTATATAAAAAAATAAAAAAAAATAAAAAATATTTTATCTCAATAATGGATCTCATCGTGCTAGAATCTCTTGCAATAGACGGTATGAATTTACCCAAAGATTTAAACTTTGACAAACTTTCTTCGCAGCTAACAGTTCCAAAAAATTTACAAGATCTCGTAAACGAAAATCAAATAGGCCTGGTTATGCTTAAAATGATTGAAATTATTGGTGAAGACAGTATACGTGATCTAGATCCCGAAACGATATATTTTTTAAACAAAATTTTAAACCAATTAAATTTAAAGAAAATAAGAAACAATATTTTAAGTGAAGTGCTTCCAGTTAGAGTTTAAGCGTTTCTTGCTTAGAAAATCGCAATTACTTGACTACAATAGTTCAATAATTTATTCATAATTGCATGGCTTTAAGAGAAATTTTAACTGAACCAAATGAGATTTTAAGAGAAAAATCATTAAAAGTAGAAAAAGTGAATGAGGATTTACAAAAGCTTATGGATGATATGATAGAGACGATGTATGCAGCTCCAGGAATTGGATTGGCCGCCATACAAATCGGAGTACACAAAAGGGTTATAGTTCTTGATATTGGGTGGCGTGATAAATCAGAAAGTACAAATGATAAGAAGCAAGTGGCAAAAAAAAACCCAATGTATTTTGTGAATCCAGAAATAATTACAAAATCTACAAATAATTTAACATATGAAGAAGGCTGTTTGTCAATACCTGGTCAATTTGCCGAAATTGAAAGACCCGATAAGTGTCGCATAAAATATTTAGATTATTATGGGAGTTCTAAAGAACTTGTGGCTGAAGGCATGCTTGCAACATGTATTCAACACGAGATGGATCATTTAGAAGGAATTTTGTTTATTGACTATTTATCAAAAATAAAAAAATCAATGATTGTTAAAAAACTTATAAAGCAAAAAGAACGGCTTGATAGAATTGTAATTTAAATTCAAAAATAAATTCATGTCACTCAAAATAGTATTTATGGGAACTTCAGAGTTCTCGGTGCCCACCCTTGAAGCTTTAATCAATGGTAGCTTTGAAATTTTAAGCATTTATACTCGATCACCTAAAAAATCGAAAAGAGGACAAAAAATCAATGTTTCTTCTGTACAAAAATTTTCGGAGAAAAATAATTTACCTGTTATAAATTCTGAAAATTTAAATAATGATGAGGAATATAATTTTATCAAAAGTTTATCTGCAGATATAGCCATAGTTGTTGCTTACGGGAAGTTAATTCCAACAAATATTTTAAAAACAACAAAACATGGTTTTATAAATATCCACGCATCATTGTTGCCTAAATGGAGAGGGGCAGCACCTATTCAGCGAGCTATAATGAACGGGGATAAAAAGACAGGAGTAAGCATAATGAAGATAGAAGAAAAATTAGATTGCGGACCTATAATAGCTTCGAGCGAACTAGGATTAGATACTAGCGCGACATATGGGGAAACAGAAAAAAAACTGTCAAAAGTCGCAGCTAATTTATTAATTGAAAGCTTGAAAAAAATAGAAAGTGGTAATTTAAAATTTGTGGAACAAGCGCACTCTGAAGCAACGTATGCAAAAAAAATAAACAAAGAAGAAGCCAAAATAAATTGGAACTTAAACGCGGATAAAGTCGTTGCGCAAATTCACGGTCTAAATCCTAATCCTGGTGCTTGGTTTGAATTTGAGAAAGAGCGTATAAAAGTCTGGAAAGCTAAAAAATTATTAGCTAATGGTAAACCGGGTACAGTTCTTGAAGAGAATTTGACTGTAGCGTGTCAATCAGATTCCATTCAGATTTTAGAAATTCAACGCGAGGGAAAGAATAAACAGCTTACACAAGATTTCTTGCTGGGGAGAAAAATTAGTAAAAATTCTCTTTTAATCTAATGCAAAGATATAAAATAAAAATAGAATATGATGGTACACCATTTGTAGGCTGGCAATTTCAAAAAAACGGCCCATCCATTCAAGAGATATTACAAAAAGCAATATTTAATTTTTCTAAGGAAAAAGTATTTGTAACAGGTGCTGGTAGAACAGATTCTGGAGTCCATGCGTTAGCACAAGTTGCTCACTTTGATTTAAAAAAAAAAATTAAAAAAAAAAGTTTTTTACCAGGAATTAATCAACATATTGGAAATAAACCAGTCACTGTTTTAAAGATAAATAAAATTAGTAACAAATTTCATGCAAGATTTGATGCCAAAAAAAGAACTTATCAATATACAATTATTAATAGGCAATCACCGCTGACACTCGAAAAAAATAAAGCATGGCACATTCGTAAAAAATTAGATGTTAAAACCATGAAAAAAGGGGCAAAATTGTTGTTAGGCACTCATGATTTTTCAACATTTAGAGCATCGTCTTGCGGAGCAAAATCACCAATTAAAACTATAGACAAGATTTCAATAAAAAAAAATGAAGAAAAAATAACTTTAATATTTATTTCTAAATCCTTTTTACAACAACAGGTTAGATCAATGGTTGGCTGCATTAAATATTTAGGTGATGGCAAATGGAAATTAGATGATTTTAAGAAATCATTTAAATCAAAAAATCGTCTTAAATGTGCACCACCAGCGCCTGCCTGTGGTCTTTATCTTATCAAGATCAAATATTAATTATTCTAGTAGAGATTTTACATGGTAATCGACGCTTTCTTTTAAGGCATTTAAATCATATCCACCTTCTAAAATTGATACGACTTTTCCACCACAAAGTCCTTTTGCAAGGGTTAATATCCTTTTTGTCAAAGTATAGTAATCTTTCGATTCTAGATCGATTTGTGCAAGAGGATCGTCTTTATGCGCGTCAAATCCAGCTGATAATAAAATAAACTCTGGTTTAAATTCTTTAAGTTTTTTAAAAATACTTTCATAAGCATTTAAGAATTCATGAGATTGTGTGCCAGCATTTAAGGGTACATTTAACACATTATCTTTATTCCCTTTTTCATTTGCAGCTCCAGACCCAGGGTAATAGGGATATTGGTGAGAAGAGATATAAAGAACTTTCTCATTATCATAAAAGATATCTTGCGTTCCGTTACCATGATGTACGTCAAAATCAATAATTGCAACTTTCTTTAATTTGTATTTTTCCAATAAATAATAAGCTCCAACAGCAATATTATTGTAAACACAAAATCCCATGGCTTTTTGTTTTTCTGCATGATGGCCTGGAGGTCTGACTGCACAAAATGCGTTATCCAAATCTTTTTTCATTACGCCATCAATAGCAGTCAAAATTGAACCCACGGCATCCCTTGTAGCATCTTTGCTACCAGGAGACACAATGGTATCTCCATCTAAAAAATTTAAGCCTTGTTTGGGAAAAGAGTCTTTAACGTTATTTAGGTAATTTTTATCGTGAGCATATTCCAAATATTTTAGATCAAACTTTGCTGGTTTTTTCCAAATTAAATTCTTAGATTTTGCTTTTTTTAAATGATCAATAACAACGGTTACACGGTCTGCTCTTTCAGGGTGTCCTTGTCCGGTATCATGATTTAGATAGGTATCAGTAGTTATAATTCCTGTTTTCATTTAAAATTTTTCACTTTAATTCGTATACATCCCAATTTGTTTTTTCAGATATTCTATCGTACAAAGATTTTGCTCTAACATTATCTTCTCTTGTTATCCATCTTACCAAATTCCATCCTTTAGATTTTGATATTTTTTTTAATTCATTGAGAATTTTTTCACCAATTTTTTGACCTCTATATTTTGGATCAACAAATAGATCATCAAGAAAACCAATATCTTGTCCTCTCAATGGTCTTGGCATTCTCCTATAATGAGCAAGTCCAATTATATTGCCATCAACTTCGTAGACAAGACCTTCAACTTCATGATTTTTATCGTGCAACCAATTCCATACTGTTTGAAGAATTTTATTATTCATTTCAACTTTATAAAAATCCGCATAACTTTTATAAAGTTTTCCCCATTGATCTTTATCTTTTAATTGAATTTCTCTTATCACTTAAAATAATTTTGTAAAATATTTAGATATATTTTTTTAAGTTTTTTCATGTCAGAAACTGAAACCATTTCATCAACTTTATGTGCAGTTTTTCCGACTAATCCAAATTCTACGCATGGTGATATTTTTCTGATAAATCTTGCATCAGATGTTCCGCCGGCTGTTGATAACTTTGGCTTTACTTTAGTTATTTTTTTAATAATTTTTTGAATCATGTAAGTTGTTTTATTGGGAGTAGTTAAAAATGCCTCTCCCGATACCATATAAGAAATTTTAAAGGAACACCTGCTTCTCTTACAGACATTGCCAAAAACTTTATTTAGTTTCTTTTTTAATGAACCTGAGGAATGTTTATTGTTAAATCTTATATTAAAAGTTGCTGTAGCTTCTGCTGAAATTATGTTATCAGCCGTATTTTCAATATTAATTTTAACTACCTCAAGATTTGAAGGTTGAAAGTTTTTTGTTCCCCTATCAAGTTTAATACTTTTAATTTGATTTAGTATTTTTATCATAACAGAGGCAGGATTTTTTGCCTGATGCGGATAAGCGACGTGACCTTGGGTTCCATAAACTGTTAGATATCCTGTAATACTCCCTCTTCTACCGATCTTCATCATCTGGCCAAGTTTTGTTAAGTTAGTTGGTTCGCCCACTAAACAAAAATTTATTTTTTCTTTTCTTTTTTTTAATTTCTCAACAACTTTTTTTGTTCCATTAATTGCTATACTTTCCTCATCTCCAGTAATTAACAAACTGATTGATCCTTTAAATTTTGGTCTTGCTTTTTTAAACTCACTTAATGCGGCTATAAAACAAGCAATTGATCCCTTCATGTCGCTTGCACCACGTCCTATCAATTTATTGTTTTTTACTACACCTAAGAAGGGGTTTACCGACCAAGATTTTAAATTACCTGCTGGCACGACATCGGTATGACCCGCAAAACAAAAATTAGGAGATGATTTTCCTAGTCTTGCATATAAGTTTTTAATATTTTTAAAATTCATCATTTGGCATTTAAAACCAAGTGATCTTAAATTTTTTGCTAAAAGATTTATTGCCCCAGAATCTTTCGGTGTGACGCTTGGGAGACGAATCAAATCTTTTGCTAGTTTTAATTCATTGATAGGCATTAACTTACTAGTCTCTCAATAAATCGTTGATTGAGGTTTTGCTTCTTGTTTTTTCATCTACTTTTTTTACAATGATCACGCAATATAAAGATGGGCCATCAGGGTTATTTTTTCCAGGCATAGATCCTGGGACCACAACCGAATAAGCAGGAACTTTTCCATAAATTGTTTCGCCGGTTGCTCTATCAACAATTCTTGTTGATGCACCTATGTAAACTCCCATAGATAAAACTGAACCTTTTTCAACTATAATACCCTCTGCTATTTCAGCTCTTGCTCCTATAAAACAATTATCTTCTATAATTACTGGGTTTGCTTGAAGAGGTTCCAATACCCCACCTATTCCAGCTCCACCTGATATATGACAGTTTTTTCCAACTTGTGCACAAGAACCTACTGAGGCCCACGTATCAATCATGCTTCCTTCATCAACATAAGCTCCAAGATTTATAAACGAAGGCATCAAAACGACATTTTTTGCAATGAAAGCACCTTTTCTTATAACTCCATTAGGAACAGATCTAAATCCTGCTTGAATCAATTTCTTTTCACTCCATTTTTGAGTTTTACCCTCAACTTTATCGTACCAAGTAGCATAGGGGCTTTTTAACGTTTTCATTTTATTTACTCTAAAGCTTAGTAAAATTGCTTTTTTAATCCACTGATTAACGATCCATTCATTATTTTTCTTTTCAGCAACTCGTATTTTTCCTGAATCTAATAAGTTTATAGTTTTACTAATAGCATTTAGTAATTTTCTACTAGACTTAGAGTTAATCTGGCTTTTTTTATCCCAGGCTTCGTTAATTACTTTTTCAAAAGATTTAGGATTCATTATGCAGCTTTTAATAAATTAATTTTTTTTAAAAATTCTGTTAAATTGTTTGTTTTATAGTTAACAAAAGAGTCGTCGGAATATTTTTTGGCCCACGGCTCATTGTTTTCTATCCAAATCGTTTTCATACCCATTTCATATGCTGGTTTTAAATTTCTTGCAATATCCTCAATAAGTACACATAATTTTGGGTCAATTTTATGTTTTTCAACTAACTTTTTGTAAGACTCTATTCTGGGTTTAGGTATAAAATCGGCATCAACAATATCAAAAACATCATCAAAATATTGATCGATTTCAATTTGCTGAGTTATATTTAAGGCGTGTTTTCTAGAGGCATTTGTAAATATAATTTTTTTTCCGTCAAGTTTTCTTAGCTCTTCGCCAAGTGTTGGATCTTTTTTAAGGAAATTTATATCTATATCGTGCACAAATTCTAAAAATTCATTTGCATCAATCTTGTGATTTTTAATCATCCCATTTAGAGTTGTATTGTATTCATAAAAGTAGTTTTTTTGAATTTCTTTTGCTTCAATTATACTTACGTTGAGCTTTTCTGATATGTATTTAGACATTCTTTTACTAACTTGTTCAAAAATTCTAGTTTTTTCTGAATATAAAGTATTATCGAGGTCAAATATCCAAAATTTGCTAAATTGAAGTGCTTTCATTTCCTAATAAGAGTTCCAGCACCTTGATCTGAGAACAATTCAAAAAGAATTGAATGTGATCTTCTTCCATCAATAATAACAACACCTCTTACATCATTATTTACTGCATTAATGCATGTTCTTATTTTTGGAATCATTCCTCCGTGAATTGTATGATTATAAATTAATTTTTCTGCTTGTGCCGATTTTATTTCGGAAATCAATTTTTTGTTCTCATCATAAACTCCTTCAACGTCGGTCATTAGTAATAGTCTTCTTGATTTTAAATTTATAGCTAATGCGCCCGCAGCTGTATCAGCATTAATGTTGTAAGCTTGTTTTTTTTCATCCAATCCCATTGGTGCTATAATTGGGACAAAGTCATTATAAATAAAATTCTTTATTAGTTTGGTGTCTATTCTAGTTGGGCTACCAACATATCCCAGTTCTTTATTTTTTTGCTGAACATAAATTGCATTGTTTTCTTTAATTGTTATGGATTTTGCTTTACAAGATTTTTTTTCTAAAGCACTAACAATTTCTTTATTAAATTTTATCATTACACTCTCAACAATTTTAATAATTTTTTCATCTGTTATTCTAAGCCCCATAATAAATTTACTTTTAATATTTAATTCATCCAATTTTTTTTTTATTCCTAATCCACCACCGTGAACTAACAAAGGAGTTAAACCCAATTTTTTCAAGGCAACGATATCTTCAATAAAATTATTAAACAGAACAGAATCCAAAAGAACTCGTCCTCCGCATTTAATAACTATTTTTTCTTTTAAATATTTTTTTACATATTTTTCGACTTCTTGAGTCGTGGGTCCATTTTTGGGCCAAAACTCTTTTATTTTATTATCTAATTTGTCGGCAGGTAACATTATCTAACTGTTTTTACTTTTGTTCCTCTCATGATGACCCATTGTTGGGCAATAGTTAAGACGTTACTTATAGTCCAATATACAACCAATCCTGAAGGAAATGGAGCCAATATGATTGTTAAAAAAATTGGTAAAAACATAAAAATTTTCGCTTGCATTGGATCGGGTGGAGTAGGATTTAGTTTTTGTTGTAGGTACATGGTTAATCCCATTAAAATTGGCCACACACCTATCATTAAGAAAGTAGGTGGATCCCATGGAATTAATCCAAATAAATTAAATATCGAAGTCGGATCTCTAGCAGATAAATCTTGTATCCAACCAAAGAAAGGTTGTTGCCTCATTTCAATTGTCACATACAGCATTTTATAGACCGCGAAGAAAAATGGAATTTGAATAAGTACTGGTAAGCAACCTGAAACAGGGTTGACTTTTTCTCTTTTGTACAACGCCATCATTTCTTGTTGTAATTTAGTTTTGTCTTCTTTGTGCAGTTCCTTTAATCTTATCATTTCTGGTTGAAGGATCTTCATTTTAGCCATAGACCGAAAAGAATAATTAGCAAGTGGAAAGAAAGCTAAACGCACAAGCGCAGTAAGAATAATAATTGCAACTCCAAAATTACCAGTTAGTTTGAAAAAATATTCAATTACAAAAAACAATGGTTTAGTAATAAAATAGAACCAACCCCAATCTATTGCTAAATCAAATTTTTCTATATGCAAATTTTTAGCATATCCATCTATAACCGCAACCTCCTTTGCTGCAACAAATGCATTTATTTTATTTGTTATGGTGCTGTTCGGTTTAAGAACTGTCGGTTCTTTGATTATAAAATTGGCTTTATATTTTCCACCACTAGATAAAAATTCAGACTTAAATTTTTTTCCTTTTTCTGGAACTATTGCCGTGAGCCAATATTTATCGGTAATTCCTAACCAGCCTTTTGAACTATCGATAGTAAATTTTTCTTCTTCAATATCTTTATAATCTTCTTCTTTGAGTTCATCATCAAACATTCCAATAAAACCTTCATGTAAAATGTATATGGGTATTACGTCAGGTTTATAATTTCTTGTTATCTGGGCGTAAGGATAAAATTTGTAAGACTTATCAGATATATTTTTTATATTCTGGGTTATTTTAAACAAAAATTCGTCATCTAATTCAATTTTTTTTGTAAAAATTAAACCTTCATTATTATCCCACTCAAGTACTATTGGTTTATTTGGTGTGAGCAAGTTGTTACCTTTTACTTTCCAAATTGTATTATCTAAGGGTAATTTTAGCTTTTCATTACCACTAGTGCCCCAGCCGGTACCAATGTAATATCCCTTGAGAGAACTTTTTGGATTTAAAAGTATTACATTTTGATCACTATCTAAACTTACTTTATAATTTTTAAAAGTAATATCATCTATAATTGCCCCTTCAAGTGATATCGATCCTTTGATATTTTTATTTTCCATTTTGACTCTGCTAACGCTAGCAATCGCCTCACTTCTTTCAATTTTTTTTGAAGATTCTACTTCTTCAATTGAGGGGGAGGAAGATTCTTCTGAAGGGGAAGAAGATTCTTCACTTTTTGTAATTTGATTTTCTACGATCTGTTTTTCAACAGGAGGGGGTTCAAAAAAAGTTGCCCAAAAAACCAGTACCAGCGTTGAAAGCACAATAGCCATCAATACATTTTTTGCGTCCATTTATTTTTTTCCTTTTTTTAAATTTGGCACTGGATCAAATCCACTTCTGCCACCCAGAATTTTAATTGGATGACATCTTAAAATTCTTTTTAAACCCAGGAAGCAGCCTTTTAAAGATCCGTTAAGTTTTAAGCAATCTATAAAGTACTCAGAGCATGTAGGCTGATATCTACAATTAAACGGGAAATAAGGTGAAATAAAATATTTGTAGGATTTTATTATAAATATTAATAAATGATTGATCAATTTCATGATTTAATTATCTATTTGTTTTATTCTTTTAAATACGTCATTTACTTCACTAAAAATCAGTGGAAATTTGTTCTTGTATACATTATTTCTTCCAAAGATTACATAAGTATAGTTTAAGTCAATCAGTTGTTTTTCTTTTGCAACTTTTTGCACAGCAGCCTTTAATTTTCGTTTTATCTTGTTTCTCGTTACGGCGTTTCCTATTTTTTTTTTTACTACAAAACTTATTTTTAAATTTTTATTATCGTCTTTTTTTGTATCGTTTAAGTTCTTTTCAAAATAAATTGTAAAATATTTTGTATTTAATCTTCTCTTCTTAAAAATTTTTAGAAAATGCTTGCTTTGATTCAGACTTTTAAACTTGATCATTTCGGGAAATTTGATTAAGTGGATATCTTTTTTCTTCCTTTAGCTCTTCTTCTAGCAATAATTTTTTTACCACCTTTTTTTCTCATCCTGGATCTAAATCCATGTCTTCTTTTTCTTACAATTCGACTTGGCTGGTATGTTCTCTTCATAAAATTTATTTACTATTTTATAAAATTTTCTGATATTTATAGGTAATAAGCACTTATAAGTACAGTTAAAAAATTAATTTATGAACCTAAAGTCTTCAAATTTTAAAATCTATTTAGGAGGGGTTTATATAATTATTTTATCGTTAGGTCTTTATTTTTTATTTACCACTTTTGATCTTAATGATTTAACTAGCTATGAATTTATCAGAGAAAATAGAGGCTTAATTTTAAAATACAAAGAAAATAATATTTTTTTTATGATAATTATTTTTTTTATTATTGTTGTTTTATTAAATCTATTGTTATGTCCCATGTTGTTACCTACTCTAGTGATTGGTTTTATTTTTGGTAAATGGCTGGGAACTCTAATCTTAGTCTTTGGAAATACCCTTGGTGGTGTTTTATTGTACCTTTTAGCAAAAACTTTTTTTAGTGAATTAATAGAAAAAAATTTTACAACAAAATTTTCTAAATTTATTGAGTTTTTTAATAAGAACGAAACGATATATTTTATGTGTTTTAGATTTATAGGAGGAGGAGGCACTCCTTTCCCTATCCAGAATGTCTTACCAGTTATTTTTAATATGTCCGTTAAAAATTATATTGCTGCCACTTTCTTGGGAATAATTCCCACAACATTTGTTACGGTAGCACTTGGGAGCGGTATTGAGAATGTTCTAGATCAAAATGCTGAACTTAATTTCTCATCAGTCTTTCTTTCTCCTGAAATTTATTTACCAATAACTGGTTTTGCTATTATTTTAATTATTGCTTTTTTTATTAAAAATTCTTTTTTCAAAAATTAATTTTATGATATCTCTGGGTGAATTGGTTACATGATTTTTTTCTATCGTTATAATATGAACTTTCTGATTGATTGTGCTTGATAATCTTGCCTTTTAACGTTTTAGTGTAAATCTAGCGCAGTGCTGTAAATTATATTAGGTATTAAGCAAGTATGAAAAAAAAAATAATAATTTTTAAAAATGATGGTGTAGGAGATTTAGTTCACAGTGTTCCTGCGATAAAAGATATAATATCTCAAAATCTAGATAAGGAAGTCGTTATATTTCTATCAAAAAATAGTGAAAAGTTTTATTTTTTATTTGAAAATAATAATTTGCAATTGAAAGTATTAAATTATCATTTAACCGCAGTCGAAAAAATTAAAATTTTTTTTTATTTATTTAGCAACAAAGTTGAAAAAGTTTACATTTTATCTCCAAAGAATTTTTATTTTTTCTTACCATTATTTTTTTTGAAAACTAAATTTTTTGGACTATGTGTTAATGGAGTCCGGGGAAATAAAAGACCATATTTATTTTTAAGAAAATTTTTATATAAATTTGTTATTAATGATAGGGAAACAACTAAAAAAAGAAAACCAACTCGACTATTACAATTTGAATTAGTTAGCAAAAATAAATTTGACGATATAAATTTCAATTTCAAATTAGATATTTTAAAGTCAGATAAATTAAAAAAATATTTACCAAATGATTATCTGCTTGTTCATTATAAAAAATTTTTTTTTGAAGAACTAAGTTGGGGTGTAAAAGGATTGGAGAAAATATTAATAGAACTAAAGAGGCACAATTTGAATATAGTTTTGACCAAAGATATTGAAATTGATCAAAATAATATAATTTTTAGAGATAAATATAATACGTATGATTTTAAAACAAATAAATTTTATGATAATGCAAGTAATGTTCTTTTTTTGGATAATATATGCGGTGCAGATCTTTACAATGTTATTAAATATTCTAAAAAAGTCATTGCAATACATGGCATGATGACAAACTTAGCTTATTTATGCAAAAAACCAGTTTTAGATCTTTTTCACTGCGTGATTAAAAATAAAGCTAATTATCATAGTTATAAAAACGCTTTTTATGAATTTAAACCGAATTACTTGGGCTACGATTTTATAATTCCAAGTAAAAATATAGAAAAGACTATAAAAAAAATGAAATTTTCATTGACTGATAATATTTAATATGAGCAAAAATTTAATAATAAGAATATCGAATGGTTTTGGGAATCAAATGTTTCTTTATGCTGCTGCCTATGCATTTTCAAAGAAATTGGGTTACAATTTGTTAATCGATGACGAGACGGGTATAGAGCAAGATTTAAGGAAATGGAAAAAGAAAAAAAGAATAAATTGGATACCAAAATATGAATTAGGAATTTTTAAACTTAAATCAAATATTGCAGAGAGCAAATATAAGTTGGGATATTTAAAAAGAAAATGTCTTAAATTTATTGACAGATTTTATTTTAAAAAAAATTTTTTAATTGAAAAAAGAAATAAAAATAAAAGGACTATCTTTTCTGATAAATACTTATTTCAAAAGTACTCCGAAACTATTTATCCAGAAGGTTATTTTGAATCGGAAAATTATTTTAAAGATTATAGAAGTGATTTGTTAGATGAATTTTCTTTTAAGTTAAGCCCGAATCTAAAAAATAGCATTTTTAAAAAAATGATCGATAATTCAAATGTAGTATCAATAGCCTTTAGAAATAATAGATTTTCTGAGTTTGTCACGGATTATAAAAATGAACAAAAACTGCAAAAAACTGCAGATTTTGAAAATCTAATGATTAAATATATATATCGTGGCGTTGAATATTTTAAATCAAAAATTAAAGATCCAAAGTTTTTAGTTTGGTCTAATAATTTTGAAAATTTGGATCAATACTTTGATCCAAACATATTCACCTTTGTTAAAAATGACATTGAAAATAAAATTTTTTTAGATTTTTATTTAATGTGTCAATGTAAATATTTCATTGTAGGACCAACAAGTTTTCATTGGTGGCCCGCTTGGTTATGTGATCATGAAAAAAGAATTATTATATGTCCAAAAGATTTAGAACTTAACATATCGTCCAATATAAATTTTTGGCCGGAATCGTGGATTAAAATTTAACTTTTAAAAGTAAATTATTTTATTACTCAATGGAAAATCAAATGTTTATGGTGCCCACAGCAAGCATCGAACTTGCGACCTCTTCCTTACCATGGAAGTGCTCTACCAACTGAGCTATATGGGCTCTCGCGAAATTAGAATTATCAAATATATAGTTTCTAAGTAAGCAAAAAATTGCCATATTATTGATGTAACTTGACAATACTGCAAACAACAAAGTAAAAGCATATATCATATGATGGTGAATTTATGGGTATACATTACGATTATAAATCAAAACGTGGTGAAAGAGCGATGCTAAAGGAGGCAAAAAGAAAAGCAAGATTAGCTCAAAGAAGAGCAAAGAAATTATCATCATCAGAACTATTGGAAAAAGAAGAAATTAAAACACACGATATTAAAAAGACCATAACATTGGAAGACTTAACGAATCCAAATCAGAAATAAGATGGATGCAGCTAAATTCAAAAAAAGAATTAAGGTATCAAAGAATTGAGCGAACTTTAAGAAGCAATCTAAAAAAAAGAAAAATTTTTCAACGTAAAAGCAAAAAAGTAAAAAAATGAGCGTTTTATCAGATCGATGGATCAAAAAAATGGCTCTTGAAAGAGGAATGATAAAACCATTTGTTGCTGAACAAAAAGGAGAGTCAAATATTTCGTATGGTCTATCATCATTTGGTTATGATGCTAGAGTTTCCAATGAATTTAAAATTTTTACCGATGTAGATTCAGCGATTGTAGATCCAAAAAACTTTAAGAACAATAGTTTTGTTTCAAGAACAGGTAATGAATGTATAATACCACCAAACTCATTTGTACTGGCGAGTACGGTAGAATATTTTGTGATTCCAAAAAATGTTTTGGTGATTTGCTTGGGAAAATCTACTTATGCAAGATGTGGTATAATAGTAAATGTTACACCGCTTGAACCTGGCTGGGAGGGACATGTCACACTCGAATTTTCTAATACCACACCATTGCCAGCAAAAATTTATGCTAATGAGGGTGCCGCTCAATTTATTTTTTTAGAAGGTAATGAGGAGCCAGAAATAACCTATGATCAAAGAAATGGTAAATATATGAAACAGGCTGGCGTAACTTTACCAAAAGTATAATTTCTAGTTAAATGCAAAAACTAGAAATTAAAGGTGGAAAAAGAATATCTGGTACTATTGTAATTTCTGGCTCTAAAAATGCTACGCTTCCTATATTAGCATCTACAATACTAACCAAGAAAAAAATTATAATTACAAATGTACCAATAGTAAAGGATGTGGAGACTATGGTAGATCTTTTGAGCTCTATTGGATCAACAATTAAATTTAACAAAAAAGCAAAAAAAATTGAAATTATTAATCAAAAACCTTTAAAAACTTTAGCACCTTATTATCTTTTAAAAACCATGCGTGCAGGGGTTTTGGTGCTCGGTCCTCTTTTAGCAAGATATGGAGTTGCTAGAGTGTCCTTGCCAGGCGGATGTGCCATAGGTTCTAGACCAATAGATCTTCATTTAAATGCATTAAAAAAAATGGGATCAAATATTAAGATAAAGGATGGTTATATTGTTGCCTCGGCGAAAAAAGGTTTAAAAGGTTGTTTTATAAAATTTTCCAAAATATCAGTAGGTGCAACAGAAAATATATTAATAGCATCTTGCTTAGCGAATGGGAAAACTAGATTGAGAAACTGCGCTTCAGAACCTGAAGTACAAGATCTAATTAATTTTTTAAAGAAAATAGGATGTAAAATTAATTGGGTTGGAAAAAGAAGTATAGATGTTACCGGTATAGAAAAGTTAAAATCAACAACGTACAGAGTTATTTTTGATAGAATTGAAACTGGTACTTATATTATAGCTGCAGCATTAACAAATGGACGTTTAAAAATTAAGAATATTAATCCAAATATTATATCTACTGAAATTAACATATTACATAAAATGGGGGTAAATATAATTGCAAGAAAAAATTATATAATTACAAGTTGTTCAGAAAAACTTAAGAGCATTAATATTACAACTAAACCATATCCAGGTTTCCCAACTGATATGCAGGCTCAAATTATGGTTCTAATGACAAAGGCTGAAGGAGTTTCAGAAATAAAAGAGAATATCTTTGAAAATCGTTTTATGCATATTTCTGAGTTAAGAAGAATGGGCGCACATATCAAGATTAAGAGAAACAGAGCTATAATTGTTGGAAAAAAGAAACTAAATGGAGCAGAATTAATGGCCACCGACCTAAGAGCTTCCGTAAGTTTAGTTCTTGCTGGACTTGTTGCATCAGGAAAAACAATTATAAATAGAATATATCATTTGGATAGAGGTTATGAGAAAATTGAGACAAAATTATTGAAATGCGGAGCTCAGATTAGAAGATTGAAATGAGTACAGATGAAAAAAATGGTCTTAGGTTAATGGCTAAAAATCAGGATGATCTTAAAGTCATATCAGCTTATTTACAGGATAGCATTGTGATTGTAAGGGACATAGTTTTTTTAAAAAAAAATATGACTTTTATCATGATCGTAAATAGATTTATGTGGGAAGATGTTGAAAAAGGAGTTTTCAGACAAAATAAAAGAATAAGATGTGCAGTAAAATTCGAAGAAGTGCTCAAAGTCAAGTCACAAAATATTAATCAAAGAAATAAAAACAAACCCTTAGAATATTTAGCAATCGAATGTAGATTAAATTTTAGCAAAGCTTATGAAATAAATATTTTTTTTTCAGGCGATAGTATAATTACGATAATATCAGAAGCTATCGAAGTAGTTATGTATGATCTTGGCAAACCATGGGATGTAAAGCATGTTCCTATACACAGAATCTAAATGTTGAATTATGCTAATAAAATATTATTACTAGGGTATTGTAAGAATTAAATGTTAAGTTATAATTTTGAAATAATTTAAGGTTTGGATTGGGTTTTAAGATTTATTTTGGATAAAATTTAAAAGCAAAAAAAAGGAGCAATATTGGCTAAACAAGATTTTTTAGAATTTAAAGGAAAAGTGACCGAATTATTACCAAATGCAATGTTTAGAGTTACGCTTGAAAATAATCGCGTAATTTTAGCTCATACTGCTGGAAGATTAAGAAAGAATAGAATAAGAGTACTGTCAGGAGACAATGTTTTGGTTGAAATTACTCCTTACGATTTAACCAAGGGTAGAATAATATTTAGATTTTAGTTAGGCCAGGTAGCTCAGTCGGTAGAGCAGAGCCCTGAAAAGGCTTGTGTCGGCGGTTCGATTCCGTCCCTGGCCACCAACAATAGCAACAATAATTTAACGTACGTCGTTCTTTCATTGATTAAATTTCCACCACAAGATTTTCATATCTATCTCCGAAATTATTAAAGATAACGATTAAGTAGTTTCCACCCCAACCGACTAAATAATATTGACATCAAACTAATATAAATTTAACGTAATACCTTAAATTCAAAGATATAAATAATAAACATAATGCTACACCCGAATAGTATAGAATTTTTTTTGTTAATCATTGCTGCAATGTTTTGTGGATTAGCTATAAGGTTTGCTTTGAGTTATGCAAAACAAACCTGGGCAATGACTTATCATCATACTATGAGTTACGCACTTTTACCGGTAGTTACAATGATTGTAACGGTATTGATTACAGGTAACATAGCATTATCTTTGGGAATGATTGGCGCACTTTCAATAGTAAGATTTAGAAATCCAGTTAAAAATCCATTTGAGTTAGTAATTTTTTTCGCATTAATTACTATCGGTATAGCATTCGCAACTAATTTTATACTTGGATTAACGCTGACTGTAGTGATTATATTACTGATCGTAATTGCTAAAATGTACGAAGACATATCAAAAAAAAAGGGAAAAAATTTATTTTCATTATCTTTTGAAGAAGGGTCGACTATTAATGTAATGGAGATAAAATCTTCGCTACCTATACAACTACTAGATGAAAGTAAACATTTATCCCAGTCATTTTCAACAAAAAATCCCATTTCATTTAATTATCGACTTATTTGTTCTGATAAAGACGAAATCAACAATTTAAAAAAAAGTATTGAACAAATTAAAGATATCGAAAGTATTGAACTGAGATATGCTCCGTAATTATTATTTTTTCAGAGTTTTAATTATCTTACTTTCTTTTTATTTAACAAATAGTGTTTATTCACAAGACAATTTAATCAAAGATTCAATTAATCCTTATTGCCAAGCTAATGATATAGATGAGTTTTTTCAAGATAAAAAAATAAAAAATATTGAAATTATTATTGACAAAAGAAAAAAGTGGATCAAAAACGCGTTGGGAATTCTTGTAGACTTTAATTCAGAAGAATCAAAGATCAAGGACCAAGTTAACCAAATTACAAAAATCGGAATAAATTGGTTTAATTTTAGAATTGATGAAAAATATAAAAAAAAATTCAAATCAACTTTAGTTGTTAATTTTAAAGGAAAATTATCTTGTAAATTCAGAGCCAAAATAAGAGTTACTGGAGATATTTGGGAGCATATTGATTGGAAAAATGGCAGTCCACTTACAAGTGTACATGTTGAATTACTAGATGGTCACATCAATTCAATTACAAGATTTAAACTTTTTATTCCCAAAGCAAGATACGGGAAAAATGAAATTTTTGTAAGTTCTCTCCTTAGCGAGTTAGGGTTTTTGGCTCCAAGAACATTTATGGTACCAGCTACCATAAATGGTGCATCCTATGAATATATGTTCCAAGAGGATTTAAGAAAAGAATTTTTAGAAAATTTAAAATTAGTAGAAGGTCCCATATTAGAGGGTGACGAGAGATTTTCCATGAGATTAAAGGACTCGATGCCAGGTTTATCTTTGTCCAGAATTATTAATAGAAATTTTTCATTAAGAGGAGAAACTAATGGTAAAATTGCATTATTAGCGGTTTCAAATTTAAATTTGATGTATTTACAGCATCATCAATCTATAACTCCCAATCGTGACTTTATGGTGAAAAAACTTTATATAAATACGAACAAATTTTTTATCGATAAATTAAATAGAGAACGATTTCAAACCTTCGATTCCTTAATGCATGGTTTGGATGCAATACATGGTCTATATTATGACAATAGAAGATTTTATTTTGATCCAATAAATCAATATTATTTACCTATTTACTATGATGGCGATTCTCTCATTATGAATGATAAAAAAAGAGTATTTGGACTGAAATATCTATCCACAGGAGCGAGTGCTGATGCTAAGGCGGGAGCGATAAATGCGATAAAATTAATTGGGAATATTAATCATGATATATTCAAGAAAAAATTATTCAATCTTGGAGTCAATTTATCTTCTCAAGATTATGATAAATTAATCAAAAGGATAATAACTAGACTTGAGGTTATAAATACTGGAGAAACAGAACCAGTGCAGTTTTTAAAGATGAAAAAATATTTTTCTGACATAAATCCTGACATTATTAAAAATAGAAAGCTCATTTTTATAAATTATAATAAGAAGCAATTTTATTTATGCCCTTTTAATCTTGATAGGTGTGAAGTCGAAAAAATTAATAAATCCAAACGTGATCTTGCAAATATATTAAGTCAAAGATTCACCAGATTAGATAAAAATTTAACTGATGCTGAATATCTCTTTGTTTATGATGATATTAATTATGATAAAGAAAAAATTGAAAATCAAAAAATATGGAACATTTCAAAAATTAACAACCAATTTATTGTAAAATATAATAAAGACATAAAAGTGGAAATTGACTCTCAAAATAAAAAAATTAAAATTAAACAGACATCTAACGCAGGTAGAGCAATCATAACTGGCAAAAGATTAGAGGGTTGGGATGTTACTTTTGAAGGTTCCCAAAATATAATAAACAATATACCAAAAGATTATTTGGGTTTAACTGGTTGTTTAACTCTATTAGATATTGAGGTAATTGATATAAGTCTTTATTCAAAAAATTCAACTTGCGAAGATTCAATTAATTTTATCAGGGCAAAAGGTGATGTAAAAACTGTAAATATCCTTGATAGTATGTCAGATGCTTTTGATATTGACTTTTCACATATAAATATTAATCAGGTTGAAATAAGAAATGCAAAAAATGATTGTTTGGACCTCTCTTATGGAAATTATCTAATAAATAAGATTAATATAAAGAACTGTGGTGATAAGGGTATATCAGTTGGTGAAAAATCTAATGCGGTTTTCAAAGAAGTTAAAATTAATCATTCAAATATTGCTATAGCAGCAAAAGATACATCTTTTGTTAAAGTTGAAAGCTCAGAAATTTTTCATTCACCAATTTGCTTTTCTGCATATAGAAAAAAACAAGAATTTGCTGGCGCAAAAATAAAAATTTTGCAAACAAATTGTAAAAATAATCAGCTTTTTGTTCAGAAGGGATCAAAAATCGTTTTAGACAAATGAGTTTTAGAAATGAAGAAAAATTAAGAGTCGCTTCAAGCAAAATATTTAACTTGAAAAATTGGATTAACGAAAATTTAGGAATTATTTTGTTTCCGACTAGAATAATAAATTCAATATATTTTGATAATCAAGATTTTTCTATGTTTCATCATTCTATAGAAGGAGTTGTGCCAAGAAAAAAAATAAGATTAAGAAGTTATGATGAAGAATTTATTTTTACTAATAATATCAA
>Ga0208409_1000140_pt1 | contig 32958 bp, 29 predicted proteins | sample ETNtaG_29_FD_185784 | JGI IMG/M metagenome (GOLD analysis project Ga0208409, IMG submission 185784) | Marine microbial and viral communities from oxygen minimum zone, Eastern Pacific Ocean - ETNP201406SV201 (SPAdes) (version 2) | ecosystem: Environmental > Aquatic > Marine > Oceanic ...
AAAACATTTCTGGTAATGAGTCTTTCTTCGCAGGACACTTCCCTGATTTTGCCATAATGCCCGGGGTTTTAATTATAGAAGCTCTGGCACAAGCCTCGATCATACTTTTTAAAAAGAGTTTTGATACCGAGAAGGATAAGGACAAAGTCTTTTTGCTGGCGTCAGCGAACGTCCGTTTCTCAAAACCCGTCTTTCCTGGTGATCAACTTATTCTGGAAATTGATGTAGAAAAGGTCATTTCCAGTGCGGCAATAGTTAAGGGAGTGGCCAAAGTGGGGGACAAGGTTGTAACAAAGGCAACTTTGAGTTTTGGTGTTGCAGATAAAGATTCATTAACGGGTTGAAAGTGTTAGTATTTGTAAAGTAAATAACCATGGATAAAAGAATTGTAATTACCGGTATGGGTGTTATTTCTCCTATAGGAAACAAGAAAGATGCATTTTGGAATGCATTAATCTCGGGAACGTCCGGTGTGTCTGATGTCACATCATTTGATACTTCCGTTTTTAAGGTACATAAAGGCTGTTTCGTTAAAGATTTCAATTATGATGATTATGTTAGTAATGGTTCAGGACGGGAGATAGGCAAAGGTTCACAATTTGCCATAGCAGCAGCAAAACTCGCTATCGAAGATTCTAATGTTGGTTTGAACAATATTGATCCCGAAAGAGCGGGTGTTTCAATTGGAACAACTGCAGGTGAAATTCAGATTCTGGAGAAAGTGAACTATGTAAGACATGAAAAGGGAGATGATAGTGTCGATCCTGGCCTGTTTCTTAAGCATCCTTGCGTTAATGTGCCATCTAACATATCTATTGAATTTGGCTTTAAGGGACCAAGCACTATAATACCTACTGCTTGTGCTGCAGGAAACTATGCTATCGGTTATGCATGTGACCTGATAAAGCTGGGAAGGGCAGACATAATGCTGGCCGGTGGTTCTGATGTGTTTTCTAAAGTAGCTTTTGTTGGTTTTAGTAGATTAAATGCCATCGCACCGGACATTTGCCAACCTTTTGATAAAGACAGAAAAGGTCTGTTAGTTGGTGAAGGTGCTGGAATGCTGGTATTAGAATCCCTGGAAGGCGCACTGGCCAGGAACGCAAATATATATGCAGAGATCCTGGGTTACGGCCTGAGCTGTGATGGCTATCACATAACGATTCCGCATCCGGAAGGAGATGGTGTTACTTCGGCGATGGAGAAAGCCTTGGAAAGTGCCAAAATTAAACCCGAAGATGTTCAGTATATGAGCGCACATGGTACGGGAACGGTCGCCAACGACAAGGCTGAAACGATATCTATAAAGAAGGTCTTTGGTGAACATGCAAAAAAACTGGCAATAAGCTCCATAAAATCAATGCTTGGCCATACGATGGGGGCTGCAAGCGCCATAGAGGCGGTTGCATGTGCGTTGGCCATAAAAGAGGGTGTCGTTCCGCCAACTATAAACTATGAAACTAAAGACCCTGAGTGTGATCTGGATTTTGTTCCAAATGTTAAACGTGAAATGCAGGTTGATATTGCCATGAATAATGCGTACGCCTTTGGTGGCAATAACAGTAGTCTTATATTGAAAAAATTTACGGGTTAAAAATTTATGAATAGTCGCCTGGTTATTACAGGAATAAGTATATTGTCACCAATCGGTGTAAATAAGGATGAGTTCTGGGCCAATTTGACGAATGGTGTTTCCGGTATAAAAGATATTACGTTATTTGATGTCTCAAAATATAATAGTAAGAAAGCTGGTGAAATATCAGGCTTTGATGCAAAGGAATATTTAGGCAAAAAGGGAATCCGTCATATTGACAGGACATCGTTGCTGGTGTCTTCGGCGGCAAAGCTTGCCATGGACGATGCTAAGATCACTCACGAAATTTACGATGCCGATGAACTGGGAATAGCAGTCGGGTCAACGTATGGCAGTATTGACAGTATCAGCTCATTCGACCTGGAAGGGTTAGAGGAGGGTCCTACTTTCGTCAATCCCATGGATTTTCCAAACACTGTCCTGAATGCGCCAGCAAGCAGAGTCTCTATTTTCTGTAACGCAACAGGTCTAAATTCTACAATATCTACAGGAACTGCCAGTGGATTGGACGCTATCATTTACGCTTCTGATTTCCTGAGGCTGGGCAGAGGAAAGGCAGTGTTAGCCGGTGGAGTTTACGGGTTGACTGCCGACATATTCTGGGGTGCTTACGGATCGGGGATATTATCCGGGAGCAGGGGTGATGGTATTGAGATTTCTGCCCCATTTGATAAAAGACGTAATGGCTTCATAATTGGTGAAGCAGCTGCGTTACTGGTGATCGAGAGACTCGAAGATGCACTGGAAAGAAACGCAAACATCTATGCAGAAATCAAAGGCTATGGTTGTACCTTTAATCCGGATAAGGTTTCCCCTGACGACATTGACACCACACAAGGTGTAAGGTGTATTTCCATGGCAATGGAAGAAGCCGGGCTTAATGCTGAAGACATTTCTTATATTTCTGCATGTGCTAATTCCAGTGTGACCGGTGATAAAATGGAGGCCAAAATTATTAAGGATTATTTCGGTGATTATGCGGAGAATATCCCGGTAAGCGCAATAAAGTCAATGACAGGAGAATGCCTTGATGCATCAGGAGCCTTGCAGAGTGTTGCTGGTGTACTGGCAATTAACAATGGTATTATTCCTCCAACAATAAACTATCAGGAAAAGGATGAAGAATGTAATCTGGATTGCGTGTCTAACAACAGTAGGGAATCAGAAGTAAAAAATGTATTGATCAACTCCTTTTCTGACACAGGCAACATTTCATCCACAATCATCTCAAAATATTCATAACTTCATAGCGGCAGTTTTCATGAGTAATTTCTCCCTTAACAAAACTGAAATAAAATCTAAGTATGACGTAATTGTACTGGGAGCCGGGATTGCCGGTCTAATCTGCGGAACTTTCCTGGCAAAAAGTGGAAAGAAAGTGCTGATTATTGAGCAACATAGTATTCCCGGAGGTTATTGTACTTCTTTTAAGAGAAAAGGTTTTGTTTTTGATGCGGCGGTTCATCATATTGGTGGGTGTGGGAAATGGAGTGTAGTTGGCAGATGTCTTAAGGAGCTTGATATAAACATTAAATTCCTACAGCTTGATCCTATGGACAGCGTTAATTTCCCTTCATTTTCCGTAGATATACCTGCCGAAATTGACGATTATGTGGATTTGCTGAAAAAACGTTTTCCATCTGAAAGTGAAAATCTGTCTTTGTTCTTTAAAGAATTCATCAGGTTGTACAGGGCTACGTTCAGCACAGAAAGACATAAGATGCTTATCAAATACCAGGATCTTACTTATAAGGAAATGCTGGATAGTTTTTTTACTGATGAACAGCTAAAGATGGTCTTGTCAGCACAGTGGGGATATATTGGTTCTCCCCCTCATGAAGTTTCGGCTATTGGTATGTGTCAGATGCTGGTAAATTATCTGAAGGATGGGGCTTATTTTCCTGTTGGTGGTACCCAGAATTTCGCAGATGCAATTACTCAAAAATTTATTGACTATGGCGGTCACATTATGCTATCTTCTAGGGTTGAGAAGCTGATTACAGAGGATAATATTACCAAAGGAGTTACAACAGAAAAAGGGGATAAGATCGCTGCAGATCTTTTTGTATCAAACATTGATCCCAGACAAACCTTTTTCAGTTTAATGGAAGGAAATGCCGTTGATGATGCATACCTTCGCAAGATCGAGACTATGAAGGAAAGCGTTTCATTCTTTCTTTTATACCTTGGGCTTGATAACCAAATTGACTTAAAAAGCCTGAAAAGAGGTTTTTACCATACATCAAATAGTACAAGTTTTTCCGATAACGATTGGTTTTATATATCCGTTCCAACAGATGTGGATTCAAGCCTGGCGCCTGATAATAAACAAATAATTTCTGTTGTTGCCTCGTCAAGAGACAATTACGACGACATAGACGATTGGGCTGCGTATAAAGATAAAATGAAAGAGTATACAATAAGTTATCTCGAGAATTTTGTACCCAACATTCAGGACCATATTGAAGTGATTGACGCTGCTACGCCAAAGACTTTGCATCGCTATACAAATAATTCAAAAGGAGCAGCCTATGGTTGGGCTGTAACAGTAGACCAAACGTGGTCAAAAAGACTTCAGCATACAACACCCTTCAAAAACCTTTTTCTGGCCGGGCACTGGACAAATCCGGGACCTGGGATATGTGCGGTTGTGTCTTCCGGCTGGAGGGTGTCCAATATGATTTTAAATAATTAGGAGGATAACAAAAATGAGAAAAATGATGCTTATCAATCCACATCCCCCCGGGAGGCATGGCGAGGAGAGTATAACTGTCATAGTTCAAATGCCTTTAAACCTGGCATACATCGCAGCCCTTACACCGGGTGACTGGGAGTTTGACATAATAGATGAAAATATGGAACTGGCCCTTGATGATAATGGCGAAATAACATTTGAGCCTGTGGATATGGTTTGCATTACTTCTGTTACCTATCAAGTGTCAAGAGCTTACAAGATAGCTGAGGTATGCAGGAAAAAAGGTATGACCGTCGTCATGGGTGGTATACACGCTTCAGTAGTGCCTGAAGAAGCTTCAAAATATGTAGATGCAATTTTTACCGGTGAGGCAGAAGCACTATGGCCGCAAGTCATTAAAGATTTTGAAAAAGGTGAACTCAAGAAAGTTTATAATGGCGGCTTGCCGGGCCTGTCAGAGATGAAGCATGTATTTCCGGACAGGGAACTCCTGAAGAAGAAATATGATTACAAGTTTTCATCTATTGTTACAACAAAAGGTTGTCCAAATTACTGCGATTTCTGTAGCGTACCAACCTTTCAGGGAAAAAAATACAGAGAAAGGCCGTATGAAGACGTTCTGGATGAGATGGAAGCCACAGACTACAAGGGACTCATGTTTGCGGAAGATAATTTCTATGGCCATAGTAAGAACTCTGCTAACAGGGCAAAAGCGCTCTTTCGTGGTATGATAGAAAGGGGCATTAAAAAGGATTGGCTTGGATTTACTGCGCTCAATATATCAAAGGATGCAGAGGTGCTTGATCTTATGGCAAAGAGTGGAAATTTTGGATTTCTCTGCGGCATAGAATCAACAAATGAAGCGGTTCTGGAAAAGATGAATAAAACGACTAATTTAAGGATTGGTGCTGATAATTATTATGATAGCGTTCAAAAAATACACGATCATGGCCTTGTTGTCTGGGGATCCATAGTATTGGGAGCAGATGGTGATGACAAAGATTCATTCAAAAGAATGACAGAGTTTGTACTGGAAAACAATATTGACGTTCTCACCTTTGGCATCAATTGTCCGTTTCCGATAACTGCGCTTTACCATAGATTAGATGCAGAGAAGAGAATTTTCAGAAAGAATTATCCTGAAGACTGGAAATATTATGATACTGCACATGTAGTTCACAGACTCGTAGATATGAACCTTGAGGAGTTCATAGAAGGCATGCAATATATGTATGATCATCTTTATGCCGGAGACAACCTGAGATTGCGATTCAGGAAATCACTTCAGACTATTGGCAGCACGACTCATGGCAAACGTAACGCCATGTTCGGCTTCAGGGTTGGTTCTGACTGGATACAGGTATTTGAGCAGGTACTGGAAAATCTGCGTAAACTATACGATTCAGGTGATTATTACAAGGACTGGTACAAGAGCAGTGCCGTTACCGTACCGTCAGAAAAAGGTGTTGCAGTAAGTTAAGAAATATATTTAGCTTTTTTGATGATGAAATTGATTGTTTGCAGGTTTTAATCACTCCCACTCAATAGTGCTTGGTGGTTTTGAACTGATATCATAAACAACACGGTTAACTCCTCTGACCTCATTAATTATGCGGCTTGAAATACTGGCCAGTACTTCGTATGGTAATTTTACCCAATCTGCCGTCATAAAGTCGGTTGTTTCGACAGCCCTTAAAGCAATAACGTTTTCATAGCTTCTCTCATCTCCCATAACGCCAACGGTACTTACCGGTAAGAAGACGGCAAATGCTTGAGCAATTTTTCCATAAAAACCTGCTGATTGTATCTCCTGGATCATTATTTCATCTGCATATCTGAGGGTTTCCAATCTGTCTTCTGTAATTTCTCCTATTATCCTTATGGCAAGGCCAGGGCCGGGAAAGGGGTGCCTCCATATAATCTCATCCGGCAGGCCAAGTTCCGAACCCATTTTTCTCACTTCATCTTTGAAAAGCTCTTTCAGGGGTTCGACAAGTTCAAACCCCAATTCTACAGGCAATGCTCCCACATTGTGATGGCTTTTTATAGTGGCAGTAGGGCCGCCATGTGCGGAAACACTTTCTATGATATCCGGGTAGAGTGTGCCCTGTGCCAGGTATTTAATATCAGCTAACTTATTTGCTTCTTCCTTGAACACATCAATAAACTCATGACCAATAATTTTTCGTTTCTGCTCCGGATCGGTTACACCTGATAATTTTTCCAGGAATCTATCCCTTGCATTAACAGGATGTAGATCTACTTTGAAATTATTATTGAAGGCTTCTATTACACTCTCAAATTCGTTCATTCTCAGCAATCCGTTGTCTACGAAAATGCATGAAAGCTTACTGCCTATTGCATTATAAATAAGAGCAGCGGCAACAGCAGAATCTACACCACCTGACAGGCCACAAATAACTCTTTCCTTTCCCACCTGCTTTTGTATTTTTTCTACCGCACTTTTTATATAGGAACTCATTATCCAATCACCAGTACAGCCACAAATATTGAAAAGAAAGTTACGTATAATCTGATTGCCAGATGTGGTGTGTGTTACTTCCGGGTGGAATTGGACGCCGTAGAAATTCTTTTCTTTATGTCTTGCTGCTGCGTAAGGACAATTCTCAGTATATGCAAGTGACTGGAAATCGTCCGGAAGCTCCATTGCCTGATCACCATGACTCATCCAGACATTTATGTTTTTGTCGAGTGAAGTAAAAAGGGTAGAATGATCCTTAATAGTACATTTGGTATTTCCGTATTCTCTATTTTCTGATGATTTTATTTCGGCACCTAATATTTGACTGCCCAATTGAAATCCATAACATATTCCTAAAATGGGAATATCCATAAAAAGAATTTTTCCATCACATCGTGGTGCATCGGAAGCATATACACTGGAAGGCCCGCCACTCAAAATTATACCCTTTGGGTTCAGTTGTTCGATTTCTTCAGGTGTTATTTTGTATGATACAATTTTACTATAAATATTCTGTTCCCTGATTCTCCTTGCAATCAGATGAGAGTACTGAGAACCAAAATCTACAACAAGTACGATTTCATGTGTTATTTTCTGCATATTCTTCGAAAATTAATAAAATATTTATCTAAACCAGCGCGACAGAATAACATAAAAGATACCTTGCAGTTGTTGAAAAAATAGACATATTCGAGTCTAATTTTCCATTAAAAAAGGGTTTTACACGTAATACTACATATCGTAGAAATAATCAAGTTAGTTTTTTTGATGGCCTGTACAAGCTTAAAATTGGGGTAGTTTTCAGGCATCAGAAAACCCTTGACTTTAATCTATTTTTAGTTATATTCATTCCTCGATTTGGAAAAATACTCTTTTTAAATAAAGAAGAAATATGGTATAATTTTTCCATTTAAAGGATATTAAATAAGCAGGAGGAGAGAGTTAAATTGAAGGCAGCCGAATTATCACAATACAAGAAAACACTTCTGGAACTTCGTCAAAAGTTGGTTGAAAACGTAAACTTTATGGAAGACGAAGCTCTGGGGAAATCCGGACAGGATGCTTCGGGAGATCTATCAAATGTGCCTATCCACATGGCTGATGTTGGCACTGACAATTACGATCGCGATTTAACCATCGGGCTTATTCAAAATGGCGAGGAAGAGTTAAGGGCGATAGATGAAGCTTTAGAAAGGATAGGTAATAAAACATTTGGTTCGTGTGAGGAGTGTGGAAAAAAGGTTTCCAAAGTACGTCTTGCGGCGTTGCCTTATGTAAAAAATTGTATTGAATGTCAAAGGCAGGAGGAAGAAGAAGCTGGCAAGACCTAGGGTCTCGAAAAACACCATATTGTTTTTAGCTGTTACTTTTTGTGGTATTCTTCTTGACCTTCTAACAAAATGGATAGTATTTGCAAACTTTAAGGATACCGGAAGACATGTAATTATAAAAGGTTTTCTGGGAATAGTTTGCAGTGTAAATGAGGGTGTTGTTTTTGGCTTTGCTCAAGGCAGAAACAATATCCTCATTTTTTTTTGCTTAGCAGCTATAGGTGTTATTCTGTGGTTTTACAAAAACTTTGACAAGTCCGGATTACTTTCCAGTATTGCTTTTGGTATGATACTTTCAGGTGCTATAGGAAATTTGTGGGATAGGATCTTCCATCATCATGTTAGAGATTTTATAGATGTTCATTTGGGCATGGGGTACCATTGGCCAACCTTTAATATTGCAGATTCTTTAATATGTGTAGGAGTTGGCTTGATCTTTTATGAAACGCTGTTTACGAAAAAGCGGGGAAGTATGTTCACGCAGAAGACTGAGTTGTAAGTTCCTGGTATTTCTTTAACAGGCTGAATGTGATTTTGCCGGGCCTTCCTGATGCGATTTTTCTTCCGTCTAGATTGACTACAGGAATGATTTCTGCTGCGGTTCCGGTCAAAAAACATTCATCAGCATTATATAAATCATCCCGCGTCAGTTGTTCTTCTTTCACCGTCATGCCTGCCTCGTTAGCAAGTTCAATGACTACGTTTCTCGTTATTCCTATTAAGATTCCTGCAGTAGTGGGTGGTGTAATGATTCCGTTATCCTTCACTATAAAAATATTATCGCCGGTACCTTCTGCCACATAACCATCCTTGTTTAACATAATTCCCTCGGTAGCTCCTGCATTAATACACTCAATCTTTGCCAGGATATTATTAAGGTAATTCAAGGACTTTACATTGGGATTAAGTGCGTCAGAATGATTACGAATTGTAGGGACGATAATTGCATCAAGGCCCTTTTCGTATAACTCTTTGGAATATAGTTGAATGAAATCCGTTATAATTATAACCTGTGACTCCTCACAGAGAAAAGGATTAAGGCCGAGTTTTCCTACTCCCCTGGTTACAATCAATCTTATATAAGAATCTTTTAGATTGTTAGCCTTCAGGGTGTTTATAACGGCATCCTTAAGCTCATCCCTGGTCAACTGTATCTCCATGGAAATTGCCTTGGCAGAATCATAAAGTCTGTCGATATGTTCTGAGAGCTTGAATATATTGCCATTGTAACATCTAATGCCTTCAAAGACTCCATCTCCATATAACAATCCATGATCGAAGACAGATATCTTTGCCTCATCTTTTGGATATAACTTTCCGTTTATATATACCTTAGGTTCCACTTACTATATTCCTCTCAATTACTGGCATAATTTATAATCTTGCCATCAGCCATCCTGATTACATGCCCTGCCGATTTCGCAAATCTTTCATCGTGGGTAACTATTACCACTGTTTGTTTTGTATTCTCATTTAACTCCCAGATTAATTCCTGAATCTCTCTTCCCGACTTTGTATCAAGGTTGCCTGTAGGCTCATCACACAATAATATCTCAGGGTCATTCATTAATGCTCTGACTATTGCCACTCTCTGCTTCTCTCCTCCTGAGAGTTCGTTTGGCCTATGGTTTACCCTGTTGCCAAGGCCTACTCGTTCTAGAAGCTGCACTGCTTTTTCTGTATGCTCTCTCTTAGATATTGCCTTAAAGAACTTTTTGCCAATCAGGCGCGGCATCAAAACATTTTCTAATGCACTGAAATCGGGTAACAGGTGGTAAAATTGAAACACAAATCCGAAAATTCTGTTTCGCTTTTCAGCTAATTCCTTCTGACCAAAGATATTTAAGTTTTTACCCTTAAAGCTTACATGGCCGGAAGTTGGTGTATCTAATATACCCAGTATATGAAGGAGTGTGCTTTTGCCTGCACCCGAAGCCCCCAAAATTATTAATATCTCACCCTCCTTTACGTCTAGATTAATTCCACTGAGTACAGGAATAGATGTTTTGCCTATTCTATATTCCTTGTGAATTTCATTTGCACACAGGTAGCCGTTATCAGTCGTTTCTGTCATGTATTAATATTTCCAGAATAAGTTATCTCGAAAACTAATTTGTTAAGATTGTTGTCGCAACAATGGGAACAAGATTACGTCCCGGATAGAAGTACTGTTTGTCAATATCATAATCAGCCTGTCAATTCCTATCCCTAAACCACCTGCAGGCGGCATTCCGTATTTGAGTGATTTCAGGAAGTCTTCGTCTATCTTTCCCTCTGTGTCATCATCAGTTATTTGTTCATGAAATCGTTTGCTTTGCTCGAGTGGTTCATTTAATTCTGAATAGGAATTAGCTAGTTCCATTGTAGCAATATACAATTCAAACCTCTGGGCCAGATTGGGATCGTTATCACAGGATTTAGTCAATGGGCAAATAGTAACCGGGTAGTCAACTACGAACGTTGGATTCCACAACTCCTTCTCAACTAGCTCTCCAAAAATGTGCTCAGCAATAATGTCCTTGTGGACGCCTTCAACCTCCATACCTAATTCTTTGCCTTTCGCTTTCAACCCGTTTTCATCGTCTAAATCAACTGAAGCATATTTGGACAAGAGCTCAGAAAAGGTACTCCTCTGCCATGGAGGAGACAAGTCTAACGTTCGTTCACCATAAGGAATCTCATAATTGCCATACAGACCATGCGCTAAACTGGAAATCAGACTTTCAGTCAGTTCCATCATTCCGTTATAGTCGCTATATGCCTGATAGAGCTCCATCATCGTAAACTCCGGATTATGCCGTGTTGAGAGCCCTTCATTCCTGAAATTACGGTTAATTTCGTAAACTCTTTCCATACCTCCAACAAGCAGTCTCTTTAAATACAATTCTGGTGCTATACGCAAAAACAAGTCCATGTCCAATACGTTATGATGGGTAATAAAAGGCTTTGCCACCGCTCCTCCAGGAATGGGCTGCATCATAGGGGTTTCAACTTCAACAAACTTTCTGTCATCAAGGAAATTCCTGATTGATTTTATAATGTTAGATCTCTTCAAAAAAAGATTCATTACATCATCATTTGATGAGAGGTCGATGTAACGCTGCCTGTATCTGATTTCTACATCTTTCAATCCATGCCATTTTTCTGGTGGCGGAAGCAGGGCCTTGGAAAGCACGGTAATGTCATCAGCAAAGATGGTTATTTCGCCGGTTCGAGTCTTAACTAATCCACCCTCAACACCAATTATGTCACCCAAGTCCAACAGACGAAAAATTTCATATTTTTCTTCACCCACAGTATTGAGCTTCACATAAACCTGAAGTTTGCCTGTCCAATCCTTTATGTGAAGAAATGAAGCCTTACCATGAGGTCTTATGGTCATGATCCTACCGGCGCATTTTACCTTCTTTCCTTCGTCTTCCTCCGAGTAACTCTCTATTACTTCGTTCAAAGGTGTGGCGTTTTTGTAACATGCACCATAAGGTTCGACTCCCTTATCCTTGAGTTTGTTTAATTTTTCAATTCTGGTTTTTTCAAGAGTTTCCAATAGATTCCTCTAACACTAAATATAATAGTACCTTGCATTCAAGGCTATTTTCATTGTTTACGATGTGTTTTCATTTTTTCCCCTTTCGCAAAAGGGAAATCAATGGGGGGTTGATGAATAAAATAGAGAGTTCAGATTAATCGAATTATTCTATCAGCAAAGAACATACTGTCAAGTTAAAATGCAAAATGACATTGATGGTGAAGATGTGTTTTGTTTCTCCTTGAATATATGATTTAAAAACATTAATATTAGAAAAATGGATCAACGTTTTACCAAGAAAGAACGCCTGCTGAAGAGAAAAGAATTCCAGAGGGTCTTTGATAACGGGAAGGCTTACGGCAACGATCAGGTAAAGATATATGCATTATTAAATGATGATTCTGTCTCCCGGCTAGGCCTGGTCGTGGGAAGGAAGTTTGGCAATTCACCTAAGCGCAACAGGTTTAAGAGAATTTTCCGTGAGGCATACAGATTAAACAAAAGTCTGTTGAGCAAAGGTGTAGACATAATAATAATTCCAAGGCCGGGGTTGGCGGATCTCTCACTAGGGGCAGTAGAAGATAAATTTAAGAAAATTCTGTCACAAATTAATGAAGAATTGGCAAAATGAAATATTTATTAATTAAATTTGTACAGGTTTATCAGGCAATTCTGTCTCCTCTCTTACATCCCTCATGCCGCTTCTATCCAACATGCTCACAATACGTAGTTGAAGCAATTGAGAAAAGAGGTATTGTAGTAGGGTTATTGAAGGGTATCTGGAGAATCCTGAGATGTCATCCATTTGGCGGATCGGGATATGATCCTGTTAAATAATTTTCTGACATAGATGGTTATGCTTACAGATAAAAAAGTCATCGAATGCGTACCAAACTTCAGTGAAGGTCGAAACTTAGATATTATAGATAAGATTGCATCCGCGGTAAAATCAACTCAAAATGTAAAGCTCTTGAATGTAGAGCCTGACAAGGACTACAACAGGACAGTAATAACCTTTGCCGGGGAGCCTTCCGGTGTAAAAGAAGCGGCATTTAATGCAATATCCACTGCGTCAGAACTCATAGACATGTCACGGCAAAAGGGAGAGCATCCGAGAATAGGCGCTACTGACGTCTGTCCGATAATACCTGTTGCTAATGCAACAAGGGAAGAGTGTGTGAAATTAGCAAACGAACTGGGAAGCGAAGTAGGAGAGAAACTGGGCATCCCTGTATATCTATATGAAGATGCTGCAAGATCAGAAGAAAGAAGAAATCTTGAAAATATCAGAAAAGGAGAATATGAAGGCCTGGAGCAAAAGCTGAGAGATTGGGTACCGGATTACGGGCCGGTAGAATACAATGATAAGGTCAGGAAGTCCGGTGCAACAGTGATCGGGGCCAGATTTTTCCTGATTGCCTATAACGTGAACCTTAATACCAAAGATGTGCGTATAGCTAACGAGATAGCAAAGAAGGTGAGAGAGTCCGGCGCGATGATAAAAGATGAGACAGGTAAAAAGAAGAGAGTTCCCGGAATTCTAAAATGTGTAAAAGCAATTGGTGTAGAACTAAACGAGCACAATATAACACAGGTTTCCCTGAACCTGACTAACTATAAAGAGACCCCGATTTACAGGGTGTTTGAGACTGTAAAGACTCAAGCCCATGAGCATGGAGTGGAGGCAACGGGGAGTGAGATAATCGGCCTGGTTCCAAAAGAAGCCCTGTTAGAGGCCGGAACCTTTTATGCGGGTAATAATTCTGAAGAAGAACTTATAGAAGCGGCAATAGAAAACCTCGGATTAAGTCAGTTAAATAAATTCGAACCCGGGAATAAGATAATTGAAAATCTTTTGTGAAGTGTATAACAGGACAAAGAAGGATATTTGACAAATCCAGTTTGTCTCGCTAGTCTTGTCCAAAACCTTTCTTTGAAACATTATGGCTAATTGCTGGAAATGTGGACGTTTTCTGGGCGTTAAAGATGAATGGAAAAAGATGAAGACTGAAAAGGGTGATATCTGCTACGTATGTTACCACGAAGCAAAAGAATCAGCAGAAGAACAAATCCAGAAGGATATGGATAAAATAATGAAAAAGAAAATGGAGTAGTGAACGGCTGCAGTATTATACAATATAAAAATTGTTCAATTTATGTTATAATTTTTTAGTGAAAAAATATTTATTACAATTTGGAACTGTAGCAGGCGTTGCCACTATTTTAATTTCTCTAATTGGATGTGCTCAAACCAGAGCATTGAATAAACTGGAAAGATTGGTTTTGGATGACGATGAATACCATAGTCATGCAAAATCAAGTGCAATTAGTTGCATTGAAAGTATTGATTATGAAAGACATCATGAAGAGGTTGTAGATATAATATTTGGTAGTGGTAATCTTGATTTAATTGATCAACTTGTTGAATATTTTCCGGATGACTTCAGAAACTGTATTGTTAAAGGAGATGCTTATCTGAAAAATTCGATGATGCAGCATCTGATAGGGCTTTTTATGAAATCTTCTGCGGACGCTTCAGTTAATAAGGCTAAAGATAGTTACATCAAGGCTTTGGAATTAAATAATAAGGATGTTTATGCTCTTGGTATACTTGGGTTTATTTATGGAGACAATAAAGAATATGATAAAGCTGAAGAACTATTTAATAAGGGGCTTGAGATTGCACCAAATAATCCTTTGCTTTACCTGGCGTTAGGCCAAATGTTTGATAGGATGAAAGAATACCATTTTGCAATTAATTATTATGAAATAATCTTAGAATTTACTGAAGAAGAAGTAGAAAAGGATTTTGCACATATGAATCAATATTATCATAAGTTAATGGAGTTTTATCCTGATTCTCTTGCGAAAGCAAAAGAAGAAGCCAGGAAATACCTTAAAGAAGATTATAAGAAAATCGGAAGAGAATCAACATTATGATTACAAAGTATAGCTTTAATAGATGATAATGGTTGGTGCTACTTATTATTCTAACTCCACTATTTCAGTGTCTATCGAAGCTCCATTTACATACAGAAATGCTATGGAAACCGGGTACCTGACCCGTTTAGGTCCTGCGCTTCCGGGGTTTAGAAACAACACTCCGTTTTGCTCCTCGATTTTAGGTATGTGTGAATGACCGCTGATAACAGCGTTAAATCCAGCTGCAACCGGGTCCAGGTCAAGTGCATTAACGTCATGGAGAACATATAAAAATACCTGACCCACTTTTACTACTTCAGTGAAAGGCAGGTTGTCAGTCCATTTACCACCGTCAACATTTCCTCGGACAGGGTAAACCCTGGTTATATCTTGTAGAGTTTCAAGTACCTCTGGTTTTCCCACATCTCCTGCATGTACAATCAAATCCACGTCATTAAATGATTTAACTACGCTTTGCCTGATAAGTCCGTGCGTGTCTGAAATTATGCCTATTTTATGATCAAACGTACGTTTCATCTCATACTAATTGTATATTGCTTTAGCCTGCGACTAAAATATTTGTTTATTGTGATTTCTATTTCATAAGGGAATGGATACGCTTGACGTCGAGCAGTGCTTTGTCTGTGGGAACGAGCGGGGTTATTTCTATATCAGTGAAGAAGGGGAAAAGCGGCAGGTTTGTTACGAGTTGGTCAAGCTCTTCATTAGTATCAACTTCAATAATAGCGGCGGCTCCTCTGCTGCCGGCCAGCTTCCCGCCGGCAAGAATCCTGCCTCTCTTTTTCATCCTTATAAAATATTCCCATTCCTTGATAATAAATCCAAAGAAATCTTTTACCGGTATATCAGGTATTTTTTTTATTTCAACTTTTAACAAGAAGAGCATTTTAAATAAACTCCTTTCCGTCTTATTAAACCATATCTGTATCTGCGAAAAATCGGCATCCTATTTAAATTATAACGCCAGCCCTCCGTCAACGGACAATACCTGCCCGGTAATATATTTTGCATCGTCTGAAAGCATAAACATCGCTATCTTCGCTACATCATCAGTCGTGCCGAATCGCTTTAGTGAAGTCATATCTGTCATCTTTTTCTTGTATTCTTCCGGAAGCTCAGAGGTCATATCAGTCTCTATAAATCCGCATGCAATAGCATTAACATTAATATTTGCCTTACCGACTTCTTTCGCAAGGGCCTTTGTAAAGCCAATCATTCCTGCCTTGGAAGCTGAGTAATTGGCCTGACCCGCCACTCCGGCAATACCACTGACTGAAGTTATGTTGAGTATGTTTCCTCGTTTCTGCTTGACCATGGTCATTATTACGGCCTTAGAAAAATTATATACACTCTTTAGGTTTATATTGAGCACATCATCCCAGTCATCTTCTTTCATTAGGGCGAGAAGTTTATCCCTCGTAATTCCCGCATTGTTAACCAGAATATCTATCTGTCCAAATTCATCCTTAACCTCTTTTGCCATCTCTTTGGCACCTTCAAAATTCGACACATCTGCCTTTTTTACCATGGCCTTGACCCCGAGTGCCTCTATCTCCTTTACGAGTTCTTTTGCCAGGTCATCACTCTTACTATAGTTGAAAGCAACATTACATCCGTTTTTTGCCAGCTCAAGTACTATTGCTTTACCAATACCTCTGGTACCACCTGTCACTATTGCTGTCTTGTTACTCATAGTCTTACCTCCGGGAAATTTTTATTATATTTCTTTTAAGATTTTACTTTTTGAGCTTCACGGTGAGCTTCTTTTTCAACCAGCTTTAAACGCATCATTTCAGCAAAGAGCTCTACTTCGTATTCAATACCTTTCCTTATATCATGGTCAACTGCGTAGTTTATACATTTTTTCATTGTTTGTATAGCAGTATCATTATTTTCTGCCAGCTTACGTGCAAATTCTATAGATTCGTTAAGCACCTCTCTGGCAGGTGCCAGCGCATTAACCAGTCCCCATGCAAGGGCGGTCTTTGCACGGATCATCTTTGCCGAAAACAGCATCTCCTTGGCCCTGGCTGCGCCTATGATCTTGGGCAGCCTTATGGTTCCGCCAAGACCGGGGATTATACTCAGCTCAGGTTTTGCCTCCGGCAAACTGAAGAATGCTATTTCAGATGCTATGCGAATATCACACAATAATGCAAGCTCAAGTCCTGCACCAATTGTGACACCATTAAGGGCTGCAATAAGCGGCTTCTCACAATTCTCAATCTCTATATACATTTCATGAGCCTTTACGAACCTGTCATAGTTTTTTTCTGCCACAAGCCCTGAGATCCATGAACCAAATAATTCGTCCTGGTCTGCGCCATCGCAGAAAACGCTTCTGATACTGCTTGTTATTATTATGGACGTTATTCTCTCATCCTTCTCGTAGGAATCTATTTTGTCATATATAGCATCCAGCAGCCAGGAGCCTATCGAATTCCTCGGAGGTTTTTTCATCTTGATAATACCTGCATATTTATTTTCCTGAAGTTTTACCTCCTCACATTCCAAATGCTGGTAACCAGAATCGTCGCCCTTGTTCATCCGTATGTCTTTCATAATCTTAAATCCTCAGACTTGCTTCAAATCCTTCATGTATTGCTTCGAGTGCAGTCCTGACCTCTACACAATCACCTATTTTATATAATTCATCAATCCTGCCGTTTAATTTCTTGGTAAGGCTCTGGTTGGATTTGTATCCTGCCGCAATTATAACCGTATCAGCAAGAAGTTTGATATCTTTATTATCCTTCTCAAATGTTATGCAGGCTTTACCTGATTTGTTAATGTATCTGATATTTTTAACATTTACACCCGTTATACTGTTGATACCGGCATCTTTTACCTGCTTCAGGATGACCCACCTGGTTGAGATACCGAATTTTCCGGCGATTTTATTTTTCATTTCCAGGATTGTAATATTTCGTTTTCCCTTTGACGTAAGCTCTACAGCTTTATCCCCATTTATGACTTTATTCTTTAAAAGGAAGCAGGCAACGTCCGGTGCCATTGCCCCCATCTTTGCAGTGTGAAGGGCGATTTCGCAGCCTATAGTACCTCCGCCTATGATTACGACGTCTTTGCCTACCTTAACTTTATTGTCAAACACGTCTTCGGCCACAACAACATTCTTTTCTTTAACACCCGGGATTTTCGGAATAATAGGACTTCCGCCTACTGCAGCAATTACAACATCCGGTTTTAATTCTTTTATAGTTTTCATATCTACATTTTTGCAGAATTGTATTTTTACATTCAATTTCTTTATCTGGTTTTCCAGGAATTTAATGACATTTTCTATCTCTTCTCTTCCCGGAGGGATGTAAGCATATCTCAATTGTCCGCCAAGTACATCAGTTTTTTCAAATAAATGCACGTCATGCCCTCTTAAAGCAGCAATCCTTGCTGCCTCCATACCTGCCGGTCCACCGCCGATTACCATTACCTTCTTCTTCTTTTTGGCTTTCATGATCTTTAATTCACTTTCTCTGCCGGCCCTGACATTATATAAACAACTTACAGATTTGAAGTTTAACAAAGAATCAAAACATCCCTGATTACAGGCAATACATCTTCTGATATCATCGAATTGTTTCTTCTTGTACTTTTTTGGTAATTCCGGGTCTGCTATTAATGGCCTTCCTATTGAAACAATGTCTGACTGATTATTGTCTATAACTTCTTCTGCTAAAGCCAGATCATTTATCCGCACCGATCCGATTACCGGTACTTTTACGTTATCCTTAATATTTTCAGACAAAAAGATATAAGACATCCTCGGGATGGCCATAATCATTATGGGTATGCGGCTCTCATGCCAGCCGGGAGAAACATTAAACGCATCCACACCTGCCTTTTCCAGTTCTTTCGCTATCTCAACACTTTCATCTATCTTGAGGCCTTCATCTACAAAATCGGCACCTGACATACGGAAGATTATGGGATAGCCCTTTCCCACCTTCTTTCTTATGGCTATGACCATCTCTTTTGCAAAATTTATCCTGTTTTTAAGGCTGCCGCCATATCTGTCCTTTCTCTTATTTGTTGCCTTCGAAAGAAACTGATTGATAAGATAGCCCATGCCGCCATGTATCTCTACCGCATCAAACCCTGCCTTTTTTACCCTTACTGTGGCAGATACATAGCTATCTATCACCTTCTTAATTTCAGGTATGGTTAGTGCGTGTGGCTTTTGTTTGATGTTGATGTGTGCCAGACTTGATGGTGATACCGGTCGAGTTTTCGAGAAAAACGAAGATGCACTTCTGCCTCCATGAAGAATTTGAGCGGCGACCTTGACGTCATATTTATGGATTGTATCTGTTAATTTTCTTAATCCCGGTATAAACTCATCTTTATCCAGACCAACTATGCTCTTCCATACCTTACCGGTCATTTCAGGATAACATCCGCCTACTACAATTAACCCGACTCCACCGCGAGCCCTTTCTACATAAAAATCAATAAAACGTTTATTTATAGAACCGTCCGACGTAAACCCAAGATCCATTGCGGACATGGCCAGTCTGTTCTTTATTTCTAATCTACCTATTTTTATTGGTTCAAATATTTTACTCATGTTTTTTTACAATCAGGCAAGAGTTGTTTCCGGATAAATCAAATGAATTTATGAGGACTGTGTTTACCTCTTTTTCTAGTCTCTCATTCACAATATTAAGATTACACTCAGGATCTTTCTCTTCGTAGTTAATGGTTGGTGGTACCAAGCCATTGTTTATGGAGAGTAACGCAGACGCTGTCTGCATTGCTCCAGACGCTCCGTAGCTTTCCCCTAAAGCCGATTTAACGGTATGGACGGGAATTTCCTTGCTTCCCTTCCCAAATAATTCCTTGATGGCTTTTGCCTCTATGAGGTCTGGTAATTTGCCCGAATTTCCATTAGCGTTAATCAGGTCTATATCATCCGTGGATATACCGGCATCATCGATACATTTTTTCATTGCGTTTCCTGCTTTTTCAACTCTTTTTCCAATATCGCTGTTCCTGCCACCTGCAAAGATACTTCCATAGCCGGACACTTCACCATAAATCCTTGCCCCGCGGCTTACGGCGTAATCATGGCCTTCCAATACAAATACATAGCTGCCTTCACTCATAATAAAGCCACTCCTTCTTTTGTCGAACGGCATACTGATCTCATTCCCTGTGCCATTTGCTTTTGCCAGCATCTTTCTCATGTAAAATATCATGTACAAATCCAGTGAGATCTGCTCGACTCCACCCGTTATGATTACGTCTGCTTTTCCATTCTGTATAAGCTTAATGGCATTACCAATAGCATCGGTACTTGACGTAAAACCGGAAGAGATTGTCCTGGCAAAACTCTTCAACTTGAAGACAACAGAGGCATAGTTAATAGATGAATTCAGGGCAACATCATAGCTCTGCATTGGAGAAACCTCAGAGGGACTCTCCCTGACAATATCATGAAAGTAATCTGTGGTTTGAGAAAAATTTCCAAGGGAAGAACCTATGAGGATTCCAGTCTGGTTTGACAACTCTTCATCTATCTCCAGATTCGCATCATCAAGTGCCATCTTTACACTGGAACCCAGAAACTTAGTTCCCTTATTAAGATATCTTAAACCTTTACGTCCTAAAAATTCTTCCGTGTTTAAGCCTTTTACCTCTGCACCGTTTTTGCATTCATATTTTGACAAGTCCAGGCATTCCATTGGCGTAATACCGGAATTACCTGAAACAAGATTCTTCCAGAAATCCTGATGTCCAATACCCAGTGGCGATACAACTCCAATACCAGTGACTACAGCTTTCTTATTCATCAAAATTTTCCGCCACTAAAACACAAAGACACTAAAGAATTAAAGAATGATACGCTTGATACCATCTTTTACGTATCTCTCATTGAAATTAATAAGGAAACCCAAACGTTTGCTTGTCAGCTTTAAATGGCTTAATACTTGTGCTTCCCAAACAGGATTCATATTGCCGACTGCCTTAAGTTCACAAATGATAAGATTCTCAACCAACACATCTAACCTTAGCCCATCTTCTAAAGTTATACCATCATAAACAATTGGAACTTCTACCTGTCTTCGATAAGAAAGATCCCTTTTTGTAAGTTCATGACAAAAACAAACTTCATACACCTTTTCAAGTAAACCAGGGCCCAGTTCCTTATGCACACAATATGCGGCATCAACAATTTTCTTTGCTATACCTTCCTCTTTTTTAGAAAGTGGTTCAAAATGCATTTACTATTACTTTGTGTCTTAGGGTCTTTGTGGCTATATGCTAACGCTATAATCTGCTGAAAATATTCGTGACATTGTTTCCGCCAAAGGCGAAGGAATTATTTAATACGCAGTTGACTTTTCTCTCGCGTCCCTCATTTGGCACGTAATCCAGATCACACTGAGGATCCGGTGTTTTATAGTGTATGGTAGGCGGAATAGCACTGTTCTTAATCGACAGGCAGCTTACGACTGACTCTATCGCACTTGCTGCACCCATTGTGTGTCCGATCATAGATTTTATGGAACTGACCGGGATGTCACTTGCCCGTTCCTTAAAGACTGATTTTATGGCCAACGTTTCCATAATGTCATTTAATGGTGTTCCTGTCCCATGGGCGTTGATGTAGTCTACACCTTCATATGACACACCGGCCATGGATAGTGCGTTTGTCATAGCCTCTATTGCACCTGCTCCTTCAGGATGGGGCGCCGTCATATGATGCCCGTCACAGCTCATTCCATAACCTTTCAATTCAGCATAAATATTGGCATTTCTTTTTGAAGCAAAGTCCAATGTTTCTATCACCATTATTCCTGCACCTTCACCTATTACGAGACCCTTTCTGTCCTTGTCAAATGGCTGACACTTTTCAGGTGCTAGGGCCTTTAGATTATGAAAATGTGTAAACTCGGTTTGTGGTATAAGCTCGCCGCCACCTACCAGCATTACGTCAACTTTGCCTTCATATAAAAGATCTAATGCCCAGGCAATAGCGTGATTGCCTGAAGAACATGCATTCAGTGAGACCATGTTTGGTCCTTCAAAACCGAAATCTTCAGAGAGCAGTGTGGTTATGGAAGATGGTGGATATGTGAGAGCAACACCCATGTCAAAGCCATTGGCTTTGTCCTCGGGTGCATTGCGCAGCAGGTATTCAAAAGGAGGTAGTTCACCGGCGAGGGTTCCAACTGCGATACCAAATCTTTCTCTGTCATTCCCTGCAATATCACTCAAACCACTATCTTCCAGAGCCTCCCTTGCAGCAGTGTATGTATATTTATGAATTGTATTCGCAGTGGTTTCGTTCTCAAAAACAGTATCAATTTTGAAATCTTTTACCTCACACGCACGATGTACTTTGTACTGTGAAGTATCGAAAGACTTTAACTCCGCGGTACCGTCTTTGCCATTCATGAGGGCATCCCATGCGTTTGTAACACCAATACCATTGGCGATTACTAATCCTAAACCGGTGACAACAACTTTTGGCATGTCTAATCCTTTGGAAAATGGAAATCCCCCTTATTCCCCCATAGCAAAAGGGGAGTAGGGGGGATTTATTCTTTGGACTTTTATTATTAAGAAACAGGCTAATCAATAACCTAAGCCTTCGTATTAGCCATCTCAAGATTCTTCTGGTTTTTCAGTGATTCGTAACGTTTCAGGGCTCTTTCATAATCTCCTGAAGCTTGTAGCTCTCTCAGGTTTTCCAGCAGATGTTTATAAACCTCCTGCCAGTCAAGATTAACCCTGAAGGCAAACATTGCAGCATTAAGATTATTAAGTTCATCCTTTGCCGCCCTGAACTTTTTTCTTATTACTTCAGTTGAATATATGTTGTTATAAATATACTCTATGCCATCAATGAATTCCTGAAGTGAGAGCTTGGACAAGATATATGTCAGATGATGCGATGTGTAATAAATCCAGTCTTCAGGAAAATTCGTTCTGAACAGTCTGTTTTCACCATCAAGCCTCTGTTGTAATGGTGTATTAATAAATGGACACAAAATACCACAAGTCATTATGTCGATCTTTGCATCTACTATAAAATCAACTACATCTTTAAATGTGTCAGGTGTATCATTGTCATTTCCGAATACCATCGTTCCCCAGACTGCAAGCCCATGCTTCCGTATATTCTTTATTGCCTCTTTATATTTATCTATTGTTATACGAAGATTAACGCCTTTATTCATTGATTTTAACGCATCTTCATTTATAGATTCAATACCAATGAGTACTCCCACACATCCACTCTTTGCCATATAGTCCAGTGTTTCGTCATCCTCAAAAATATTCAATGAAGTAAACCCGAACCAGTTCTGGTAAATACCTCTGTCAACCATCCCTTTAAAAAGGGTTCTGACCCTTTCGTAAGATTTCTTGCTATGGCCGTAGAAATTTTCATCTGTCAGGATGAGTCCTCTATATTGTCCTTTTATTGCCTCCAGTTCGTTCAGGACATCATCTATAGGCCTTTCTCTGTACTTTCTTCCCTGGAACTGTGGAACTGAACAGAACTCACAACTGAACGGACATCCAGCGGTTGTAATAATGCCGGAGTACCGGTATCTATACTTATCTGTCAAAAACTTTCTATCCGGTAGAAGCTCCTTATATGTTTCCATAGGAGTCAGGCCGCCATCATATGTCGGCTTGAGTTCATTTTTTTCAAAATCAGAAATTATCTGTTCCCATATCGGGACGGCTTCTCTTATTATCACAGAGTCAACGTATTTAGCCGTCTCTTCAGGATAGCTTGTTGCGTGTACTCCACCCATTATGACGGGTATTCCATTCTTTTTGCATGCGGTGGCGATCTGATATGCCCTGTTTGCCTGATAGCTTACGGACGTTATTCCAACCAGGGCGACATTCGTCTTATCGAAAAAGACATTTTTACCTATTTCATCCATCGCCAGTTCCTGAGTTTCATCTATTATGTCTACTTCCCAGTTGTCAGGCGTTAATGCCTTCAAATATCCCAGGTTTACCGGCATCTGGTTTAGTACTGAAACATTTTCCTCGCCTACGTTACCTATCGGATGAGGATTTATAAGGATTAGCTTTTTCATTTTATTCTTTTGTTTCTATATATGGTTCTTTAGATACTAACAGTACATGTGCTACGGCATAGTCTTTACAATGCGATAATGAAACCGATATTTCACCAATATTCTTTTCCATTGCCAGTTCTTTTGCCCTGCCATAAAGATTTACGTAAGGCTTGCCCAATTCGTCATTTAGTGTTTCTATATCCGTCCACTTCATCCTGTCTCTCAAGCCTGTCCCAAATGCCTTGAGTACAGCCTCTTTTGAGGCAAAACGTACGGCATAATGTTGATAACAATTCCTTTTAGACTGACAATATTCTACTTCGTCAGAAGTATATACTCTCCTTATAAAATTTTTGTGTGTACCAAAGACCTTTTTAATCCTCTTAATTTCAATAATATCTATACCTGTATACATTTACAATATTTTAATCCAAGAAATTTAACTTAATTAAACAAGTACTATATTACGTTGAAATGATGGTATACTTAGAATAAATGAATAAAGCAGAAATGTTTGTAAAATTGCTTTGCATAAGGATTTAGTTTCTTTTATTATCTGCCGGTTTAAGTAGAAATCTAGAAAATTCTAATAGTTGTATTGATAGTTGTCAACCACAATTTCGATTTGAAAAAGGTCCGATGGAGCTGACAAAAGAGAATCTAAATAAAAACATAATCAGATTAGCCCTTCCTGTAGCCCTGGAAAACGTCTTACACATGGCCGTTTTCATAGTGGACATAATTATGATAGGCAGATTAGGGACTGCGCCTGTTGCTGCGGTTGGGTTGGCAGGTGCATTAAGCTTCGTTATTGCAATGATTTTCACAGCCCTTAATGTCGGAACTACGGCACTTGTAGCAAGAAGTTTTGGTGCTAAGCAAAAGGCTGAAGCCCGGGAAGTTGCTGGACAATCTATATTAATATCACTTGTTTTTGGCCTTACAATAAGTCCTTTCATCTTTTACTTTGCTGATAACATTTTGATCTTGATGAGTGCGGAAGAAGAAGTTGTAGCACTGGGTTCCAGCTATCTTAAAATAGTGCTGAGTTTTTTCATTTTTCGTCTGATAGTCCTAACCGGAACCTCAATCTTTCGTGGGGCGGGTGATACCTTTACGCCCATGATCATTACTCTCATTATGAATTGTGTAAATATACTATTTAACTGGCTTCTCATATTTGGGATATGGATATTCCCGCGTATGGAGGTAGTGGGGGCAGCATGGGCAACTTCAATAGCATATACAGTAGGCGCAGTCTTGATTTTTTACAAACTTCTGAGCAGGAAAAGTATCTTAACAATAAGCTTCAGAAATATTATTGCTGTAAACAAATCCATAATTAAGAGGATACTACGAGTTTCTTTGCCTGCCACATTAGATGCTTCGTTAACCCAGATGGGCTATCTTTTTTTTATTAAGATAATTGCCATGCTTGGAACTGTAGCTCTTGCCGCACACCAGATCGCCATCAGAATAGAGGCTTTATCCTTTATGCTGGGCTTTGCATTAGCAGTAGCGACGGCTACGATTGTAGGGCAAAGCCTTGGTGCCGGAAAACCGGAACTGGCAAGGTTGAGTATGAGAAAGAATTGCCAAATAGCCCTGGCAATGATGGGGTTCTTTGCGTTTATATTCCTGGCATTTGCAAAACCCATGGCGATGGTCTTTCATCCGGAACAGGATGTATTAGCTCTTGCCGCATATTGTGTAATGATTGCAGCATTGGAACAACCTGCACTGGCAATATACATGGTATATTCCGGCGGATTACGCGGGGCAGGGGATACTCTTAGCCCTATGATTATTACGATAGTGGGAACATTGTGCTTTCACTTACCGGTTGCTTATGTCTTCGGAATTGTGCTAGAATGGGGTTTGCCGGGAATCTGGTTCGGTGCAGCGCTTGGCTGGATACTTCGTGCTATCGCGGTATACATACTCTTCAGAAGAGGAAGGTGGAGGAGAATAAAGGTATGAAAGTTACTTTTCTTGGTACGGGAACATCATATGGAGTGCCAATGATCGGGTGTGAATGCCGTGTCTGTACGTCCGGCAATCCAAGGAATTCCAGAACCCGTTCCTCCATCATTGTATCCGAGGGGGAATGTAATATACTTATAGATGCAGCTGTAGAGCTGCGTATTCAATGCTTGAGAAATAAAGTAAGGAGATTAGATGCTGTACTTTTAACACACGCTCACGCAGACCATATCCTGGGATTAGATGATTTGAGGCACTTTAATAGAAGCCAGAAAGCCAATGTTCCGATCTATGGATCTCAAGATACAGTTAATAGCATATACCGAATGTTCTCCTATGTATTCAGTGAAGTACCTTCCAATGGAAGCAAACCAAAGTTTACTCTTACACCCATTAATGGAGAACTCAGCCTTTCTGGTATGGAAATAATACCTGTTGACGTAATGCATGGGCAGGAAAAGGTCACAGGCTATAGATTTGATAAGTTTGCTTATGTAACGGATGTAAGCGAGATACCACAGGATTCTATGGATAAGCTAATTGGACTTGACTTACTGATTATTGATGCCCTCAGAAATATTCCTCATGCAAAACACTTTAGTATTGAACAAGCTATTAGCATTGTATCCATACTAAAACCAAAGCAAACATTCTTTACTCATATAGCACATGAAATAGAGCACGAAGAGACGAATAACAAGTTACCATCAGGTATTGAATTAGCATACGATGGATTATCGGTTGAGGTGTAAACTTATCAAGGCGTAGAATGCTAACCCTTTCGAGTTAAAGCAGTTGAAAATATATTGACAAGATTACAACCTTTTGATAGTATCCTTTCGGAACAAAAGAACATAAAATAATGTATAAAATATCATCCAGTTAATATCCACAAAATACTTGATAGGAGAGAATCAGATGAGTAGAAAAATATTTTTAGCAGTTATATGTGTTGCTTCAATTGCAATCTTAGCTACCGGTTGTATGACAACAACACAAAAAGGAACTGCGGTTGGGACAGGAGCAGGAGCAGCTCTGGGTGCAGGTATAGGAGCAATAGTAGGAGACCCTGCTTTAGGTGCAGGAATTGGTGCAGGTGTAGGTGCCGTGGGTGGAGCGCTGATTGGTGATAATATGGATAAGAAAAGAGAGGCAGCTGAAAAAGCGGAACTACAAAGACAGCTTGAACTGGAAAGGCAATCCGGTAGCGGCCAGGGACAAAATTATATAGAAGGCCACTATGAATATGTAAAGAAGAGAAAATGGGTCGACACATCAAAGAAAGAGAGAGTATGGGTTGAAGAACGTTTAGAAGGTGATAGAAGGATTGAGGGCCATTATGAAGATAGAGTTGTGCCTTCAGGGTATTGGCAGGAATATGAAGAAAAGGTATGGATTCCTGCACACTACGAATAAAATAAAATACAACCATTTCAAGATCATTATGATAAAGTTTAAGGTAATCTTGCTTTAGCAAGATTACCCTGGATATCTCAAAATATCTCAAAAAAACATCCCCACACTAGAATCAGCAACTCAAAAATCAAATTACACCCCAAAGAAATCAAGTGATAACTCCTTGGTTCTATAACTTTTTTAACTGGTAATATTACAGATTTTGTGAAACAATAAGAATATTCATAAAGACTTATCGTAATAACGGTTAAGTGTCATTGTGTCATTGTTTTTTAAGGACAGTTATCATGCCAGGCGATGAAACAGAAGACAATATAGAGAAGAATTCTTTTAAGCACCAGATCGAGGAAAAGCTGGAAAAGGCGCGTTCCAGGTACAATTTCTTTAGATGTGAAAGGACGCTTTTCACTGTATTGACAATCGGGTTAACAGCAGCCTTTGCCACGCTTATTGTCCGGAAGTTTGTTAGCATACCACCATATACTTACACTACCCTGATATCTTTGTTCTCAATCTACTTCTTAGTGAGTGGGGCAATGGTTTTTTATAGATGGATGGGTAAATCTGATGCGGCGAGCATACTGGACAAAAAGATGGGTTTTAAGGAACGTCTAGTTACCGGTTTAGAGTATGCTGAGCAGAATGAAGACAACAAGCTTTTTGGCTTACTTGTAGATGACATAAAAAACAAACTTGATGACGACAGTATCAAGCATACACTCCCACACAAATTTCCAAGATCAGCAAAGTTTTTAGCAGCAGTGTCCGTATTATTCCTGATCCTCTTATTCCTGCCTTTTATGCATCCTGAAGAATCTGATCAAATAGCCACAACCATAGAGGAAACTGTTGTTGAGGCTCCGGACGTAACAGAAGACGCCGCGGGAAAGTCACCCGGCAAAGATGAAGAGGAGAAAATGGATGCCGTCGCTGAGAAAGAAGATAAATTAGAACAGGAGGGTGAGAAGGGCAAAGAACCTCAGGGTGGACAAGAAGATAAAAAACTTGCAGAGGCGAAGACTGAGGAACCTGATAATAAACAAGAAGAACAGGAGAAACAAGAGGAATCACAATTACAGGCAAAGACGCCGGAAGACAAGACTAAAGATGAACAGTTATCTAAGTCTGTAGAAAAAGAACAGCAGAAGCAAAAGACAACTAATCCACTACAGGATCAAATATCAAATTTGTTAAGTAATATAAACTCTAAACTGGACCAACTTGAAGGCAAACCAGGGCAGGAAGATAAGGGTGAGAGTGAAAAGTCTGAACTTGCTGATAGTGAAAAGCAGGAAAGTCAGGAGGAGGAAGATAAATCTAAACAGTTAGCCGGTGGAGAGAAGGAACAACCGGAAGAAAAAAAAGAAGAGTCTGGGGAAACTACAGAAACATCAGATTCTGACCAGGAACCCGAACTCGCTGATAAGGAAGAACCAGGAAGCCGGGAAAAAGAAGAAGAATCAAAACAATTAGCCGGCGCAGATAAAGAACAATTAGAGGATAAAAAAGAGGAGTCTGCAGAACCAAAGGATACATCGGATTCTGAGGAAAAAACTCCTGAAGAAAAACAGGCGGAGAATCAAAAGAAGGAGCAGGAAAAGGAAGAAAAGTTCAAAATTCCGGAATCAAAAATACTGCAAAAGCTCGCAAAGCTCTTATTCCCTCCAAAAGACAATGACAGTTCGCCTATGCCAAGTATCCCCATGGGTGGATCACCGGAAGATCAGGCTGATTCATCAAAGGACCAATCAAGCCAGAGCGAACAGGCAGAGTCTTCTGCTTCTGAAAGTTCTTCGTCCTCATCTCAGCAGGAACAACAGCAGGAAGAGTCGGGTAAGGGGACTTCACAAGCTGATAAATCTGAAACTACACCTTCCGGTTCAGATCAAAAAGATACTGCGGAAACCCAACAACAAGATACAAGCCAGGATATAAATGATAAAACAGCACAAGGACAGCAACAGCAGACCGGGAATACTTCTGAAACCGGGGAAACAGATAGCAAGTCAACGGAAGGTACCGAACAAACAGCAAGTGAAAGCCAGAGTGGCCAGGAAGAATCACAGGGTGGAGACAGGACTGAGCTTGCGTCCGGACAGGACAAAGAGTCTGGTGCCGGGCAAGGTAAACAATCGGAAGGTGCCGAACAGGCAACAAGTGAAGGCCAGGGCGGTGAGGGAGAATCGCAAGGTGGAACTGAGCTTGCATCCGGTCAGGATAAAGAGTCAGGAGGCACAGGGACGGAAGGTGCCGAACAGACAACAAGTGAAGGCCAGGGTGGCCAGGAAGAATCACAGGGTGAAGGCGGGGCTGAGCTTGCGTCCGGACAGGATAAAGAGTCAGGAGGCACAGGGACGGAAGGTGCCGAACAGACAACCAGTGAAGGCCAGGGCGGTGAGGAAGAGTCACAAAGCGGAACTGAGCTTGCGTCCGGACAGGATAAAGAGTCAGGTGAAGGGGCAGAAGGTGCCGAACAGACAACCAGTGAAGGCCAGGGCGGTGAGGAAGAGTCACAAAGCGGAACTGAGCTTGCATCCGGACAGGACAAAGAGTCAGGAGCTGGATCGGATGGCTCTGAACAAACAGCTCAAAAGGGTCAGGAAGGTCAGGGGGAAACTCAAGGTTCAGGTGGAACCGAGTTGGCATCCGGTCAGGATAAAGAGTCAGGAGCTGGATCGGATGGCTCTGAACAAACAGCTCAAAAGGGTCAGGAAGGTCAGGGGGAAACTCAAGGTTCAAGTGGAACTGAGCTTGCATCCGGTCAGGATAAAGAGTCAGGAGGCACAGGGAAGGAAGGTGCCGAACAGGCAACAAGTGGAAGCCAGGGTGGCCAGGAAGAATCACAGGGTGAAGGCGGGGCTGAGCTTGCATCCGGTCAGGATAAAGAGTCAGGAGGCACAGGGAAGGAAGGTGCCGAACAAACAACCAGTGGAAGCCAGGGCGGCCAGGAAGAATCGCAAAGCGGAACTGAGCTTGCATCCGGACAGGAAAAAGAGTCAGGAGGCGTAGGGACGGAAGGTGCCGAACAGGCAACAAGTGGAAGCCAGGGCGGTGAGGAAGAATCACAAAGCGGAACTGAGCTTGCATCCGGACAGGATAAGGAGTCAGGAGGCACAGGGAAGGAAGGTGCCGAACAGACGACAAGTGAAGGTCAGGGCGGTGAGGAAGAATCACAAAGCGGAACTGAGCTGGCATCCGGTCAGGATAAAGAGTCAGGAGCTGGATCGGATGGCTCTGAACAAACAGCTCAAAAGGGCCAGGAAGGCTCACAAGCTGCAGGTAACGCTATGGTGGCAAAGGGTGAGGGAAAAGAAGCAGGTACAGAACCTGGAGGGTCAGAGGACTCACAGAAACAGCAAGGTTCAGGCGGAGATAAAGGTGGTAAAGGTGAAGGGCCGGGCGGAGAAGAATCTTCGCAGATGGCAGGTAAAAGCGGCGATATGGGACAAGGCGAGTCTGCTGAAGGAACCGGTGATTCTATGCAGAAAGTAGCTGGACAGGGTCAGGATAAGGGTGGGGGCAGTAAGAGTGGAGGTAGTGGAGCGCTGAGCAGTGCTGATCTGAAAAATATGATCGCAAGTCAAATGGCAAGTTTGTCCGGCCAGATCTCTTCTTTGGAAAAGAAAATGGGAATGGATATTGGTGATATTATGGATGAGATCCGGAGTATGGGGAATACAGGCAAGCAGGAAAATGGGGATACCGGGACAAGTATCCAGGAGCAGGTAAAAGAGAAATTAGGGGAAATAGGTGAAATGGCTGTACCGGGCGGAGATAAACCCGGAGAGCAGTTATATTCTTCTGAGCCGGAGAAGCTTGTGACATCAGAAGGCACTGAAAAGATGGAATTGAAAGTAGAGGGAGTTAAAGACGAACTTGGAACGGCAAGAGAAACTATATCCACCGGAAAGGGAGAACCTGTTACTGCAAAAAGAAGAAAACTTCCCACTGTAGGTTATGATGACACGGTAAAGTTAAATGAAGAACAGGCGGAAGATGACGCAATGAGAAAGACTTCGATACCATTAGAGTATGAAGATATTATCAAGAAGATACATTCTGATAAGGAGTAAAAAGTGACAAATAAAGATAAAAGTGGTGATGTTGCCGGCATAAAGAAGGAAATAGATAAATTCAAAAGAGATTATAACCGCATTAGTGAAGAGATTAGCAAAGTAATAGTAGGGAATAAAGAAATTGTAAAGAAAATCTTAATAGCTTTCTTTGCAAATGGACACGTACTTCTTGAAGGTGTTCCGGGTCTGGGGAAGACCCTTCTTGTTAAGACGCTAAGTAAAGTACTGGGCTTTGGTTTTAAGAGAATACAATTTACACCTGATTTAATGCCGGCAGACATAACCGGTACGCAGATAGTTGTAGATAGGGGTGATGGCAGAAAGGAATTCGAATTTTCACCAGGCCCTCTTTTTACTAATATTCTTCTTGCAGACGAAATCAATCGTGCTACACCAAAGACACAATCGGCTATGCTGGAAGCTATGGAGGAAAGGCAAGTCACAGTTGGAGGAAAAACATATAGATTGAAAGACCCATTCTTTGTTATGGCAACTCAGAATCCTATAGAGATGGAAGGTACTTATACATTGCCGGAAGCACAGATGGACAGATTTTTCTTCAGATTGCACATATCTTTTCCGAAATTTGATGAACTGAAAGATATTCTGAGACAAACAACTGCCAATGAAAGTTACGCTATCAAGTCGGTTTTTGATTCCAGCTCGGCCGTAAAAAGGGTTGCTGAAATGAGAAAACTGGTAAGAGATGTTCTCGTTTCGTCAAAAGTGGAAGACTATATCACCGGCATTGTACTGGCAACTCATCCAAACAGCAGAGACACAAGTAATCCAAAGCCTGATGAAGGTGCCGTTACAGATTACACAGAACGGTACATAACCTTTGGGGCAAGTCCTCGTGGTGCACAGGCTATAGTTTTAGCGGCAAAGGTAAATGCCCTTTTAGATGACAGGGCTAACATAAGTTTTGAAGATGTCGATAAGGTCGCTGTGTCTGCACTGAATCATAGAATACTTTTAAATTTTGAGGCTGATGCAGATAATATAAAGTCTCAGCACATTATAGAAAAAATATTAGAAAAAGTAGAGAAGTAGATATGGGTGAAACCGGTTCCGCGCTTGGAGACATTTTTGACGCCAAATTCCTGAGAAAACTCGAATCTCTCTGTATTGAATGTAAGAAAACTTATGCTGGGGTCAGGAAGGGTAGTTATGAGGCAGTCAATAAGAAGGGGACAAGTATTGAATTTGCCGATTATCAGGAGTATCTTCCCGGAGATGATTTCAGATACATAGATTGGAATATTTATGGACGCCTTGACAAACTGTTAGTAAAGACCTTCAAGGAGGAAGAGGAACTGTCTGTTCACATCCTGTTCGATGTGAGCCGATCTATGTTGTTTCCAAAGGAAGACAAGAAATTTGATTATGCTAAAGATCTTGTAATCGCCCTGAGCTATATAGCCTTGTCAAGTAAGAACAGTGTAAGATTAGCAACAATGGCGGATACAGACAAGGTTTCCGGAAACAGGACTCCTTTCTTCCAGCAGAAAGCAAATATCTTTGTAATAGCAGATTTTCTAAATAAGGTTACGCCGCAAGGCGAACTGGACTTTGTTGATTACATTTCAAAATACATATACGAGGTAAAGGGGAGAAGAGGCACGGTTGTAGTTATATCGGATTTTATGATGAAACCGGAGATATATACCAAGGGGCTTAATTTCCTGAGATTTAAGAATTTTGATATCAAGGTCATACAAATCCTGGGAGCAAATGAACTGAACCCGTTTGGAAAGGAAAAAAGAAGGCAGGTGGTAGATGTAGAGACAAATAAAAGGATGAACATAAACTTATCAGCAGCAAATCTCAAGAAATACAAAGCTTCA
>Ga0208409_1000142_pt1 | contig 32866 bp, 35 predicted proteins | sample ETNtaG_29_FD_185784 | JGI IMG/M metagenome (GOLD analysis project Ga0208409, IMG submission 185784) | Marine microbial and viral communities from oxygen minimum zone, Eastern Pacific Ocean - ETNP201406SV201 (SPAdes) (version 2) | ecosystem: Environmental > Aquatic > Marine > Oceanic ...
GCCTTCAGCGCTGCGGATAACTCCAAGGGAGCTGAATTTAGGGGATAAGATAATGCGTACGTTTTTTGTAATATCGTATCCGCGATTTCTCTCTGATAGTTGGTTTTCTCCGATTATAAATTTAGACAAGATGTTTGATATTTCAATTTTCATTCACCCTATCAACACGGCGACAATTTTAAGAAAGTTCCAGAAGAAAGTAGCTGAAGTGGAAAGTCAGATAAGAACGAGAGAAGAAAAAGGTCTTGTCCGCGACCCTGTGCTTGATACTGCGTATCAGGATTTGGAGTCTCTGAGAGACAAACTTCAGCAGGCGCAGGAGAGGTTGTTTGATGTAGGACTTTACATCTCAATTTATGGGGACAGTAAAGAAGAGTTGGACAAAACAGAGTCGGAAATAAAATCAATCCTTGAATCAAAACTTGTTTATGTTAAGCCGGCGCTCTTTCAGCAGGAGCAGGGGTACAAGAGTATACTTCCTGTTGCAACCGACAAACTGAAAGTGCATTCAAAGCTCAATTCAACGCCACTCTCGAGTATCTTTCCATTTATTTCTTTTGACCTCACTGCCAATCGCGGAATTCTTTATGGTGTAAACAGGCACAACTCATCACTAATTCTTTTTGACAGATTTACACTTGAGAATTACAACTCTGTCACTTTTGCAACAGCTGGTTCAGGTAAATCATACGCGACGAAGCTTGAAATTCTAAGGTCTTTAATGTTTGATACAGAAGTTATAGTCATTGATCCAGAACGTGAATATGAATATATGGCAGAAGCGACAGGGGGAAGATATTTTAATATATCACTTAACTCTGAACACCATATCAATCCGTTTGACCTGCCAATACCGCGGGAGGATGAAGCCCCGTCGGACGTGCTTCGTTCAAACATAGTTCACCTTGTAGGTCTTTTCAGGATAATGCTTGGCGGACTTACACCCGAGGAAGATGCGATTATAGACAGAGCTATTGCCGAAACCTATGCGCTTAAGGATATTACTATAAGTTCTAATTTTGCAAATATTGAACCTCCACTCCTCTCTGATTTTGAGCTTGTTCTCGCTGGGATGGAAGGAAGTGAGTCACTTGTTCAACGACTTTCTAAATATACTAAAGGAACATGGGCTGGATTTTTAAACAGACCAACAAATGTTGATATAAACAAAAAGTTTGTTGTTTTCTCTGTGCGTGATATGGAGGACGACTTGAAACCGGTAGCGATGTATATAATTACACACTATATATGGAACGCCATAAGGAAAAACCTCAAAAAACGCTTACTTGTGATAGATGAGGCATGGTGGATGATGAAATCAGAAGATACAGCGTCATTCCTCTTTAGTATGGCAAAGCGTGGACGAAAATATTATCTCGGACTTGCAACAATAACTCAAGATGTGGATGACTTTTTGAAATCACCATATGGTCTACCACTTATAACAAACTCATCCATTCAGATGCTTCTAAAGCAGTCGCCGACATCAATTGATAAAGTTCAGAAAACTTTCAACTTAAGTGATGAGGAAAAATATTTACTTTTGGAATCAAATGTTGGTGAGGGAATATTCTTTGCAGGACTTAAACATGTTGCCATTAAAATAATTGCCTCATATACAGAGGACCAAATTATCACTTCCGACCCATCACAATTACTTACAATCAAAAAGGCACGAGAAGAATTGAAAGTCAAAGGAGATGATACTGACGTAAATAGTGCGAAAGCACAAATAAAATAAAACATGAATGAAGAAAAAAGACAAAGAATAGGAAATATGCAAGGATGGTTGATGGTTGCCGTTGCGGCTGCAGTTGATATTGTGCAAATTTTACTCGTCTTTTTCTTTGGTGTAGGACTTCTCGTAAACAGATTTATAACAATTTTTGCCTTTATGATGTTTTTTTTCTGGTTCGCTCTTAATGGAGTAAGTTTTCTTACTGGAAAAATGTCTATGAAAAAAATGACCAGATTTTTCGGTACAGCTTTTGGTGAAATAATTCCAGTATTGGGCGCGCTTCCTCTTTGGGCGCTTGGCATTTGGCTTACAATTCGTAGTGTGAGGGAGGAAGATAAGGTATATAATAAAACTGACAAAAGTGTTTCATTGCGTAGAGGTTTAAAAAGAATGACATGAATAATTACATAATAAAAATTTTTATAGTCTCCTTATTTATTTTATCCGTTTCGCTTTTTGCTCACGCGCAAATTCCAGGATTAGGGGAAGTTATTTCATTTCAAGTGTCGCCGGAGAATCCAAGACCAAATCAAATTGTGACTATCAATATAGACAGTTTTTCAATTGATTTAAATAGAGCAGACTCTATTACATGGCTTGTAAATAATGAAGTAGTCAGCCGTGGTGCAGGAGTTAAGCAAATGCAGTTTGAAGCTGGGAAGCTTGGCTCGCGCTCTGTCATTGATGTTGTTGTAAGAGGTACAGATATCGGGACAGTGACGGAAAGTATTACAATCGCTCCTACGGAAGTTGATTTGCTTTGGGAAGCAAAGACCTATACTCCACCTTTCTATAGTGGCAAAGCTCTCCCTTCGTCTGATGCAGAAATTACAATCACTGCAATACCGCAGTTTGTTACTTCAAACGGAAATAAACTCAAATCAAGCGAGCTTATATTTACATGGAAGAGAGACGGAAAGGTTCTTGGAAAAGACTCAGGTCGTGGTAGGGATACTATAGAAATCACAGGGCCAAGAATATTCAATTCCACATTAATTCAGGTGAAAGTTTCATCACTTGGAGGGACACTGCATGGGAAAGGGTTTGCGCAGATCTTTACCGTTCAGCCGAAAATAATATTTTATAAAAATGATATTATACTTGGTATGAGATATGAAAAAGGGATAAAAGATACACTCACTCTTTCAGAGGAGGAGGTTAATATAACAGCACATCCGTATTTCTTCTCTGGAAACAGGAGAGTATCCTCTGATTTTGATTATAATTGGAATGTAGATGGCTCTTCTGTACCGAGTTCTCCTGATGATGAGAGCAGTATTGTACTAAGACAAATTGGAGAAGGAGAAGGTAGCGCAGTAGTGACGCTTTCAATACAAAGTATAGACAAAATACTTCAGGTTGCACGCGAGAGTTTCTCTGTAATCTTTGGTACAGGCAAAGACACACTGTTTAATTTTTAATTTATGAGTAAAATATTTAACAAAAAAACAATTTTAGTTATAATTATAGTTTTTGTATTCATAGCTGGTTTTACTGGTATAGCAATTGCCGCAGATGGGGACTTTGTTCCACTTGAGGAAATTCCAGGTGTTATTGATACAGAAACTGCAAAAGATCCATCAATATTTTTCAACGGTTTGTTCAAATTTGGCATTATAATTGCAGGATTCTTAGCTGTTGTGATGATTGCATTTGGTGGAATACAGTATATGAGCACTGACGCTATACATGGCAAGTCAGAAGGAAGGGAAAGAATTACATACGCACTGATGGGGCTTTTACTCGTACTGTTTTCATGGATTTTACTTAATACAATAAATCCGGACATTCTTAGTTTTAATTTATTCTAATATGACAAAAAAGATTCTTATAATTATAGCCGTAGCACTCATTATCTTAGTTATAGGGCTTTTCATTTGGGCATTTATGATTTCGCGTGAGAGTGGAGGAGAGGTTACAGTAAAAGAATCATTCAGGGAGCTCGTGTCTTTTGGCGAAAGTAGCAACTTTTTTTCACAAAGAGGAACTGATGAATTTGATACAGATTTATTGGGAACAGGGGGTATTTTAGGCGGAGACGGTGCAGCATTATTACGCCTAAGACAAATCTCTAATTTTCCTGTCGCAGGTGCATCATTTGCAGAAAATGAAAACGAAGAAACATTAATCAGGTTTGTTGCACGAGAGAATGGACACATCTTTGAAGTCAGAGCGGATTCCACAACTCAAAAAAGAATTTCAAATACAACAATACTGCGTATTTGGGATACCAAATGGCTCTCTAGTGGTAATGCATTCGTTGCAAGATTCTTAGATGAGGAAAGTTCTGAAATAGAGAGTTTTTATGCTGAAATAAAAGAGAGTGATACAGGTGGTGATGGAGAAGTTGATGGTGTGTTTCTGCCGAATAATATAAAAGAACTTACGCTATCTAATGATGATAAAGTATTCTACTTAACTTCAAGTGGCGATGGTTCTATCGGCATAATTGCAGATGCAAATGGGGACAACAAAGTTCAAGTTTTTGATTCGCCATTGTCAGAGTGGAATGTTCAGTGGTCAAGTGGAAATAAAATAGCACTAACTACAAAACCGTCTGCAGACACTTTAGGATACCTTTACTTCCTCGACAACAAGACAGAGAAACTTGAAAAAATATTATCAGGATTTGCAGGACTTACAACTTTAGTAAATAAGGATGCGACAAATGTTTTGTTTACTCAAAATGAAGGAAATCGACTCCTATTAAGTGTTCTTGATATAGATAAAGAGCAAATCACCGACTTACCTGTATGGACACTTTCGGAGAAATGTATATGGAGTGAATTGAATGAAAATATCGTATATTGCGGTGTACCAAATGTTATTCCACAGGGGGGCGACCTTGACCTATGGTATCAGGGCTTAACCTCATTCTCAGACAGCGTTTGGATGATTGATATTGAAACACAGACCGCAAGCGTTTTGGCTGACCCGACAGATATAGTTGAAAGAGAAATAGATTTGATTAAGCCGATTTTATCAGCTGATGAGGATTATTTGATTTTTACAAACAAAAAAGATTCCCTTCTATGGAGTCTTAAACTTAAATAATTTAGTTTTTATATTTTAATATAACCCTTCTTGTTTTCCCTTCTCCTTCGGACTGAGTTTTTATTTCATTATCATTTGCAAATGTCGCGTGAATAATCATCCTTTCGTATGCATTCATAGGGTTCATTTCAACATCTGACTTGAACATCCGCGCACGCTCCCCGAGAATTTTTGCTTGGCTCTTGAGTGTTTCTAACTTTTTTCCATAGTAGTCGTTCACATCAAGTAGAAATTGCAACTTCACATTTCCATTTTCTTGGTTAAGTTTTTTTTCAACAATTTTTTTTATAATATGATTAAGTGCTTTTAAGTTCTCACCATTGTTTCCTATAAGTACACCAGAGTCACCTGTTTTTATATGAAGTGTTGGATGTATTTCGTTTTCTATAATTTCAATCTCATCAAAATCTACAGTAAGTTTATTTAAAAAATCCTCAATTATTTTTTTTATTGCTTCATGACTCATTTCTATTTTTAATTTTCCTTCTAACATATATTTCTTGTCCAATAGCAAAGAGGTTGCTTGTTGTCCAGTAAAGTGCAACCGCCGCAGAGATTGCGTATGCAATTCCAAATACAATAATAGGCATTACATATCTCATTTGAATATGGAAACTTCTTGCGAGATCTTCTTTGAGTGACGCTTTACCTTCTTGTCTTGCCTTCATTGGGGGTAGAGAGAATTTGATTTGGAAATATTGCGTTGCCCCTGCAAAAAACGCCAGGAACACACTTTTTGCAGAGACATCAATTAGCCCAAGGAAATTCATATTTATTTTCTCTGGAGTTGAAACGAAAGAATATAATATGTCCATATTTATCTCTGGAAGTCCGCCACTTAAGAATACCCAATAAAGACCAAAAATCACTGGAATCTGTACTAAAATAAGAAGAAATCCTGAAAATGGATTTACACCTCTCTCTTTATATAAAGCCATTGTCTTCCGTGCCTGCTCCTGTTTATCGTCTTTATGGTCTTCTTTTAGTTTGGTAATTTCCGGCTCAAGTGCTTTTACAGCAAGCTGAGTTTTTACCATTTTTAATGAGAAGGGAAATAGTATTAATTTAACAATAACGGTTACCAATATAACAGCAATACCCACGTCTATAAATGGCACTACATCAAGTAGAAAAATAAGCCCATTATATATTGGGTTAAAAAACACCGTGTTCCAAATCGTCGAAATCATTCAATCATCGTATCATCTTAAACCCGTCCGTTCAAGTTTCTATTTTTGACCTTCAAGGAGTTGAAAAACTTTTTCGTTTGTGAGAACTGACTCTATATATACGCGAACATTTTCTGGTTTGGCGTCTTTGTAGTGTTCAAGGATGTGAGAGGTCTCCTTTTCTATTTCTTCTTTTGGTATTTTAATTTTCTCTTCAGTTGCGATTTTGTTTAGTATGAGTTGGAATTTGGCTCTTTTTTCTGCATCTAGTTTCCATTCTACTCTCAAACTCTCTTCAGTTTTTTTGATTTTTGTAAGGTATTCATCAAAAGAAATCTGCATTCGTGCTATGTCGTCTTTGAATTGCGCTAACATCTTATCAAGCTCACTTTCAACAAGTATTTTAGGGATATCAATCTCTGATTTTTCAATTATTTTCTCTACTATCTCTGCCCGTCTTTTCTCTCGTGCTTTCATTTGCTTCTCTTTAATGAGATTTTCTTTTATTTTTACTTCAAAATCTTTCACATCTTTAAAATCACCAAGAGTTTTTACAAATTCGTCAGTTAGCTCTACTTTTTTATCTTTTTCGCCTTCTTTTTTCTGTGCTGCGATTCCTTTCTTTATTTGCTCTATTGCTTCCTCCACTTCTTTGTCTGAAACACCAGAATTTTTTTCATCCAGCTCTATTTTAGAAGCGATCTTTTTATAGTCTGGGAGTTTGATATCTGGCATTACCGCAGTCCTAATTTTAAACTCAATAGGATTTTTTGGTGCGATTTTTGTAACTGTAACTTCTGGTCTTCCGATAACATTGAGCTTTTCATTTTGGATTATGACTGGGTACACATCTGCAAGAGCCATTTGAGCTTGTTCCTCAAGTATTGCCTGTTCGCCGATTTTACTGATAAGTATATTTTCAGGGATGTGGCCTTCGCGAAAACCGTCAATTTTAACGTTTTTACCAAGGCTTTTGATTGCGCGGTCTCGATATTTTGAGATGATTTTCTCTGGAATTTCAGCTTTGATTTCAATCTCTGAATTCTCTAGAGTTTTTATTTCAAGATTTGTATAATTTTTTATTTCAATCATAACTTTGAAGTTTAGCATATTTTTTATATAAAACAAAAAACCGCCCTCCGCTTTTTAAGCGGAGGGCGGTTTTTTCTTTGATTTAAAAACTGAATTCTAAATCTATATTTTCAAGTTCTTGGTCAAGATTTTCAAGATCGGTTGCATTAATATCGGTTTCAATATCAGCTATCTCATCGGATGTGCTCTGTGTCTCAAGCTGCTTTACTGAAAGGTCTTCTTGGCTTTCTATCTGCTCTGCGGTTAGACTTTCTTGTTCGTCTTTTATTTCTTGTGTATTAATTTGGGCTCCCCAGTAATATAGCCCGCCGAAGATTATAATAATTACAATTATTGCGATACCTATTATAGGGCCGACAGATTTTTTTTGGGCTTCACTTTGCTGTTGTGTGTTTAGATTTTGATTAGAATTATTTCCTTCCATGATAATTTCAATTATATACTAAATGTGTTTGTAATTGCTAATTGTTTTGAACAGGGGCTACTGCATCAGAAGCTACTTGTCCGATTTCCGTTTTTACCGCTTTAATTGCTTCAACAAGCGCTTTATGTGCACTTTTTACGCTATCTGTTGCGCTTTTTATAAGCTCTCTGACTTTTGTGAATGATTCTTTTGGATTATCCGTGTTAAGAACTCCACCCACGGCACCTTCAATTGAAGATATGCTATCGCGTGCTTTTGCTACTTCACTTTTTGTTATATCAAGCAGTACTTTTGCTTCAGATAAATCAAGGTCCTTATCTGCAAACTTCTCTTCAAGTTTTATGATTCGCGAATCAACTCTCTTGGAAAGTTTTGAAATTCTGTCTAAAGCGGCATTTAATCTCTTCGTAATCCTTTTTATGTAGGCCGTTACTCTTTTCTTTGCTTTTTCATTTAGCTTTTTCTTCCTTACTTCCTTTTTCTCAGCAAGTTTTTCTTTTGTGCCATCTCCCTTACTTCTTAGTTTCTTCCTTTTTTCCTCAAGATCTTCTTTCTTTTCTGCTTTAATTGCGCGTATATCTGATGCTTTATCTTTCACTTTTGCCTTATCTTTCACTTTTATTTTAACAGGATCTTTTTTGCTTCTGAATCTGTCCAGAAAACTTTTTCTTTCCTTTTTTACTTTCTCTTTGACCTCCTTTTGTTTTTCTGCAGTATCACTTTTTTTGTCCTTTTTAAGACTTCTTGTTTCAACTTTTTTTTCTTTTATATTATCTCTTGTATTTTTAATCTGAATTCTTTTTACATCAACTCTTTCTTTTGTAAAAACTGGTTTTGTTTTTACAGCGTCAGTTACAGTTGTTGCACTAACTTCTGTATCCTCCTGAGCGTATGCAAATGAAAAACTGAACAAGAATATCGTTGTCAATAATGTAAATATAATATATTGTTTCATATTTCTGTATATTTAGTTAAGCTAATAACTTTATATTATTTAGTATACACCTATATACCAGATTAAAACAAGAGCTGTTGATTTATATGTTAAAAAAACGTCACAAAGACAGTAGCAACAAGAATCGTTAGCTTAATCACTATATTTAAGCTTGGTCCGCTAGTATCTTTTTTTGGGTCCCCAACGGTGTCTCCAATGACAGTTGCAAAATGGGTGGCACTCCCTTTGCCTCCATGCAGTCCCTTTTCAACAAGTTTCTTTGCGTTGTCCCATGCACCACCTGAATTTGATTGTTTAATACCAAGTAAAATACCCGAAACTAATGTTCCTGCAAGTGCGGCCCCAAGTGCCTCACTTCCGAGAATAAGGCCAACTAGGATGGGTGTTGAGATAACGATAAGTCCTGGAACTATCATTTTTTTCAAGGCTTCCTTTGTTGCAATGTCGATACTCTTATCATAATCAGGCTCGGCCGTACCTTCCATAATACCTTTGATTGTCTTAAACTGTCTTCTCACTTCCTGTGCAACTTTGAGAGCAGTATCTCCTACAGCAAGCAGAACGTATGAAGAAAATAGATAAGGAATGAGCGATCCAACAAAAAGACCAATCATAACTTTAAAGTTTAGTAAATTAACTATACTCAACCCTGCTTCTTCAGCAAAAAGTGTTAGTAAGGCAAGGGCAGCGAGTGCGGCACTTCCAATTGCGAATCCTTTTCCGATAGCCGCGGTTGTGTTTCCTGCAGCATCAAGTTCATCAGTTACAGCTCTCACTTCTTTTGGAAGACCAGACATCTCAGCGATTCCGCCTGCGTTGTCAACAATAGGACCAAAAACATCAATTGCCATAATTATTGCAGCCAGTGCCAACATACCAACACCTGCCATAGCTACTCCATATATACCTGCAAAAATATGCGAAACATAAACTGCTATCATTAAAATAGCAACGATACTAAATGTTGATCTTTTCCCAACACTTAATCCAGCAATTATGTTTGTAGCTGCTCCTATTTTAGAACTTTCCACGATACCTTTAACAGGTTTGAAATCATAACTTGTATAATATTCCGTTGCTTTTCCTAGTGCTATTCCTGCCAAAACACCAACAACTACTGTGATAAATACATTAAGATTTGAGAAAAAGAAACCGTTTAGTGCAAACACAATACCAATCATTACTATACATGTAACAAGAAACGCATTCGTCAGTGCACGGCCGGGATTATTTGATTTTGTTTTGGAGAAAAATGTACCAACAATGGCTGCAAGAATTCCTGCAGATACTACAAATATTGGGAAAATAAATGCTGCCGTATCAAAAAGCTGACCTACTGTAACATCACTAACTTTTATGAGTGTTCCGATTGCCATTGCTGCTACAAGGTTAACAATTAAAGAATCAAACAAATCAGCTCCCATCCCTGCAGTGTCTCCCACATTGTCCCCAACATTGTCTGCTATAACAGCAGGATTTCTAGGGTCATCTTCAGGGATTCCTGCTTCAAGTTTGCCAACCAAGTCAGCGCCTACATCTGCAGCTTTTGTGAAAATTCCTCCTCCAACTCTTGCAAAAAGCGCAATTGCCGCAACACCAAAAGAGTATCCAAGCAATGCTTCTATATTATTGGGGAATATAAATATTATTATTAAAAGTCCCACAATTCCGATTGTGGTAAGGGCAAGCCCTACTGTTGACCCTGCGTAGAGGCCTATTTTGAGGCTCTCATTTAGGCTTCTTCCCGCAGCATTTGTAGCTCTCACATTTGCTCTCACTGATCTACCCATACCCAAAAATCCCACAAAAGCAGAACTAAAGCTTCCGATAAGAAATGATATTGTGCTTGGTAATCCAAAAAGGAAGTAAAGGATAATACCGACAATTAGAACAAATACTCCTATATAACTGTACTCTACTTTTAAAAACCTCATTGCACCTTTTTGTATAAGCCCTGCAATGTGTTGCATTTTTTCAGTGCCAGTAGGTTCTTTCATCATCACCCTATTAAAATAGAACATGAAAATTACTGAAAGAATAATTGTTGCGTAAATAAAATACATAATAATTTTTAACTTTTAATTTCTTTATCTTTTGGCTCAGGATCTGCTTCTTCTGTTGAGTTTTCTCCTTTTGCTGACTTAATATCTATTTTCCAACCTGTAAGCTTTGCTGCAAGACGTACATTTTGTCCTCCTTTTCCTATTGCAAGTGACTGCTGGTCGGGAGAGACGTCAACCACTGCTCTTTTTTCCTCTTCAATCATCTCAACATTCATAACCGTTGCGGGCGAGAGAGAATCTTCAATAAACTGCGATAAATCTTCTGACCATTCTATCACATCTATTTTTTCACCACCAAGTTCACTCATAACAGTTGATACGCGAACACCACGTTGCCCGACTAAAGAACCGACGGGGTCTATGTGTTCGTCGTTTGAAAAGATTGCGATTTTTGAGCGTGACCCCGCTTCACGAGCAACGGCTTTTATCTCAACTGTTTTGTTTGCAAGTTCTGGTGTTTCTATTTCAAAAAGTTTTTCTAAGAATTTAGGGTGTGAACGAGAAAGTCGTAGAAACACTCCACGCGGAGATTCTTCAACTGAATAAAGGTATGCCCTTATTCGCTCGCCTTGTTTGTAGTGTTCTCCGCGAATTTGTTCATCATACTGAAGTAGTCCAGTCGCGCGTCCGAAATCAACAAATATATTACCGCGCTCAATCCTCTGGACTGTTCCGTTTACAATCTCACCCTGTCTTTGTCCAAATTCCTCCAATACTGATGTTTTTTCAGCCTCTCGTATTTTCTGCATAATAATCTGTTTTGCGGTTTGCGCTGCAATGCGTCCGAAATCTCCCTTATCTTCAAGTGGAAAAACAAGCTCGTCATCAATCTTTGAGTTTTTTTTGATTTTTATAGCATCTTCAACGAGAATATGATGTTCTGGGTTAAAGCGTACACGCTCATCCGTTTTTGTTTCTTCAGATGTAGGGATTTCCTCTTCCCCTGCCTGCGCAGGCAGGTCGTCTTCCATTTTGACTTGAGATTCATCTACAACTATTTTTACTTGATGGAATTCTGTTTTTCCGGAGTTGATATCAAACTTTGCACGGATAATTTGTCCACGCTTGCCGTGTTCTTTTTTATAGGCCGTTGCAAGAGAAGATTCTATTGCTTCAAGTGTTTTTTCTCGTGGAATACCTCGTTCTTCTTCAAGCTGGTCTATAACTGAATTTATTATTTTTAAATCAAACATATTTTTCTAAAAAGCGTCCGCTTTCAAGCGGACGCTATACTTACATTCATTAATACAGCAAGTATACACGTTCTGTTTTATATGTCAACAGTTGATTGAGAAGGTGGACAACTTTTATTGTTTTAGTATGCACTATATTTTATAATGTAGATATGGAAGAAAATTTACAAAATTTTCAAGAACAAGAGCAAAATACTTCGCACAACAAAAAGCATCCTATTATTTTATATATCATTCTTTTAGTGGTAATCATAGGCGTCGCTTTTTTCCTATATGAAGGTTATCTTAATACGGGTTCACTTAATAGTGGATTTAAGAAAACATTCACCAAAGAAGAAAAACTTGAGATTCTAGACTCTCTTTCAAGTGACAGTGAAGATATCCCTTCAATTGAGGAAAGAAGAGAAATTCTAAATAATGTTACCCAAAGTAGGTCGAATGATTTATACAATTATTCAGAAGAAGGAAAACTTCAAATCCTCCGTTCACTTCAGGAATAAACCAGCCCGAGGCTGGTCAGCCTTGGGCTGAAATTATTAAATTGAAAATATTATGAAAAAAATAACTTCTCATCCAATTGCAAAATCAGGACACAATATAGTTCTCGCAATCGCGGCGTTGTTATTTGTGGCAGTTCTTTTCTACGCAGCATTTTTTGCAGGTGGCGCGGAAAAAGCCAAAGCGGGGAATCAGCACAACATCTCTGGTTGGGCGTGGAGTGGTAATCCTGATTCTAATAATGATGGAGTAGTTGACGGTGATGATAATAATGAAATAGGTGGGATAGGGTGGATTAGCTTTAATTGTACAAACACAAGCTCATGCGCAACTGTTGATTATGGAGTTGATGCTGCAGCAGACGGTGACCTTTCAGGATATGCATGGTATGGATGGGAAGATTCTGAGGAAGATTCAACAATTGGCGGTTGGATTTCGTTTAATGAAAGCGATTTATCCGGCTGTCCATCAGGTTCGTGTAAAGCAAAAATTTCCGGTAACAGCCTACAAGGATGGGCGCGGGCACTTTCATACAACTATGACGACTATAACGAAGATGACGAGAATTGGGATGGGTGGATTAGTTTAGATGGCGCAAGTTACGGAGTTGTGAAAGACGGAAATGATTTTAAAGAATTTGCGTGGGATGCAAGTACCATAGGAGGCAAACAAATAGGTATTGGATGGATTGAATTTGACCCTTCATTTGGTGGTATAACACTCTCCTCTGGTAATGCTCCAACTGTTGATATTTCTGCGAATCCTACGTTAGTATTTTCCGGTAGTAACTCAACTCTCACTTGGACAAGTACAAATGCTGCATCTTGCGATGCCAGTGTTGGATGGAGTGGTTCAAAAGCGCTATCAGACAACGAGGTGGTCGGACCAATTTCAAGTGATACAGTGTATTGGCTTACATGTACTAATGAACTATCTTCAACTAGTGACAGCGTAACAGTGTTTATTGACACCTCAACTCAATGTGCAGATGGTATAGACAATGACGGCGATGGACAAACAGATTATCCGGAGGATACAAGCTGTAGTGGCTTAGATGGGGATGATGAATCTATCCCTGTTTGTGGGAACACTGTTTGTGAATCAGGAGAAAATCCTGGAAACTGTACTTCGGACTGCGGAACTGTGCAATTTGAAGAGTTTTGAGTAAGTTAAAAAATTATAATATGCCACTCAAACCGAAGTCGGCTGTACTAAAAATTAGTTAAATAATGGAACAAAAATATTTAATAAGAATAGCAGTATTGACTCTAATTTTAATTGGTTTTTATTTTATTTATTCATATTTTTTTCTATTTAGTAATAACAACGAAGAAATCAGTCAGGAACAAATTAATGAAAACATAGAAAGCATATTAGGGAATCTGAATTCTCTTGAGAATTTGAACAATATTGACGCAAGAAACGGATTTTGGTATGCATCAGGAAACGGACTTGAAGGAGAAGGTATTTTTTATTTTAGCTTGCTGAATATGGCAAAGAGTAATTTTTCAGAAAGTGAGCTTATTGACTTTTATGAACAGATTAAAGAATCCAGAATAATTCCAAGAGAAGGCATGCGCTTTGTACGCGAAGAAGAACTTCCAGACCCAATGCAATTTTATAACGGCATACATTCTTTCAGCTCCCGTGTAGATTCAAAGATGGTTAAAATTAATTTGGAGAATAAGTTCTCTTCAAATGATTATACATCCGAGGACCTTTGGAAATTAGAATACCTTTCTGGTCTTGAGGGAAATTACAGCGAAAGAGATGAATTAAATGCTCGTAATTGCGTAGAGTTTGGAGAAAGGTGCGTAGATAGCAACATAAATATTAAAATCATAGGAAAAGTCGTAGACGGGGGAGATAATCCTATTCAATCCGCAAAAGTAGAAATTTTAAGTAAAGATGATGCGGGATTTGTCTTTACAGACAAAGACGGATTATTTGAGATATCAACTGAAGTAAAAGAGCTGGAGAAAGTTAGATTGAAGGTATATAAAAGAAATTTCTCAGATGGTATATCAAGTTTCGTTGTTTTAAATAAAGATAAGAGTGAATATATTTCTGATAAAATTATTCTGGAAAGTCCGATTGAAATTGTCACCATAGATAATGTATTTAAAACAATAACAGGTAAAAGAAATTTCATAAAAGACGGAAATGTATTTATAGTAAAGACAGATCAAAGTGTATATGAGATTCCTTTTAATTCTTTATTAAAGTCAGACGGAACGATGTATTCAGGAGAGATGGATGTCTATTTATATGAATTTACCAAAGAAACAATGCCGGATTCTCTGGCCGCTGTAGACACATTTGACCAAGTTATCGGCTATGCGGGCAACCTTATGGAAACATTTGGTATGCCTTATATTCAGTTTTTTACTCCGAAAGGGGAAGAGCTTCAGGTTAAAAAAAGCAATCCAATAGGCATAATATATCAAATATTTCATATGAAAGAGCTTTATAGCGCTTCTGATAAGACACACGACCCTGTAACAAAAGAAGATATAGAATTATTGGTTGATATTTCAAGCCAGCGGAGCGGATATCCCATTGACAGGCAGTTTTTGATTGATACCAGACTTTTCAACTTTCCCGCATGGTGGGTCTTTGACAGAGATGCTGGTATTTGGAATAATGAAGGAATGAGGGTCTTGAATACAGATGGCCTGATTGAAACGATATTCTATACTACTCGTGATTAATTATTAAAAATAAAAAATATTATGAATAAAACAAAAATTTTGAATCTTTTTGGAACAAACAAGATTATTTCAATTATTATTTTAATTATTGTAATAGTAGTGATTGTTTTGACTGTCAGACAATATACAGGCGCTAATACTGACCGCATATGCAGCAGGGCTGTGTCTTCTGAAAGTCAGTGCTCAAATGGAAGCTGGAGTGGCTGGACGATTGTTTCGCAAGGGGCTGATTCAACTACAGAATCAAGAACTTATACGGGAACAAGAGGTATTCACAGGACTATACAGTTCAGAACATCAATTCATAATTACAGCTGTTCCATCGGAGGCGGAAACGTGACACTGATATCGGAAGTTGCCGTTTGTCAAGTAATTGAAACAAGAGTTACTACAAGTGGAGAGGCTGGAGAGGCTGGAGAGGCTGGAGGGGCTGGAGGCAGCGGAAGCGAAGTTGGTACAGACGAGCTTGAACCAGTAACGATAACAACAACAACGAGTGAGTCTACATCTCCTACAACAAAGACTGTCACAGAGTCAGTAGTATTGCGCACCATAGAAGCCGACTTTATGTGTTCACTTAATAAAGAAGATTGGAAAGACTGCAGAGAGGAAATAAAAGTCGCCAAAAGGTCAACACCTATTTATCTGAAAAGCTTTGTTGAAGATGCAACTTCCTGGACATGGTTTATTGAAAACAACAATAAAGAGCCGCTTACCGACGGGCAGTCAATAGGAACGCTCCAAAACCCAAATTCAGAAACAACTCGCATGAATTTGAAATATGGCGCGGGTAACAAGTTTGTAAAGGAAGTCACTCTCAATGTTAAGGGGAAGGATCGTTTCGGATTGTCGGGAAGTGGCTCTGTCACGGAAACTCTCAATATTACAGTTGTAGACGTTAAGTATATAGAAATTTAGAAACTCGGTTTCAAAGTTTAAAAAAGAACTTGTCCTCACATTGAGGACAAGTTCTTTTTTGTATTGTTGTGTATTTGATATAATAAAGTTAATGCACATTCAGACAAAACAGCTGAAAGATTTTATCCTTGACTCAGGTCTCATATCTGCCGCTGATTTTGAAAAAGCGGAAAAGGAATTTGCCGAAAAAGGTGAAGGTAAGACAGAGGAGGATTTAGGTAAAATGCTTGTAAGCCGAGGTCTTATCACAGAAGATGATTTACGTCGTATGCAGGCATATGTACTCGGTATTCCTTTTGTAAACCTTAAAGGTAAGAAAATAGATTTTGAAGTACTATCTCTTATTCCAGAGCCAATTGCGCGCAACAACAATATTGTCGCATTTAGAAAAACCGAAAATGGACTGGAAGTCGCTATGCTTGATACAAATGATTTAGTTGCTATTGATTTTGTTAAAAAGAAAGTAAAACTTAAAATTCTACCTCGCTTGACTGATAACGATTCTATCAAAGAAGTTTTGCTTCAATATCAAAAGACACTGAAAGCCGAGTTTGGTGACATTATCAAGCGCGAATCAGAGTCACTTAAGAATATTCCAGAGGGGAAGGGGCAAGAAAAAGAAACAGAAGGAGAGTTGAAAAAACTTGCAGAGGATTTACCTGTTATTCGTATTATTGATTCGCTTTTACGTCATGCAATTATTCAAAATGCATCGGATATTCATATTGAACCAATGGAAAAAGAAGTACTTGTGAGGTACAGAATAGACGGGATACTGCACGACGCAATGAAGCTTCCAAAAAGTGCATCATCTAGTATAACTGCTCGTATAAAAGTATTATCTAAACTCAAACTTGATGAGAAGCGTCTGCCGCAAGACGGAAGATTTAAAGTTGAAGTCAATAATGAAAAAGTATCATTTAGAGTTTCAGTGCTCCCTACATATTTTGGTGGAAAAACAGTAATGCGTCTTCTTAAGGAAAATATTTCAGGATTTTCTCTTGAAGGGCTCGGATTCCACGGTGAAGGGTTGGAACGGATTCACGCGGGGACAAAGCTTAAAACTGGAATGATTTTAACCACTGGTCCTACTGGATCTGGAAAAACAACGACGCTCTACACAGTGCTTGATATTCTAAACACTCCGGATGTAAATATTTCAACAGTTGAAGACCCTGTTGAATATCAGATGCCGAGGATTAATCAAACGCAAGTTAAACCAAGTATCGGATTTACTTTTGCATCAGGCCTCCGCTCTCTTGTGCGTCAGGATCCGGATATAATTATGGTGGGCGAAATTCGCGATGAAGAGACAGCGTCCCTTGCGATAAACGCAGCGCTCACAGGACACTTGGTTTTCTCAACGCTTCATACGAACTCCGCTGCAGGAGCTATACCGCGACTTCTTGATATGGAGGCCGAACCATTTCTTATGGTATCAACCATAAGCATAATCATCGCTCAACGCCTTGTAAGAAAGCTATGTTCTGCAAGAGAGAAATACTTTTTAACGGAAGCTGAGATTGAAACACTCGGAGAATCTGTTAATCTCGAAAAAGTTCTCACTATGCTTAAGGAGGAGAACATTGTTGATAAGAGTATAGAATGGAAGAAGATTCCGTTTTATAAAGCAAAAAAAACTACAGAGTGCGAAGATGGATATTCCGGACGGATTGGGATACATGAAGTGCTTAAAATGTCACCGACCATAAAAGAACTTATAATGAAAGATTCGACAACCGGGCAGATTGAAGAGCAAGCAAAAAAAGAAGGAATGCTTACAATGATAGAGGACGGTATTTTTAAAGCAGTACAAGGAGTAACAACAATTGAAGAAGTGTTAAGAGTTGTCTCTGAATAATTTTAATATGCCAAAATTTCACTACAAAGCAATAAAAACAAGCGGAGAAGAATACGAGAATACAGTTGATGTTCCCGATAGGTTTTCAGTATACAAACACATAAGAAAAGAAGGCAGTACTGTTATTTCTGTTGAAAGAGAGGGTAAAAAGCTTTCAGAGGGCGTAGGATTTATCAACAGTTTACTCGGCGTAGTAAAAGTAAGCGAAAAAATAATGTTCACGAGAAACTTGGCTGTAATGATAAAAGCAGGACTTTCTCTTTCTCGTACTTTATCAATACTGGAGAGACAGACAAGGAACAAAAAATTTAAGAAAGTAATCGGTGAAGTCGGCGCAAGTATAAAGAAAGGGTCAAGTTTTCACGAATCCTTGTCAAAGTTTCCAAAAGTATTTCAGCCACTTTTTGTTTCTATGGTAAAAGCAGGAGAGGAAAGTGGGGGGCTTGTGGATGCTCTAAGTGTTATTGGTAAGCAAATGGAGCGCACATACAATTTGAAGAAAAAAATAAAAGGCGCGCTTATATATCCATCAATCATTGTTTTTGCAATGTTTGTTATAGGTGCTGTTTTACTTGTATATGTAGTGCCTACACTAAGTCAGACATTCAAGGAGCTTGGAGTAGAATTACCGAGGAGTACACAATTTATAATTGCACTAAGTGATTTTCTCAAAAACAATACCGTTACAGCTTTGATATTAATAATACTTGTTGGTGTTGGTGCTGCGCTAGGATTTCGCTCAAAGAAAGGCAGGTGTATGTTTGAGTTTGTTATCTTGCGCATTCCAGTTGTTTCAGGACTTGTAAAAGAAACTAACTCTGCAAGAACAACACGCACTCTCTCATCACTTCTCTCATCTGGAGTTGAGATTGTAAGTGCTCTTTCAATCACCAGAGAAGTGATTCAGAACTCTTATTATAAAGAAATTCTTAAACAATCCGAAAAAGATATACAAAAAGGTCTCCCGCTCTCAAAAGCGTTTATGGACAACGAAAAGTTCTATCCTATTCTTGTGGGAGAGATGATTGCAGTTGGTGAGGAGACAGGAAAACTTTCAAGTTTGCTTTTACAGACAGCAGAATTTTATGAAGATGAAATTACACAAAAGACAAAAGATATGTCTACGATTATTGAGCCATTCCTCATGATTTTGATTGGAACAGTTGTCGGTTTTTTTGCAATTTCAATGATTACTCCTATTTACTCCATCTCCAGCGGAATTTAAGTAAAATACACACAACTCTTATTAAAAAACGGGAATTTTCTGCTACAATTAAAGAATGAAGAAAGGTTTTACAATGACGGAAACAATTATTATTGTTGCCGTGTCTATTATATTGTTTGCAATAATCGTAAGTGCTTTTTCAGGGTTTAACAAAAATCAATCTCTCAATTCTACTTCAAGCGAGGTAGTTTCAGTATTAAACGAAGCTCGCGCACTAACACTTGCTTCACTTGATAATAAAGCATATGGGGTGCATTTTCAATCTGATAAAGTAATCTTTTTCAAAGGCAGTGTGTTCTCATCTTCTGATCCAGACAACAAAATAACGACTATATCTTCAAAGATTTCTATTTCAAATATTTCGCTTAATGGTGGTGGGGACGATATTATCTTTCAAAGATTAACAGGTAAAACTGACCAAGATGGAACCATAACACTCTCCCTTGTTTCTGATCCATCAAAATCAAAAACGATTACAGTTGGAGTGTCTGGAATAATAGAACTATAGATATGCAAATGAGAAAAACTAAACTAAAGAATAATTATTGCAGAGGAATGGGTCTTATGGAGATTATTATTGGGACAACTATAATTTCTCTTTCTCTTGTTGGTTTAATCACCAGCTTTAATCTTTTTGTCAGAACAGGACTAGCTAATACGCAAAAAGTTCAAGCAGTATATATATTGGAAGAAAGCATTGAAGCATTTAGATATATAAGAGACGATGGATGGACAACAAACATAAGTTCTCTCTCATACGGTGTGTCGTACAACCTTGCTTTTGATGGATCAAATTGGGAAGCAACTACAACTTCAGCACTTATTGATAATGTGTTTGACAGGACTATTACAATTGTAGATGTATATCGTCGTGATTCAGACGATGACATAATCGCTTCCACATCTCCAGATTCCAAAACACTAGATCCAAATACTGTGCAAGTGACTGCTAGTGTCTCGTGGGATGAGGATGAAGTAAATGCGACCACGTATTTTACAAATATTTTTAATGATTAATATGAAGCCAATTAATCACAACAAAAAAGCAGGATTTTCTTTAATAGAATCATTGATATATATTGCAATCATTGCTGTTATGGCCGTACTTGTTGTAAATGTACTTCTTATGACTACAAAATCGTATAACAGTCTCAAGATTTCAAGAGATATAAATAATTCTGCGCTCACGACTCTTGAACGCATAACTCGCGAAATTAAAACCGCAAGTGATATTGATATTGCACAAAGTACATTCAATGTTCATCCGGGTAAATTAACAGTCAGTACAAGCTCCACTATCACTGAGTTTTATTTAGGCAACAACATACTTAAAATAAGAGAAAATAGTGTTGATATGGGGTCTTTAATTCAGCAAGGATCTTCTGTAGATAATCTTGTATTTAGAATGCTTGATAACGGAACGACAAAAGGAATTAGGATTGAAATGACTATATCTAATACACGCGGTAACTTAACAAAAACAAAGAAATTCTATTCCTTCGCTGTTTTAAGAAATTAATATGAGTAAATCACATCAAAGAAAAATTCCAACAAACAAAGGTCAAGCTATGATAACAGTAGTTATGTTTTTACTCGCAGGGAGTCTTATTGTTATAGGTGGTGTTTCGTCTCCTGTACTTAAAGATATAAAAATTACACGTAATTTAGAAGAATCAAAACAAAGCTTTTCTTTATCGGAAGGTGCGGTAGAGGATGTGGTGTATCGCATTCAAAAAGGGCTTAATTTTTCCGATACTGAAATCCTTTCAGTAAATGGTGTTACAGCTACAACTACAACTGTAGTTTTAACTGGCAAGAGAGAAGTTGTAGCTGTTGGCGATAAAAATAATATTATAAGAACAACAAGAGCCCTTATGGCACAAGGAGACGGAGTGTCGCTTAATTATGGTGTGCAAGTAGGAGATGGCGGCATAATAATGGAAAATTCTTCTTCTGTCCAAGGTAATATATATTCCAGTGGCCCGGTTACAGGTTCGGGTTCTAATATTACTTCAGGTACTGTGATATCTGCCGGGCCAAATGGTCTAATAGATGGTATTCATGCAACAAGTTCAGGATATGCGCACACAATCAATAATTCAGAGATTGATGGTGACGCATATTATCAAAATATTTCAAATACTGAAGTTGACGGTACGCTGTATCCTTGGAGTACGGACCAGCCTACGACTACTATGCCGATTCTAGATTCATTAATCAGTCAGTGGGAGACTGATGCTGAGATAGGTGGTGTCATAAGCTCTCCATGTCCATATAAAATTGATTCTGATGTTACAATTGGTCCTGTAAAAATAACATGTGATGTTGAAATATCAGGATCTCCAATAGTTACTCTAGAAGGACATATATGGATTACCGGAAACTTGCTTATAAAAAATTCTTCAGATATTAAAGTTGCATCATCAATTGGTTCTGGAAGTGTTGCCATGATAGCTGATAATCCTTCAGACAGACTAACAAGTAGCAAAGCAAAAATAACTAACAGTGCTGAATTTTTTGGTGCTGGTTTAGGCTCATATATTTTAGTTGTTTCGCAGAATGAAAGTGCTGAAAACGGAGGGAGTGAGAAAGCCATTGAAGTTGAAAATAGTGCAAATGGAGATTTGTTGATTTATGCCAGTCATGGAGAGATTTTGCTTCAAAATAGTGTAAGTCTTAAAGAAGTAACTGGTTATAAGATTCGTATAAAAAACAGTGCAGAGGTGATTTATGAGACAGGTATAGCTAGTTTATTGTTTACTAGTGGTCCGAGTGGAGGATTTAGTATAGACAGTTGGCTTGAGATCTAAAACATACCTCACTCCAACGGACGACGAAAATGGAATGTTTTCACATTTTCAGGTTGTGGTATTATACGAATATGCCTAAAAACAAGAAACTAATAGTAGCCAACTGGAAAATGAATCCTCAAAGCTTAGTGGAGGCCAAGAAGCTTTTTCTAGGTGTTAAAAAAACCGCAAGTGGAACTTCAAATGTACAAACTGTTATATGTCCCCCAAATGTTTTCATCTCTGAACTCAACAAACTTTACTCCGGACATAGAGTTTCATTCGGCGCGCAAGATGTATTCTGGAAAGAAAAAGGTTCTTACACTGGTGAAATTTCACCAGAGGAGATTAAAAGTGTTGGGGCTGAATATGTAATTTTAGGGCATTCAGAGGCAAGGGCATTTGGAGAGACAAATGAAATAGTAAATAAAAAAGTAATTGCATCTTTAAAAGCAGGGCTAAATGTAATTTTATGTATTGGTGAGAGTAAAAGAGATGCACACGCTCTTTATCTGAAGTTTCTAACAGAACAGCTTAAAACAGCACTCTTAAGTGTTGGGAGGAAAGAACTTAAAAATCTTATTGTCGCATACGAACCTATTTGGGCAATTGGTAAGACAGATGAAGATGCTATTTCGCCACATCAAATGCATGAGATGTACATTTTTATTAAAAAGACTCTAACAGAACTTTATGACAAAAAAATTGCTCTTAATATTCCAATTATCTATGGAGGTTCAGCAGAGCCGGACAATGTGAACGAACTACTTGTGGAAGGTGAAGTTGATGGATTTCTTGTTGGGCATGCATCTTTGGAAGCAAGAGAGTTCAATGAAATCTTGAAGATTGCGAATAAAAAATGAAGTTAAAAAATATACAGGATGTTAAAGATTTAAAAGGAAAGAAAGTGCTTTTAAGAGCAACTCTTAATGTGCCTGTAAAGGATAATAAAATATTGAATGATTATCGTCTGCGTCGTTCTTTAGAAACAATAAAATATCTTCAAGAGGCAGGCGCAAAAATCATAATAACAGGTCACATAGGAAGAGGTACATCACACACTCTTTTCCCTGTGTATGAGTATTTTAAGGAACATCTTTCTATTTTCTTTGTAGATGAAGTAATTGGCGAAAAAGTTGATATTGCTATTAGTAAAATAGAAGATGGAAAGACCCTTCTTCTTGAAAATCTGCGTACGCACGAAGGAGAATGTAATAATGAAAAAGAGTTTGCAAAAAAACTTGCATCCTACGCTGATATTTATGTAAATGATGCATTTTCTGTATCGCACAGAAAACACGCATCTTTAGTAAGTGTTCCAGAGTATTTACCAAGTTACGCAGGATACCTCCTTCAGAAGGAAATAAAGGAATTATCTGATGCCTTAAAACCACCAACACCTGCACTTTGTATTTTAGGCGGGGCAAAATTTGAAACTAAAGAACCGCTTATTGAAAAACTTCTTAATATTTACGACAAGGTTTTTGTTTCCGGCGCTCTCGCGCATGATTTCTTCAGAGTACGCGGTTTCAATATTGGAAAGTCACTAACATCTGACACTGGAGTTGATATCAAAGCCCTTATAGAGAACGATAAAATAATGATTCCGACAGATGTTACTGTTGAGAATGGAGATGAAGTGTTTATAAAAAAACCAAGTGAAGTATCTGATAGGGACAATATTGCCGACGCTGGTCCGGATACAGTAAAACATCTCGAGAAAATTATAGGGGATTTTAAATTTGTATTATGGAATGGTCCTCTTGGAGAGTATGAGCGCGGTTTTATAAAACCAACAGAGGCACTTGCGTATGCTTTAACAAAAAGCTCGGCCAAGACGGTGATTGGAGGTGGAGATACTTCAGCATCTATTGCACATTTGAATATTGAAGACAAGTTCTCTTTTATATCTACAGGAGGAGGTGCAATGCTTAGGTTTTTGCTCGACGGTACGCTTATTGGAATAGAAGCACTTAAGAATAGCAACCCAAGTATTGACTAATATTAAATATTCTTTACAATATGTTTTGGTTTGGAATAGTTTTTTAAATTTATAAAAGGGGGTATGTTGTGGAATATGATAGAAAGACTTTATTGTATATTTTGACTTTTTTCCCAGGCTTTAATAAAGATGAAGAAGGTATAACGGTAAATGAATTTTTAAGCAAGTTAAATGATGGACTAGCAGGAATATATTCTACTGAAGAAGCTGAGGAATTAATCGGGAAATTTTTCAAAGATATGAAAATAGAAAAAATTCAATGTGGAAATGCATCAGATAGATTTCGTCAGGTCAAAAATGTGGAATACAAATGAATTTTTACATTTACCTTTACACAAAAACCGCAGTCAATTTTGGCTGCGGTTTTTTTATAGTTGTTCTTGGATTTTCTTCGCATTTCCTTCAAAATCTTTTTTATCCCCCTTTACCTCACTTGGCATTGGGAAGACCCAAGTGTGAGCATGAGGAACTTCTTCACCAATTACCTTCATCAATACCGCATCAGTACCAAATGTTCCCTGAATTGCTTTAGCAACTTTATGTATCACCGCAGCATAATCGCAGTAATTTGGAGAAGGTTTATCGCACATGGGTATATCCCACACCCATCTGTAGTGCTTTTTCGGAATTACAAGAACATGCCCTGGTGATTGAGGATGAATATCCAAGAATGCAAGAAAATTATCATCTTCATATACTTTATGAGAGGGAAGTTCTCCCTTTATAATTTTACAAAATAAACAGTCATTCATGGCTCTATTATATGTTAGAATGAATCAATTATGAAGGTATCTAAATATCCTACTCGAGAAAAAGTACAAGAAAAAAAGCTTGAAGGGCTCAAAGAATATGGAGAGCTGATGCAACAGCTCCTATTTCATAGGGGGATTAGAACATCCGGAGATGCTAAAGCATTTCTAAACCACGACTATGACAGTCATACACATAATCCATTTCTTCTAAAAGATATGGAAAAGGCAGTAAAAAGAATCCTCTGCGCAATAGATAAAAAGGAAAAAATAATAATTTATAGTGATTATGATTGTGACGGAATACCCGGTGGTGTCGTACTTCACGATTTTTTCAAGAAGATTGGATACGAAAATGTTAAAAATCATATACCACACAGACACGAAGATGGATATGGTTTTCATATATCAGCTGTTGAAGAGTTCGCGAAAGATAATGTGAAGCTAATAGTTACAGTTGATTGCGGAATTACAGATGTTGAAACAGTCGCGCGCGCAAATGAACTTGGTATGGATGTAATAATTACTGATCATCATCTTACAAATGGGAAATTGCCATATGCTCATGCAATTTTAGACCCAAAACAAAAAGGAGACAAATATCCGTACAAAGAAATATCAGGTGCAGGTGTTGCATTCAAGCTTGTGCAAGGACTTATTGAAAAAGGAGATTTTAAAATTAAGGAAGGTTGGGAAAAGTGGCTACTGGATATGGTTGGACTTGCAACAATTGCCGATATGGTGGAGCTTAGGGGAGAAAACAGAGCGTTTGCGCATTATGGACTTAAAGTTTTAAGAAAATCTCCGCGTGTGGGACTGATGAAGCTTTGTAGAAAGATAAAAGTAAATCAATCGCAAATTACAGAAGACGACATAGGGTTTATGATTGCGCCTCGTATCAATGCCGCGTCTCGTATGGACTTACCGTATGATGCATTCAAACTTCTTGTAACAGATGATGAGATAAAAGCCGATGAACTTTCTACTTATTTGAATAAGATTAATGATGAAAGAAAAGGAATCGTTGCAGGGATTGTAAAGGAGATTAAAAAAAGGATTACAGGGCTCTCTGAACTTAAAGAAGTTATCGTAATGGGCAACCCCAATTGGAGGCCAGCGTTTTTAGGGCTTGCTGCGAACTCTATAGTAGAAGAGTACGACAGGCCGGTGTTCCTGTGGGGAAGGGAAAGCGGGGATGTACTAAAAGGGTCCTGCCGGTCAGACGGCAGTGTTAACCTTGTAAATATGATGGAAATGGTAAAGGGGGCTTTTATTGCCTTTGGCGGGCATGCATATTCCGGAGGATTTTCTATAACAAATGAAAATATTCACACACTAGAGCAAACTTTAAGTGAATCATATGAAGAAGCAAAAAAACACCATGAAGATAACGGTGAAGAGATGTTTATTGATAAGAGTTTAGATATAGATGATGTGAGTTGGGATACATACAAAACAATAGAACAGCTTGCGCCGTTTGGTATTGGGAATCCAAAACCACTTTTTTTATTTAACGATATTGAGATGCATCAAGTTAGTCATTTTGGAAAAGAGAAGAATCATCTAAAACTTGAATTTAAAAAAAGCGACGGCAAGGTAATATCGTCGATTGCTTTTTTTAAAAACAGTAAGAGTTTTGATAAGAGCTTAGAGAAAGGAGAGAAAATTAATTTAGTCGCAACAATGGAGAAATCAATGTTTCGTAATTTTCCAGAATTGCGTTTGAGAATTGTTGATGTAGTATAAATTTATGCAAAAAGAAAAAATTACACTTTTCACAGATGGTGGTGCAAGAGGAAACCCAGGCCCTGCAGGGATTGGCATTGTCATCACAGATAATAATGGAAAAGTCCTGAAAGAAGGGTCAAAATTCTTGGGCGAGACGACAAATAATTTCGCAGAATACGAAGCGGTTATTTTTGGACTCCAAACTCTTAAAAAATTATTTAGCACAGATAAATTAAAAGAGTTTGATATTGAAGTGAAGTTAGACAGCCAACTTGTCGCGGAGCAACTCTCCGGTAGGTATCAGATAAAAGAAGAAACACTTTTCGGTCAGTTCATAAAAGTCCACAATATGCAGGTGAAGGATTTCCCTAAAATAAAATTTACATATATCTCACGGGAAGAGAATAAAGAAGCAGACCGTCTTGCAAATGAAGCAATGGACGTCGCTTAGATTGACCTGAATATAGATTTAACATCCAGGATTCTTCCTAACGATTCAGCATCTCCTATCATGGCGAAAGTTGGAATTCCCAAATAGCAATTTTTATCTTGGAGTATCGCGCCTCCCCCGGAATTTCCAGATTCTATCTTTGCCGATGTAATGTAATAATTATTTTCGTACCCAGAGATAATTCCATCTGTCACAGTTATATCTGTACTGGAGCCTATTTTAGGGTAGCCGATTACGATAATTTTATCACCAATTTTTGCCTTATTACTGCAAAGGGGAGCTTTGTAATTTTCAGTTAAATTAACTATGTGGCTGTGAGGCTGAGATATTTTCAGCTTTCCTACATCAGCTGTTTCTCCCCAGTAAATTTCTCCTTCATCAATTTTTGCAATTAAAGATTCATTGATGCCCGGAACGTTTATCCTGCAGAAATCCGGGGTATATTTATTATCTTTTGATACTATATGCTTATTGGTTATAACCTCTATGCCACTTACAGTTTCTATGATAATACCCGATCCCTTTATCACTGCGGAGGGTTTTCCGTTTGTGTAAAAGAAATGACAGCTGACTTTTACGGTTATTGGTCTCCATTGCACAACCACATCATTAATACTGACCGTTTCTCTTTGCAAGTCGGCCACATTACTTTCTAGAGTTCCTAGTTTTTTTTCAGATTCCTGGTCTTTTAACTCCACTTTTGTTTTCAAAACATTTATTTCTTTTACAGCTATATCCAAAGCTTTTTTTTGAGAATAGACCAAAGCTGACAGCTCTTTTTCCAAAGCCTCTTTTTCATTCGTTCGATCTTGATATTTTTTATGCAAAAATGCTCCTGCACCGCCAATTATGACTATTGCCACTATAAGCACAAAACCGGTCAATAATTTTATATGTTTTTTTGCCTCATTCATGTTGAATTTTTAACACAAAGAACCGTACTACTATCCCAACTATTTGTCAATACTCTATCTGTCATATCGGCCAGCTTTCCTGTTATACTCTTTAAATGAAGCAAAATTCTCTCTATATTTTTATTGGAGGATTTGCGGTTGGAATTTTGTTTCGCTCATTCTTCAATCTCGGGTTTTCTTTTTCTATTTTTCTAATAGCACTTTCAAGTGCTATTTTCTTTTTATATTATCTAAATAAAAATAAGAAAGTTTTTCTTGTTTCGCTCTTTGTTTTAGCGGCTTCTTTAGGGGTGTTACGGTTTGATGTAGCAGATTTGAATAAAGGGAATCCTGTTTTGGACAAGGTTGTTGAGCAGGAAGTCATTTTAGAGGGCGTAATAGTAGATGAGCCAGATGAGAGAGAGAATAATACGCGGTTTATAGTTAATTTTGAAAGTTTAATTTTAGAGACTAATAAGGAAGTGAGCGGAAAAGCAATAATTACAGCAGATATTCATCCGAGATTTTCATATGGAGATACCATTCATATCGAAGGGGAGCTAAGAAAACCGAAGAATTTTGTAGATGATGATGGCGATACATTTGATTATGTTTCGTATTTGAGTAAAGATGAGATTTTCTATCAAATGTTTTATCCGAAACTCGAGCTTATAGAAAGCGGGGGAGGCAATCCAGTAAAAAGAACATTGTTTGCATTTAAAAGAAGTTTTCTTGAGAAAGTCGGGAAAGTTATTCCAGACCCACAAGTCTCACTTCTTGGTGGTCTTGTAGTCGGTGCAAAGCAATCACTTGGAGAAGAACTGCAGGAGGATTTCAGAAAAACCGGTATCATACACATCGTGGTACTCTCTGGCTACAATGTGACAATTGTTGCAGAAGCAATAATGCGTTTCTTTTCATTCTTGCCTTATGTGTTTGGTGTCTCAATAGGTGCTATCGCAATAGTATTCTTTGCAATTATGACAGGTGCTTCTGCGACGATTGTTCGTGCATCTATGATGGCAATTCTTGTGCTTTTGGCGCGCGCGACAGGTAGAACTTATGCGATAACGCGCGCGCTTTTCATTGCAGGATTCATAATGGTCCTTCATAATCCTAAAATCTTGGTTTTTGATTCGTCTTTTCAGCTTTCATTTACCGCGACAATTGCTCTTATTTACTTAGCGCCAAAGATTGAAAAACATTTTCATCTTGTACCGACAAAGTGGCAACTGCGGGAGTTCGCAGTTGCCACAGTTGCAACACAAATTTTTGTTTTGCCTATGATTTTATACAAAATGGGAATGTTGTCTTTAGTTGCACTTCCTGTAAACTTACTTATTTTGATGTTTATTCCACTGACTATGCTTTTTGGGTTTATAACAGGAATGGTTGGATTTGTAAGTACATTACTTTCATTTCCGTTTGCATTCGTGACAAATGTACTTCTTACATATCAGCTTAAAGTTGTTGATATATTCGCATCACTCCCATTTGCGGCGATTGAGATAAACTACTTTCCAATATGGATAACAATTTTAGTGTATGTAATTTATGGAGTATTTATTTGGAGGTGGAATAATTAAATTTTTTCTCTGCGAAACTCCAATTTATATTACTTAAAAATGCATCAATATATTTCCCTTTCTCGTTCGGCAGATAGTCAACCATAAATGCATGCTCCCACATATCCATCGCCAAGATGATAGGAAGTCCAGAAAGAGTTCCAATCTCATGGTCACTTGTCCATGCAACATGAGGAGTTTTTCCTTTAGGATCCCAGTACAAAACTGTCCAACCAACACCTCGACTTTTGCCGACTTCCTTGAAGTGTTCTATGAATCCGTCCCATGAGCCATATTTCTCTGCCAGTGCTTTTACAAGTTCAGAGCCTTGGTTTACTTCTTTCCTTCCTCCCTCAAGCGCACTGAAGTAATATTCATGCATTCGCATTCCGTCAAATTCAAAACTGAAACGCCTTCTGAGTTCTGCCACAACATAATCATCTTCTTTAAGTTCTTGAATCTTCTCGCGGATAAGATTCACATGCTTTACATATCCAGCATAAAGCCCTAGGTGAGTTTCAATTTGCTTTTCGGAGATTCCACTTAGTTTTGGGATATCAAATTTTTGTTCTTGGTATTGCATACAACTGCATTATATACTTTTCTTATGGAGAGTGTAAAGAAAAAAATAGACGATAAAAAGAAACCCCATTTCTTTTTATTCTTATTAGGTGGACTTTTGGTAATAAACCTTTTTATTTGGTCTGTAATTTTTGGGCAGGAGAGTGATATACTCACTGTTGCATTCCTTGATGTTGGGCAAGGGGATGCTATTTATATAAGAGCGCCAAATGGCAATCAAGCTTTGATTGATGCAGGTATAAACAAAAAAGTATTGCGGGAGTTGAGCAAAGTAATACCTTTCTATGACCGCTCTATTGATATGGTACTAGCAACACACCCTGACAAAGACCACATAGGTGGATTGCCTGATATTCTACAAAGATATGATGTTGATTTTGTAATGGATTCTGGAAAAGAAGGAGAAAGTGCGACATACAAAGAACTTACGAGACTAATTGAAGAAAAAGATATAAATAATATTCAGGCAGAAAGAGGAATGGTTGTTGTTTTGGATGATGAAGTGTATTTAAATATTTTATTTCCTGATAGAGATGTTAGAGGTGTGGAGAGTAATACCGCTTCAGTAATTGCACAACTAATTTATGGTGAGACAGAATTTATGTTAACAGGTGATTCACCAAAAACTATTGAGAATTATTTAGTAATGTTGGACGGTGGAAAACTTCAAAGTGATGTTCTAAAAGCGGGGCACCATGGCTCCAAAACTTCAAGTGCAGAGGCATTCTTGGGAAATGTTCAACCAAAGTATTCTATAATCTCCGCGGGGAAAGATAATCGTTATGGGCATCCACATGAGGAGGTTTTAGATGTATTAGAACAGTTTGGCTCTATGATACTTAGTACACAAGATAATGGAATGATTATCTTTGAATCAGACGGAGAGAATGTTTTTATTAAATAAGCCCTGCTTCTTTTAGAGTTGCGTATGCGCCGTTCTTTTTAATAGTTTTGATTGCTTTTGTAGAGAGCTCTAGAGTTATGCTCTTTTTAAGTTCCGGAATGTAGATTTTCTTTTTTTGGAGATTTGGATGTCTTCGTACTTTTCCGACAGGGTTGAACTGAGTAGCACGAACACGGTTGCTGTATCTTCCAGCAACTTTTGAGGATTTTTTAGTTATCGGACAAACTTTCATAATTTTATTTTAACGCTTTGTATGGTATCATAAAATTTACTTTATGCAACCTGATTTTATTTTCATAATAACAATACTTATATTCTCTGTTGTGATACACGAGGTGTCTCACGGTTATGCAGCGAATTATCTTGGTGACCCAACCGCGCGTCTTGCAGGGCGCTTGACTCTTAATCCGATTAAACATTTAGACTTGATGGGTTCTATTATAATACCAACACTTCTGATAATTACAGGCGCGGGTTTTATCTTTGGTTGGGCAAAGCCAGTTCCGTATAATCCATATAATCTAAGAAAAGGAGGTAAGTGGGCAGAGGCTATAGTAGGAGGCGCAGGACCTGCGGTGAATCTTCTCATCGCAATTATCTTTGGTCTTTTGATTAGATTTGGTATTGCATCTGGATTTGCAACAGGTCCGTTTATTCAAATTGCAGGTATTATTGTCTTTGTTAATATACTTTTGGCACTTTTTAATCTAATTCCGATCCCACCACTTGATGGTTCAAAAGTTTTTGAAGCGATTTTGCCTTATAATGCTGGACAAGCATATAGAAGATTTCAAAATGCAATGATGAAGTACGGTCTTATTGTAATGTTTGGCTTTTTGTTTCTTTTCATCTTTATATTCGGCCCCATTTTCGTGCGTCTGATTTCTCTCATTTCCTTCCTTATTACAGGAATACATTTCTTTTAAGAATTTGCATTATTTGGGGCTTGTAGTACACTACATATTACTCGCTAAGCGGGTTTTTTTGTAGAAAATGTCCACAATTAATCAATTAGTAAAAAAGAAGAGAAAGAAAGATAAGGCAAAGTCAAAGACTGTGGCTCTTTCACGTGGTTTTAATACTCTTAAAAACAGGCCGGAGATGTATGCGTCTCCTTTCAAACGAGGTGTATGTATCAAGGTTATGACAAAGACTCCTAAGAAACCGAACTCAGCTGTTAGAAAAGTTGCGAGAGTTCGCCTTACAAACGGCATGGAGGTTACAGCTTATATTCCGGGAATGGGGCACAATCTTCAGGAGCACTCTGTTGTGATTTTGCGCGGAGGACGCGTAAAGGATATTGGACTTCGCTACACTATTGTACGTGGAAAGCTTGACACTGAAGGCGTTGCAAACAGAAAAAGAGGAAGAAGTATGTATGGCTCTAAGAAACCTAAATAATGCGAAGGAAAGTTAAAAGAAGAAAAGAAGTTGAAAAGGACTCTGTACACGAGTCTGTTAAAGTTGCAAAGTTTATCAACTATGTAATGAAAGACGGTAAGAAAAATACTGCACGAAAAGTGGTGTACGCTACACTTGATGAAATCAAAACTAAAGAAAAGACAGACAAGCCAGCAGTGCTTTTTGAAACCGCGCTTGATAATGTAGGTCCTACTATGGAAGTACGCTCACGAAGAGTCGGAGGTGCAAACTATCAGGTACCGAGGGAGGTAAGGCAAGAAAGGCGACTTTTACTTTCAATGCGTTGGATTATTGACGCGGCTAAAGCAAAAAAAGGTTCTCCGATGTACAAACGACTTGCTGAAGAGTTAATACTGGCAAGTAAAAACGAAGGCGAAGCTATCAAGAAGAAAGAAAACATGCACAAGATGGCGGAGTCAAACAAGGCGTTTGCACATTTCGCTTGGTAAAGGGCGCTCGGTATACGACTTTTCAAAAGCACACATAAATTCGCCAGCGACGAATTTTGATCTGCTCGTTTTCGCTCTCTCGCTTCGCTCGAACCGTGCCCGCTCAAACTGCGCAAGGCTTTTGAAAAGTACATACCTCGCTAAGACGAAATGAAAAAGAAATATAGATGTTGATAATGCAGTCATGTAATTGTATACGACATGATATTATACAATTACAGATAGTCCACGTATCATGCAGAAACACATCACCAAATTTTTAATACTCACCATCATCCTAACCGCAGCACTCTCGGTCAACTACCTTTTCGCCGCGTGGGTAGGACCAACGGAAGCACCACCGGGAGGAAACACTTCCACGCCTGTTCACGTTGGCTCAACTAATCAGGTGAAGGATGGGGGGCTTTCACTTGACGCACTTTCAGTATTCG
>Ga0208409_1000145_pt1 | contig 31927 bp, 22 predicted proteins | sample ETNtaG_29_FD_185784 | JGI IMG/M metagenome (GOLD analysis project Ga0208409, IMG submission 185784) | Marine microbial and viral communities from oxygen minimum zone, Eastern Pacific Ocean - ETNP201406SV201 (SPAdes) (version 2) | ecosystem: Environmental > Aquatic > Marine > Oceanic ...
TATTATCAAATGGATCAAAAAGTCATATCCATAAAATGACGCTTATAAAATGAGATACCTACTAACTTTTACTATATCGATCATATTTAGTCAGTCCATCCACCAAATGGAAATGGAAAAATATGAGCACCAGGTTCAAACGGGATTAGATGTATTGATAAATGAAAAACTGGAGATCATAAAAGGTAAAAAAATCGGATTAGTCACAAATCACACAGGAGTAGATCGTAGCGACAAACCCAATTTTGAAATATTAATGAAACTATCTGATGTAGATCTAAAGGCGATCTTTGCACCTGAGCATGGATTCTATGGCAATGTTTCAAGAGGTCAAATAGTGGATGACCAGGAACAAGACGGTCTTCCTGTGATTTACAGTTTATACGGAAATACAGATAAACCAACTCCTGATATGTTTGAAGGTTTGGATGTGATTATTTACGATATACAGGATGTGGGGGCACGATTTTATACATATATCTCCACACTTGGTCTGGTAATGGAAGCTGCAGCAGAAGCAGACCTTCCTATCATAGTTCTGGACCGACCAAATCCTCTTAATGGAATTACAATAGAAGGTCCTGTTTTAGATATAAATTATAAATCATTCGTTGGTATGTATCCAATTCCGATTCGTTATGGATTAACGGTTGGTGAATTGGCAAAAATGATAGTAAGCGAAAAATGGATCAACACGATACCTGAAATTACAGTTATTGAAATGGAAAACTGGCGACGGGAAATGTATTTTGATGAGACTGGGTTGAGATGGATCCCTCCTTCTCCAAATATCCCTGATATGGAAACGGCTATTCGGTACCCTGGATTATGCCTGGTTGAAGGTACCAATGTCAGTGAAGGTCGCGGAACTGATCATCCCTTTAAATATATTGGAACTCCGTGGATAAATTCTGAAGAACTGGTTTTATTTTTAAAACAAAAACATTTACAGGGCGTTTCTTTTGAACCAATTTCATTCACACCTGTTTCCATTCCAGGAAGGTCAGAAGACCCAAAGTATAAAAATAAAGAGTGTTTTGGTGTACATGTCATTATTACAGACAAATTAAAATATCGTCCTGTTCAAACAGGGGTTCAACTTATTCGAACTATAAAAAAATTATATCCAGAAGAATTTGAATGGAATGACTTTATTTACAAATTATGGGGAATTGACTCATTACTTGAATATGATTCAAGAGATGATGGTTTTAAGCAACTGGCAAAGAAATATTATTTATACGATTAATTAATTAGGTGAGTGAAATACAAAAATATAATTTTATATAAGAAAAAACCATCTATCCTATAAAGGATACCTTTAATATAATAGCTTTTTTATCTTTTTTTTGATTTTTTAACATGGGAGATCAACTGTTTATTACCTCTTTTCTTAAAACTCCTAATTATTTCTTCTGCTTTTCCAAAGGGGACTGTTACAAAGGAAAAATTGTCTAATACCTGTACATCATTTATTTCTTTTGGACGAATCGATACTTTTTTTGATATGAGATTTACTAATTTTTTTGGGTTAATTCTATCTTTCTTACCAATAGCAACAAATAATCTGGTCTTCCCTTCCATATCCACAGATTTTCTTTTTTTAATCGATTCGTTCAATTCACCATAGTTTTTAGGATTCAAATCGCCTTCAAAACAATAGTTCAAAATAGCAGCTAATATTTCAGTTGGATGGTTATTCTCTTGTAGCTTTTTGGCCCAATTATAATAATCTGAATTAACATTTTTACCCATCATAGATAGAATATCATCATCAATTTTTATTTTCTTTGCTTTAATAATATCTTCCACTTTTGGTACAGTTGATCTTTTTATATCTGTTTTTGCTTTCCGCTGAATAAACATTAATCTCTTATATTCGCTTGGAGTAATAAACGTAATTGCAGTTCCTTCATTTCCCGCTCGACCTGTTCGGCCGATTCGATGAACATAGGCCTCTGAATCACCTGGGAGTGAATAATTGATTACATGTGTAAGGTTATTAACATCGATTCCTCTCGCTGCTACATCTGTTGCTATAAGTGTATTGATTTTTTGTTTCCTGAAATTATTCAAAGTTCGTTCACGTTGACTTTGAGTAATATCGCCATGAATCGCTTCTGCTCCATATCCTCTATTTATGAGGTGTGATAAAACAGAATCAACATCCTTTTTTGTTCTACAAAATACTAGACCATAAAAATTATCTTCAATGTCAATGATTCTACAAAGTGCTTCGAATTTATCCGATGCTTTTACTTCAAAATAAATCTGCTCTGTCAGATTAGTTGTCAGTTGTTTTTTATGAGCTTTAATTAGCTCATACCCTTCCATGTATCTGTGAGCAAGTTCTTGGATTTTTCTTGGCATCGTCGCAGAGAATAATAACGTTTTTTTATCTGGATTAGTGTACTTGAATATTTCTTCCATATCATCGATAAAACCCATATTCAGCATTTCATCCGCTTCATCTAAAATCAAATGGTCAATTTCACCAAGTTTTAGTGATTTTCTTTTAAGATGATCTATGACTCTACCCGGAGATCCCACTACAATATGTACACCTTTTTTTAATCTGCGAAGCTGTTGATCGATGGATTGTCCTCCATAAATAGGAACTGTTTTAATACCCTTATTTCCCTTTAGAGAGTTTATTTCTTCTGATACTTGAATAGCTAATTCTCGAGTTGGGACCAAGATTAAAGCTTGTACACTTTTGGTCTCCGCATTGATCATATCGATAAGAGGAAGTCCAAATGCAGCTGTTTTCCCTGTGCCAGTTTGTGCCTGTGCAATGATATTCTTATCATTTTTCAACATTACCGGAATCGTCATAAACTGAATTTCGGTTGGTTCTTCAAACCCTTTATTATTGATTGCCTCTATAATGTCATTTGAAAGCCCGAGGTCTTTGAAAGACTTTTTAGTTTTACTTGTCATTTAATTTCTTTATCTAATTATGATTAATTGTTGACATAATGAAAGATGATATCAGTTTCTAAACGAATTTTATAATGAATTGATGCAAACCAAATTTACACAAAATAAACTAGTTTTTTCAGAATGTACTCTGCCTTAAACCCGAATATTAATATTCTGCTATTTATAGAAATTTATTTGTGGCTTATTTTTTTATTAACGAATTATTTACCGGATGAAATTCATAAACCATCATACCATCAAAGATTGGTTTATTTTCTCTAAAATAATATTCCATAAAATCAACATTTACCGTTTCACCGAATTCTGATGACGCATGGACAATATTTTTTTGATCAATAAGCATACCTTCGTGGGCAATGATCAGTCCCATTTTCATCCACCCTTTTTTAATAAACGCCACACCGCTCACTTCGGGAAGTGATTTCAACAAGCCCTCTGTAATCCATTCGCTGGATATATAACTGACAGTTGTTTTTTTCTCCCAGTTTAAATCAAGGAACTCACTGCCGTCTGCCTTGCGGTTCAAGGTGATATCCACATGCTTCAATTTTTCTGTTAATTCTTTAGTAATATTAACCGTATACAGATTTTCCTGGATGCGATCAGACGTATAATGCCACCGTGTTTTGTAAGACGGCTTTCCATCTTTATAATGGATATCAATCATTTTCTCTCGAGCTTCAACCCAAGATTTACTTTGAGAAAAAGCAAGACTCGTCAAAACATGAACAGTACAATCAGAAACATCCAGACGAATGATGGGATCAGGATCAGGATCCACTTCTTCGCCCAATTTAAAAATTTCATAAGGTTTTCCTACTTGCCATATAGCAAATGCTTTTAATCGATCATGAAAATCAGGAAAGTGATCATAAAACTGTGGTAGTATTGCTGAAACTTGTTTTTCAGTTAAGGTCCATGGCTTGGGCAGTGTATCGATCCAATTATTCTGCTTCGATAGCCCCATGAAGAGCACAAAACACAATGGCATGAGTAATAAATATTTTTTTATTTCCACCTCTCCCGCCACTCTAGATTAGGATTCTGCTCAATAATACCTACAGCTTCATAAGCAGCGGAATGAATACGCTGGCCCCAGTCAAAATAATTAGGTGCTTTCATTGTCCTGCTTGGATGAACTGCATTGGTCAGTAGTACAACAATAATATCATTATCCGGATCGATCCACATCGAAGTTCCGGTGAAACCGGTATGACCATATGTATTCTCTCCATGATACACTCCAAATGGATTAAAACCGCCGGGCTGATCCCAGCCAAGTAATTCACCATTATCTTGTAATGTTCGTGTAAAAAGCACCACTGTTTCTTCTTTGAAAACTCGTTTCCAGCCATATATGCCGCCATTCTTCAATGTTTGTCCAAACAACGCCAGATCACGAGCCGTGGAAAACAAACCAGCATGACCTGTGTTCCCTCCAAAATAACGTGCTTTTTCATCGTGGACTATACCATGGATCAGATTGCCATCTGGATCAATTTCAGTTGGAGCAATTCTGCGTAATGGATTCTCGGGATTAAAAACAGTTGTTTCTAACCCCAAGGGACCATAAACAAACTCATCTAAGTAATCATTTATAAATTTTCCACTTACTTTTTCAACGATCCGCCCTAGAATTAAAAAACCTACATCAGAATATTTGTGTTCGCTACCTGGTTCAGCAATTAATGCGGTCCTAAAAACATCTTCCCAACTGCTACCATCCAAATCATATCGTTTATCTGCTGGGAGTCCGGAGTGGTGAGTCAACAATTGATTGATTGAAACTGACTTTTTGGCTGCTGAAGTTCCAAATTCAGGTATGTAAGTCACTACATTATCATCGATACTCAATTTCTTTTGGTCTACCAGTTTCATAACAGCAGCTGTTGTAGCGACAACTTTTGTAAGTGAAGCTATATCAAAAATGTCTGAAGGCAGGACTGGCTGTTTCTTTGCATACGTGTGGAAACCAGCACCCTCATGAAAATAGATCTTACCATTCTTTGCTGCCAGCAATACTCCACCAGGGAATGCGGAATCCAAAACAGCAGCTTTCATGATTTGCCTTAATTGAGTCAATTCTGCATTTGCTTCATAAGGCATGGACCATTGCAGCATTTTGCCCGGTTTATATTTAGATGGTTCTATGTATAATGGTGACCGTTGCAATTCAATTCCATAACCGAGATTGGCGATGTCCGAAATGGTGATAGGTAATTTTCCAGTAATTGATTCTCTTCCTAAAATTGCTTTTGCAGATGCTGTTTGCATAACCTTATTTCCTTTATATGCACAGACATATACCGGTGCATTTGGAAAACCCTGAATCAAATATGGATTGCCAAAGCTTATCAAAACTAATCTCTTAACTTTTTTAATGAGATCATTCAAAAACCGAGTTTCTGCTTCAGGGAGTACAATGCGGTCTTTATGGGCATTAGGGTTGGCAAAAGTATTTATAATCACAGTATGACTGGTTGTAATTTGATTCAAGACGGATTGGAGATAATCCGTACTGTCAGATTCATCAATTTGAAAAGTCTTTATATTTTGTATAATTGTACTTTTTAAGTTTTTGGTCATCATTGATTCATCATGATTATTGGGATGGTCATACATATCAATGATTATTAATTCGCCATCCAATTTTTTCAGCGGTAATACATTCCCTTCATTCTTTACCAATGTAATAGCTTTACTGGCAATATTATCAGCAGACTTCTTGAATTCATTTTTGCCAAGATAAGTACGTGTATGATTCATTGCTATGAATCTGTTTTTATGAAGACCGACCTTTTCTTTCATTTTCAACATTTTCAAGGCAGATTCGTTTATTCTATTTTCAGTAATTATTCCTTGTCTTACTGCTCGTTCAACAACATCAATAGCATCGCTTACTTTTTGTGCTTGAATAATAAAATCGCAACCAGCATTGATGGCATGGATTAAGCCATAATCCTTGGAATAATTACGGGCTATAGCACCCATACCCATGGCATCCGTAACAACAACGCCTTTAAAACCCAGTTCATTTTTTAACACATCGGTAGTCCAAAATTTGGACAGCGTGGCCGGCAAGTCAGCATTGGGCTGCAAGTCCGGAGCATGTACATGAGCCACCATAATCGCATCCACACCGGCATCAATTGCTGTTTTGAATGGTTTAATCTCTACGTCCCATAAACGAGTGGAATCTGAAGGAATGCGGGCCAAACTGGTGTGGGAATCAGTTTCAGTGTCACCGTGACCGGGAAAATGTTTAATGGTGGCCAGCATGCCATGATCTTGGAGTCCAAGGATATATTCCACAGCATATTTGCCCACAAGATTTGGATCCTCGCCAAAAGAGCGAACGTTGATAATTGGATTGGCGGGATTATTATTGACATCCGTAACTGGTGAAAAATTCCAATGGATGCCCACTGACCTTGCTTCAATAGCAGAAATCCGTGCGGCTTCGTAAGCCAGAGAAGAATCACCAGTGGCGGCAATAGCCATGAGCGGCGGCAGGTCCGTCCCCGCTCTATAGCGTTGATTCAAGCCATACTCAATATCGGCATCTACTATAATAGGAACCTTGGATATGCGCTGCAATTCATTTAACATAGTCAATGAAGTTCCTGCATCGCCTGACCATAAATGGATCCCACCCACACCATCCGTTTCAATAAACTTTTTAAGTTCCTGCCAGCGGGGATCCTCAACATTCATGAATTTCATGTGCATGCCGTAGAGCATCATTTGCCCAATCTTTTCCCGGAGGGTAAGTGTATTTAAAGTTTGCTCCGCCCAAGATTTTTGGGATGAATACTGTCCCGGGTCGGTACAACCAACAGTGATAATCAGAAAAAGTAGTATTATAAAATTTTGTTTCTTCATGCAGCAGGAAAATTAACAGAACTTGAGGAATTAAATCTTTAACTTTATTACCTAAATGTCATTATCTCTTAAACAGCAAATTGGCCAAATGCTCATTTCCGGCTTCAAAGGGTTAGAGGTCAAACAAGACGCTCCCGTCGTTCGTGATATCATTGAATATAATTTAGGCGGAGTCATTTTGTACGATGAGGATGTTTCAAATCCTAAAGAACGGTGGCGTAATATTCAAACACCGGAACAAACAAAAATGCTCATTCAATCCCTGCAGGAAATAACTAAAGCAACATTGCTTATTGGCGTCGATCAGGAAGGAGGTAATGTTAACCGTTTAAAAGAAGAATATGGTTTTCCTCTTTGTCCTTCGTGGGGTGAAATCGGAACCTGCAATAATATAAACAAGACTGGAGAATTTGCAGAGTTGATTGCTGCAACTTTAAAAGATACTGGATTTAATTTGAATTTTGCTCCGGTTTTGGATGTGATTACCCACGGTGAATCATATGTCAGTAAATTGGATCGTTGTATTGGATCTGATCCAAATACCGTTTCTGATCATGCATCCATATTTATTACAGAACATGAAAAATATGGTTTAGCGACAATATGTAAACATTTTCCCGGACTCGGTAGTGCAGTAGCCGATACACACGAAGGATTTACTGATATTACAGATACATGGACGGAAAAAGAACTCGAGCCATATAAATTACTTTCCGATCATTATGATTTAACTTTGGTGATGGTTGGCCATTGTTTCCATAGCGGAATTGACTCGGACTGGCCGGCATCCATGTCTTATAAAACAGTCACTGAATTACTGCGAAAGGAAGTGGGTTTTGAAGGTGTGGTCATCTGTGATGATCCTATGATGGGTGCAATAATCAAAAATTTTTCTTTTGAAACTGCCATGGAAAAAATCATCAATGCGGGAGTTGATTTAATATGTTTTGGCAATAATCTTAACTTTGATAAAGATATTGTCCCTAGATCTGTGGAAACAATTTATCGATTAATCGAATCGGGTAAAATTGAAGAGAAAAGAATTGTGGATTCAAATGAACGCATACAATTATTAAAGGGTAAACTTCAATAATGCATAATATATTAATTGGGCTAGATGGTGGCGCCACAAAAGTAAGTGCTTGGCAAATTGAACAAACATTGAAAGGGTTTGTACTGGGTTCAATCCATTCAGAAAAAACATATTCGTCTTTTCCTCCTTTTAACCCGGAATTCACTCCTGTTGATATTCAAACCCAATTAGAGGAAATAAATTCGTCCATTGCCCTAACTGATTCTGAACAAAAACAAGGGCAGGCATTTATTCATGCATTTACTGATACAATTTCAGAGCTGAGTTCCGACGAAGAAATAATCATTGGTATTGGTATGCCCGGAATAAAAACTACCGACGGACGCGGGATTGCCGCCATGGCTAACGGTCCAAGAATCCCAAAATTTTGTGATGAATTGGAGAAAGCACTTTCTGAAAAAAGTATCAAATTGGCAAAACCAATTCACCATTTGGGCAGTGATGCAGATTATTGTGGATTAGGCGAAGAATATGCGGATACAGGGTTATTCAAATCTATCGAAAATGCCTATTACCTCGGTGGAGGAACCGGAGCCGCGGATGCATTAAAGCTGGAAGGAAATCTGGTTCCATTGGATGAAACTAAATCGTGGCTTTTAAAATCTTGGGAAATGAAAAATAATGACAATATACCATTAGAGCGTTATGCATCAGCCGGAGGAATTCAGTCCATTTACAGCACATATTCCGGCAAATCTATTTCATCTCTAAATCGAGACAAAATTTTTCCCAATATTATTTTAGATCTTGCAGACCAAGGAGATGAAGCAGCCACAGAAACATTTTCAGATATAAGCTTTAATTTGGCTGAACTTTTATTTGAAAGAATTCAAACAATTAATGCCGGCTGGTCAGATCAGTTTGGTTTTGTTAATCCAAACCGAGAAACACCGTCATCTCAACATCCATTTATAGGTACAACATTGGATCGAATCATTATTGGACAACGATTGGGGACACTCCTTGAATTGTCAGAAGGGTTGGGCATTTTTTGGGAACCATTTGTTTACCATCTAACACAATTAATCAACGAATCAGATCATATCGATTCAATAGCAAAATCAGCATATTTAAATAAAAAACAATTAAATCAAAATTTAATTCAAATTTCAACGCTCCGTGACGCTCCGGCTCTGGGGGCAGGGATTGATGCGGTGAGTGATGGTTTATGATTAAAAATACACCAAATACACAAAAACTAATCCAATCTGAACCGAACCTTCGGATCGGCATTATTCTTCCCGTTGATAAACGAAAAACAATCGAAGTTTCATTTTCGGATCCATCACAATACAAAATTGACACCAAAACCCCAATCAAATTGACTTCATCTAATCTGAAAATTTCTATTGATGATGGGGACGTTTATATTAAAAAATTAAATAAGGAGTTTGACGAACAAGTAATCACCGTTCATAATGTCCCGGCGGGACGCGGATTTCACTGGGAAAAAACTATCGAAGTAACATTGCCAGGAAATGTAGACATTTCTAATCATGATGGATATTTACTTCTAACAAACGTGGTTCCATTGGAACAATATCTCGCTTGTGTTGCCGTGTCGGAAATGAGTGGGGCATGTCCTTCTGCCCTATTAGAATCACAAACAATTACAGCTCGTTCATGGGTGTTGGCCGCTGCAGAAAAAAAGCATTCAGACTTAAATCTTGATGCATGTAATGATGATTGCTGTCAGCGATATCAGGGGTTGAGTCAAATGACAGACGCATCCATAAAAGCTGCCAATGATTCAAGAGGAATTGTGCTTTTATACAATAACCAGATTTGCGATGCCCGTTATTCAAAATCTTGCGGCGGAATTTCAGAAAGCGCTGAACATGTTTGGGATATGCCGCAAACTCCCTACTTAACCAGTGTATTTGATGGACCGAACTCTGAAAATGAAATCAATTGGGATAACTGGTTTACTCACACCCCAAATGTATATTGCGGACCAAACTTTGCACCTGAAAATGAGCTTTATAAATATCTAGGGATTGTGGACAAAAAAGGACATTATATTCGATGGCATTTGGATTTTACACAAAATGAGTTTTGTAAATTTTTCTCTGAAAAAATAGACGAACATATCTCTCATATCACCAAAATTGATGCATTAAATCGAGGTAAATCAGGAAGAATAAATCGCTTAAATTTAAACTATGAAACTAAAACAGGAACGCCAAAAACACTCCAGATTAATAATGAATATGACATACGTAGAATGCTCCATCCATCATTTTTGTATAGTTCCTGTTTTGTGATAAATATGGATGAGAATCACATAGAATTCTTTGGCGCCGGTTGGGGACATGGAGTTGGACTTTGTCAAATCGGAGCATTGGGTATGGCGCTTCATGGTCATACAACTGAAGAAATTCTTGCTCACTATTTTAAAAATTCAGAACTAAAAGGAATGTATTAATATGGCTTTATCATACATCGACTGGTTCATCATTGGCGGCTACATCCTCTTCTCCCTTGGCGTGGGAGTCTACTTTTCCAGGCGTGCCGGCAAAAGTACGGAAGAATATTTTCTTTCCGGCCGTACTCTACCCTGGTGGATGGTTGGAACGTCAATGGTGGCAACAACGTTTGCAGCCGATACACCACTGGCGATTACGGAATTTGTGCGCGGGCCGGGCATCTGGCAGAATTGGTTTTGGTGGAACCTGCTTCTTTCCGGTTTATTGGGTGCCCTGCTTTTTTCGAGGTTATGGCGTCGGGCAGAAGTATTAACAGATAACGAACTACTGGAAATCCGCTACAGCGGGAAACCGGCCGCAATCTTGCGAGCATTCAAGGCGGGGTATTTTGCAGTCCTGTATAATTTTATTGTCATGGGCTGGGTAATTAATGCCATGGCCTCGGTGGCAGCGGTGATGCTGAATATCGACCGCTGGACAGCAGTGTGGCTCTGTGTAGCAATTGCGTTGCTATATGCTCTTCTTTCCGGCTTTTGGGGTGTGGTCGTAACCGATCTGGTGCAGTTTATTATTGCCATGGCCGGTTCCATAATCCTAGCTATTATTGCCATTGACGCTGTAGGCGGTATGAATGTACTGTTGGAAAAATTATCAGCACTTTCCAGTACTGGAGTGGTTCATGAAAATACGTTAAAGTTTATACCGCCTGTGCCTGAAGCAAGTGCAAATACTTTAACATTCTGGGAATCTCCATTCTCCAAATTCCTGATCTTTATCAGCGTCATGTGGTGGTCTCATCATGGCACAGATGGCGGTGGTTATATCATACAACGCATGATGTCCGCCAAAAATGAAAAACACGCCCTGGCGGCTACACTCTGGTATAATCTTGCCCATTATGCCCTCCGCGTCTGGCCGTGGATAGCAGTAGCCTTGGTGTCAATTGTCGTTTTCCCCATTATCCCCGATTCCCATGCTGAACTTGGCGCCAAGGCTGGCTATCCGCTCATTATGAAGGAATTTTTGGGTACAGGATTTAAAGGGCTTTTGGTCGTGTCATTTTTGGCTGCATTTATGTCCACAATTGATACTCACCTGAACTGGGGGGCATCCTATTTGGTAAATGATATTTATAAACGCTTCATAAAAAAAGAAGCTGGCCAGCGCCATTATGTTTTAGTCAGTCGCATCATTACAGTTATCCTGATGATCTGTTCTGCCTTTGTAGCGATCAATATGCAAAGCGTCAGTAAAGCTTGGGAATTCATTTTTGCCATGGGCGCAGGTATTGGTCTTGTATTGATCCTGCGCTGGTTCTGGTGGCGCATCAACGCCTGGACAGAAATTTCTGCTCTGCTCACGTCTATTATCATTACGATCATTTTTGAAATCATTGCCTGGCAGCAGACAGTCGCTAATGGTATGCCTTATGCTCTTTTTGAGAAAGCGCCCATACTTTTTGGTATCTCGATCCAGGTCCACCATAAATTGATGATCATTGTCCCTACAGCTATAATCGTCTGGCTGGCGGTAACATTCTTGACCAAACCTGAACATGATAAAACTTTGACCACATTTTATCAGCGGATCCAACCCGGCGGCTGGTGGGGATCTTTTGCTCAAGGAGCAACGCTCCAACCCGTGACAAAAGGCTTTTTCTTTAATTGGCTGGCCGGGATCGGGCTTATCTATGGGTTGAATTTTGCCATTGGCAATTGGATGTTCGGCAATACAGGTAATGCCCTGGTTTTATTTGCTATTTCAGGGATTGGGTTCTGGTGGCTTTGGAACAATCTTATATCTAAACTTGACGCATGAATAATCCCCAGCGCTATCATGCCCTGGATATCTTTCGCGGGATGACCATTGCCCTAATGATCTTGGTGAATACTCCCGGAAGCTGGTCCTTTGTTTATCCTCCCCTACGGCATGCCCAATGGCACGGTTTAACGCTGACGGATCTTGTATTTCCTTTTTTCCTATTCATTGTCGGCACGGCCATGATGTTTTCCTTCAGCAAATATGATTTTCGCAGAACAAAAGAGGTGTATCAAAAAATTGCCAAACGCACTGCCATCATTTTCCTGATCGGTTTATTAGGACATTTATACGGCACTCTGGTGCATGGAAGAGAAATTGAAAATTTCCGCATTATGGGCGTTCTGCAGCGCATTGCCCTGTGCTATGGAATCGCGGCTGTTTTAGTGCTGCGTTTTAAGCTCCAGCATTTGTGGATCATACTGATCGCTGCACTTATTGGTTACTGGCAACTCTTGCTATGGAACGGCGGGTATGAACTGGAAACGAATTTCGCCCGCACGGTTGATATGGTTATCCTAGGATCATCGCATCTTTATAAGGGCACTGGTATTCCTTTTGATCCCGAAGGCTTGTTAAGTACAATTCCCTCGATTATGACCGTCCTGCTGGGCTTTTTTGCCGGGGTCATGATCCATTCAGCTACAGACCAGGTTGACAATGTTAAAAAAATGCTCATCTTGGGTGCTTTGTTGATCGTTACTGGTTGGCTATGGAGTTTTGTGTTCCCCATTAACAAGCAGCTCTGGACCAGCTCTTATGTATTAGTCACTGGCGGAATTGCTTTTATGGTATTGGCCGCATTGATCTGGGTTATCGATATAAACGCTGTAAAAAAACCCTTTTATGCATTTGAGATATTTGGCACGAATTCACTTTTCGTATACGCCGCATCCGGCGTCTGGACCAATACCATGCTGTGGCTACAAGTTGACAACAGGTCACTTTATTCGTTCATGTACACTGATTGGTTTGTGCCTCTCGCCGGAAACATGAATGGTTCCTTCCTCTTTGCCCTGGCCAATGTTGTGCTGTGGTGGCTGATCCTTTATATCATGTATCGCAAAAAGATCTTTATCAAGATTTGAAGCGGCTAGCAACTATATTACTATTGGCTATTGCCCTTTCTTACGCAAAAACAAGTCCCTATGTACTTGTTCTAGGAATCGCTCAGGATGGTGGAATGCCCCATGCAGGGTGTATGAAATCCTGCTGCAAAGATATTTGGAAAAAACCTGAAAAACATTTAAAAGTGTCAGCTATTGCCATTATCGATCCAGAAACAAAGCAATCATGGATGATCGATGCTACACCGGATTTTCCAGCACAACATCAGATAGTTACAAAGGAATATCAGTCAGAACTAAAAGGAATCTTTCTGACTCATGGTCATATAGGCCATTATACCGGATTGATACATCTTGGGCGCGAAGTCATGGGTGCAAGTTCAATACCAGTTTACGCCATGCCCGAGATGAAATCGTTTCTTCAGAACAATGGCCCTTGGGAGCAACTGGTATCGCTGAATAATATTGCAATCCAGGAATTGAAAAATGGTGAAGCTGTTAAATTAACATCTGGTCTTTCCATCACACCATTTCTAGTGCCTCATCGGGATGAATATTCAGAAACTGTGGGATACAAAATTGATGGACCTGAAAAAACATTGATTTTCATTCCAGACATTGATAAATGGTCAAAGTGGAAAAAAGATATTCGAGATGAAGTGATAAATGTGGACTATGCTTTATTGGATGGTTCTTTCTATGCCAATGGCGAAATTCCCAACCGGGATATGAGTGCGATACCCCATCCATTTGTAACAGAAACGATGGATCTTTTCAATTCAACTTCTACTACAGATAAAAGCAAAATTTATTTCATTCACCTGAACCATACCAATCCGGCTCTGAAGGAAAATTCAGATGCTTTCAAAGAAGTAAATGAGCAAGGTTACCATATCACTTATGAAGGACAAAATTTCGAACTATGAGTAAACGTATTTTTATATCGGGGGCCAGCAGCGGCATTGGTGAACATTTAGCATATGCTTATGCTAAACGAGGTGCTAATATTGGACTTGCCGCCCGAAGAACAGAACTTTTAGAGAAAATAGCGGCATCGTGCCGAGATTTTGGAGGGAAAGCTCATATATATCAGGTTGACGCAAAAGAACGCCTAGCAACCAAGGAAGCAGCTGATGATTTTATGCAAAAGGTAGGCGGGATAGATATGGTCATCGCCAACGCCGGTATCGGCGGCCATGATGACCTAATGAGCGGTGATGCTACTGCAATAAACAATATTATTGAAACAAATGTCATTGGCGTTACCAATACGCTCATACCGTTCATCCCGGCCATGAAAGAACAAAAAAGCGGTATCCTTGTGAATGTCAGTTCAGTCGCTTCATTTCTGCGCATAGCTTACCATGGCGGTTATGCCGGCGCCAAAGTGAATATCCGCCTCATGGCCGACAGCTGGCGGCTCACCCTCACAAAATATAATATACAAGTCACAACCATCTGTCCCGGGTTTATTAAAACGCCCATGACAGCGGAATTAAAGGGGATGCCTTTTCTCCTGCCGGTTGATACTGCCGTGGAAAAAATTGTTAGCGCTATTGATAGGGGCAAGAAAACATTTGTTTTTCCCTGGCAGATGAAAATGATGATTCCCCTGTTGCGGGTCATGCCCGATAGACTGCTGCGGATGTTTGGTAGTAATTAGTTTTATTTACTAAAGTAAGTCGTTTTTATTTGGACAACTTGTTCCAGCGAGCCTGCTTCCATGCCGTACATAAACTCGTACTGCGGCAAGCACTCATCAGGAGTCAATACACAGAGATCATTGTTATAGGTCATATCCAGATTTGTCGCTGAAACACTATATGAAAATGTCTTTGAATAATTTGGATAGTGCAATGTTATTACATCATTGTCAGCATTCCATGTACCAGATGTTTCTTCAGTATCACCAGTGATTGTGATAATGATTTGCTCAAAGGTTTTATCATCATTGATATTCATACTGAATTCATAATTTTCAAACATCCAATCTAGATTTCCAAGTTGTAAAGCGGTGCCAGAAATAACCTCTGATTGTACCAGAGATAATGTGCCAACAACCATGACACTATCGTCGACTGAATCGTGGTATAAGGCGCCACCTGTTAAAGAAACAGTTTGACCCTCCACACTGAATTCCAGTTCTCCCTCATATGTATCTGAAGCATTTGCAGATGTTTTGAATAATTGACTAAATGAACCAAAATCTCCATAATCATAAATGTTTAAAATGTAGTTATTGCCTTCAGATGTAATACCAAAAACTTTTTGAGCTACAGTTATCTGTGTTAGACCATGAGAGGAGTACATATATATATATTGTAATGTCGCCTCTTCTGCACCATCCAGTGTTATCAAGCCTGTTCCTGCAATATATGGATTGGTTACAGTTTGTGTAGTTATTGAAGTGATATAATAAGAATTATTTTGTTTGTATCCTGTCCAATTACCAATGAGATCTTTGGCATAAGAATCGCCATCATCCTTCGCACAACTGATCAGGAATAATAAAATAAATAATAATGTAAGCTTTTTCATGGCATCAGTTTATGACTGGTAAAGGTTTTCCAAAACATCTTTATAGCGTTTTGTTACCACTTTTCTGCGGACTTTCATGGTGGGTGTTAATTCATCCTTATCCTGGTCAAAGTCTTCTTCAAGAATATGAAATTTTTTGATGGTTTCGTAACTGGGTAATTCCCTGTTCAATCTGGAAATTTCATGGTGTAATAAATCAATCACTTCACTTTTTGTCGTTAAATCCGCCAAATCCTGATATAAAATTTTTCTATCCCGGGCAAATTTGGCTATTTCATCCTCATCTAATGTAACTAACGCTGACAAATAAGGTTTTTTATCACCATACACCATTGCCTGGCTCACATATGGACTGATTTTTAACAAATTCTCAATATTTTGCGGAGCCACATTTTTCCCACCTGCTGTAATTATTATATCCTTTTTTCGATCGGTAATAAATAAATATCCATCTTCATCAATATGTCCTACATCGCCTGTATGCAGCCAAACAATGCCATGTTCATCTTTTACTAATAATTCAGCAGTTGCTTCTTTATTATGATAATATCCTGCAATGTTCTGTGGGCCGCGACAGCAAATTTCTCCATCTTCTGAAATGCGAACTTCTGTATCAGGATAAATCTGGCCTACTGACCCAATTTTTACATTTCCTAATCTGTTCGATGATATAATTCCTGTTGTTTCTGTCATACCGTACACTTCGTATATAACCAAGCCAATCCAGTGAAAAAAATGAATTATATTCGGTGAAATTGGTGCAGCACCTGAAATCATAAAACGGATATTGCCGCCAAAAATATCATGAATCTTTTGGAAAATTAGAAAATGAGCCAGAGAATGCTTTATTTTCAAAAATAATGGAATTGACTGACCCTTATCTTTTTTTTCTACATAAATTCGCCCAACATTTATAGCCCATTTATAGATTGTTTTTTGAATCCAAGTGGCATCTTTTACACCTGTAGAAATTCTTGCATAGAATTTTTCGAATACTCTAGGAGTTCCAAACATTACGGTAGGACCGGACTGGCGAAGATTTGCCGGCATATCTTCTAAACTTTCAGCAAAAACTGTAGCATAACCAGTATACAATTTTACGAAATGGCCTAAATCCCTTTCTGCAATATGAGCCAGGGGTAAATAGGTAAGACTCATATCTTCGCGACTGATATCAAACAATGATTGCAGATGTTTTATAACACTGATAACATTGTAGCTGTTGATCATCCCTGCTTTGGGGTGTCCTGTTGTACCGGATGTATAAATAAAACTAATAAGGTCTTTTGGATCGCCAGCGTTAACTCTGTCAAAGAATTGATCAGAATTATTATTTCCAAAAATTTCTCCTCTCTTTTTAAAATCATCCAATCTCGAAACATTGGGAAAATCAGTAGGAAAATATTTTTCGAAAACAACAACCTGTTTAATATCTGGCAAATCATTCCATATGGATAATATTTTATCCAATTGCTCCTGGTCTTCTACAAAAATAAATTTTGATTCGCTGTGATCAGCAATATAATGAACCTGTTCTTCTGTATTAGAATGATAAACAGGTGCTGTTACCGCACCTATGGACATAATTGCTAAATCCACAGCAACCCATTCAAAACGTGTTTGGCTTAAAATAGATACTTTATCTCCTTTCTGGATCCCTGCATCCAATAAAGCGTTAGCAATTTCTTTTACCCATTGGCCATAATCTCTCCAGGTTATTGAATCCCATACACCTTTTTGTTTTCGCCATGTCGTTATATCATTACCATAATTTTCTACATTATACCAAAATAATTTTGGCACTGTATTGTGGATAGACAAATCAGGAGATGTCATCGACCGCTCCATAATTTTGAGCGACGAACGTATTTACCCTCACCTAAATATTGTTCCCTTACTTTTTCTTCATCTAATAGTTCTTCATACGTTCCGCTTAAGAAAATTTTTCCAGTTGTTAATACATATCCATAATCAGAAATTTTTAGAGCGTGATTCACATTTTGCTCTACCAAAAGAATAGTGACGCCCGATTTATGAAGATCTTTGATAATTTCAAAAATTTCCTTTACCAATTTTGGAGAAAGTCCAAGGGACGGTTCGTCTAAGAGCAACAGTGTTGGATCCAGCATTAATGCACGTCCAATGGCTAGCATTTGCTGTTCACCACCGCTTAATGTTCCGGCACGCTGACTACCTCGTTTGGATAAAATAGGAAAATGATCTGTTACTTTTTTATACCGCTCTGCAAATAATTCCTTATCCTTAATAAGAAATCCACCCATCATTAAATTTTCATGCACAGATAATTCTGGGAAAATGCGGCGATTTTCAGGCACAAGTGAAATTCCCAGTTTGATGATATCCTCCGGGTCTTTTTGATCAATCCTTTCATCGTTAAAATGTATCGTACCATATTCCGGTTCTGTGATTCCGCATATTGTTTTCAGGATAGTTGTTTTACCGGCACCATTGGCACCAAGGATACAAACCAGTTGTCCTCTTTCAACGCTGAGGGAAACACCATGCAGTGCCTTAATCTTTCCATAAAAAGTTTCTACACCAACCAGTTTAAGCATGGGCTTCATCACCCAAAAACACCTTAATCACATCAGGGTGATTTTTCACTTCATCCGGTTTACCCAAGGCTAAAATTTTACCGGAATCCAAAACACATATTTGATCTGATATGCTCATAACTAATTTCATATCATGTTCTACAACCAACACTGTAATTCCCAAAATATCCCTTATTTCAGTGATAATTTTTGCAATTTCAAGAGTCTCCTGGTCGTTCATTCCAGCTGCAGGTTCATCCATCAGAATCAATTTCGGTTTACATATCAATGCGCGAGCAATTTCCACCAGTTTCTGGATGCCATAGGGCTGTCCACTCAAATATTTTTTTTCAAAATTAGCAATTCCCAAAAAATCCATGATTTCTAAAGCGAGTGATTCTTCCCGCTCCCGTTCTTTTTGAGATAACCAGCGATTGATTGTATCCTGAATAGTTAACCTGCGGTGAGCACCTAAAAGAACATTTTCCAGCAATGTCATATAAGGAACATTCTGTAGATTTTGAAATGTCCTAGAAATTCCTTCCTTTACAATTTCATGGGGTTTTATTGATTTTAGATTGATGTTATTATAAATCATTGATCCTTGTTGCGGTTTACAGAATCCATTGATACAATTGAATAATGTGGATTTACCCGAACCATTGGGACCAATCAATGAAAATATTTCACCTTCATTTACTCCAAAGGATACATCATCCAGTGCCCGCACACCGGAAAAATGCATTTGCAGGTTTTTTATTGTAAGTTTGTTCATAAAACAGGAGGCCCCTTGCGGGGCCTCAGTTTATTTTAATAACTAATCACGCCAGTCAGTTATAGCGACCTGTTTACCACCCTGCAACTGGAGTAAAATTACACTTTCGACACCCGCATGATCATTACGGCTGTATGTTATAGGTGGAAATACACCGCTATCCCAGTCATGCAATGTTTCCAAACCTTTCATTAAGCGTTCGCGGGTGGGATATTTCCCTGCTTTCCTCAGCCCTTCCACAAGTACATGAGCCGTTGCAAAACCATAATAATGATAAAGGCCACGCATTTTTTCCGGAACATTGTTCTGTTCACTTAATTGTCTATAAAGTGTTGGGCCGGAATCATCAGAGTTGGGATAGTTTGCCCAATATGCAGCAATGAATCCTTCTCCTGCTTCACCTGCCAACATGCCAACACGAGCATCAACTGTGGGACCCAATCCATAGAATTGTGCTTTATATCCAATCGCTTGTGCTGTTTTCATAATGGTTACCGGTTCGCGAACAATTCCGCCAATAATGACATCTGTACAACCACCTTTCATAAAATTCATTGTTTGTCCGACAAAATCTGTAGCACCGCGTTGAAATGATTCTTTTTGTACAGTGATACCATGATTTCCTTCAGCTTCAGCACACCCTTTTAAAGCATTTTCTCCATAATCATCATCCTGATACGCTATTCCAATTTTTGCATCCGGATTCTTATCTATTATATAATCTATCAATACTCTTGTTTGTAAGTCATAGCCGGCATCTGTATGGAAAATATATTCTGCCGCTTGCCTGGACATATCAGACATGGAGCTTGAATTGGTTGCAGGAGCAATTAAGGGAACTCCACTTTCCTCTAATATGGGTCGAATCGCTTCAGCAGGTGATGTACCGATTACGTTGTAAAGACAAAAAACCTGGTCTTTTTCAATTAACTTTTTAGCCGCAACAACTGCTTTTTGGGGATTATACCCATGATCTTCCACTAACATTTTAATCTGCCTGCCGTGGACACCTCCTTGGGAATTAATATAATCCAAGTACATATTCGTTCCCGCAGGAATAAGGAGACCCAGTTCCTTTATTGGACCGCTTAAATCCTGGATGTTACCGATAAGTATTTCGGTGTCGGAGACACCGGGAGATGTTGATTTATTTTCACAGCCCATCCAAATAAATGCTGTCATTATGATGATTGAAACAATACGCTTCATGATTAACTCCTTGGTTTAATTGAACCGCTTACGCGGATTGAATGGAAATATTTTCCAGTAAATTCTCATTTTGAGCCACATACCGTATAAACCCAGTGGTTGGAATATAATAAATATCAGCATTATCAAACCGAAAATGAATACTTGAAAATCACCCGCCTCAAGATGAACAAATTGGGACATTCCATCTTCAAATAATGGTATAAACATATTTTCCATTAATACAATAAAAAGTGTCCCAAGCACTGCACCATAAATGGAACCAACTCCACCCACAAGGACCATTACAATAAATAATATTGATAGTAAAATATCGAAATGATCTGTTGATATAAAATGACTGGTATGAGCAAATAATACCCCGGCAAAACCAGCAAACATTCCTGAAATAAAAAAGGACATCATTTTATACTTGGCCAAATTGATTCCGGATGCTTGAGCTGCTTGTTCAGAATCTCGGATAGCCATAAATGCACGGCCGAGTTTGGATTTTACAATTCTCCTTGCAATAATAATCGCTAGTATAGCAAACGTATAAATCATAAAATAATTATCCCAATCATTATTTATCGTTATGCCAAAAAATGTAGCTTTGGAAACATGGAGGCCACCTGAACCGCCAGTCCATTCACGAAAGGCAATAATGAGTCGTTTTACTATAAATCCAAATCCCATAGTTGTCAGACCCAGGTACATGCCTTCAATTCGCAAGGCAGGAAATCCAATCACAAAACCAAATAAACCAACAATGATGGGTGTAATTATTAATGATAATTCAAATGGCAATCCTACTTGGTCAACTAAAATAGCAGACGTGTAAGCACCAATGGCTAAAAAAGCTGCATGGCCCAAGGACATCAATCCGGTAAAACCACTTAAAATGTCCAATCCAACGGTTAAAATTATATAGATACCGGCAATGTTTAAAATGTAGAGGTAATATTTATAACTGAACGTGGCGCTTTTCAGCAGAAATGGAAAAAGAAAAACGACTATAATCAGTACCGGAATCCATTTCAGGTTTTCGTCATCAAACCGTCCTTTAATCATACTCTTTTCACCTTGGCTATTCCAAATAAACCATCAGGCCGTATCATTAATACAGCAATTAAAACAATCCAAACAATAATATCATTAATTTCCTTTATCCATTCAAAATGGAATGAAAGTGTTCCCATACTAACTGTTTCAATAATGCCAAGGATAATACCACCCACAACAGCTCCGGGGATAGAACCGAAACCACCCAGTATTGCTGCTGGAAATGCTTTCAATCCAAGGTAACTCATAGTTGTATCCAGCAGCGCCATACGCGGTGCCAGTAAGACACCACTGACTACTCCCACTATCGCGGCGAAAACCCACACCATTCGATATACATTTTTGACCGGAATACCCATGAGTTGGGCAGCTTCCGAATCTTCAGAAGTTGCTTTCATGGCAATGCCCCAACGGGTTTTATTAAAAAAGAAAAAGAATATTCCCATCAGTATAATGGCAGAAATGATAATGGCTAAATCCAGTACAGAAATAACAATACCTCCAACTTTAATTGTGCTGTCTCCAAAAGGTGAAACGGGAACCAGACTAATGGGACCGGCGATCATGGCTGTAAGTGAACGCAGAATTATGGCCAAACTAATCGTTGCCATAATGATTGAAAATACGGGTTCATCTTTTAAGGGTCGACTTATGATTAAGTCCAGAACAATTCCAAATAATACAGCAAAGATGGTTGAACAGAAAAGTGCAGCCAGAAAAACCCAGCCATTTAATCCGCCCACCATTCCAGTAAATTGAGTGACAAAAAAGAAATTAATGTAGGCACCCACCATCATGATTTCACCCTGGGCAAAGTTCACCACTTCCGTGGCTTTATAAATAAGCGTAAATCCTAATGCTATAAGTGCATATATACAGCCTAAAGCAATTCCGCTTATGGATTCCTGGATCAATCCAGAGAAGAGGTCAGACATAAATGAATTGGTTCATGAATTGAATAGAATATAATCAGAAGGCATCCCTATAAAAAAGAAAAGAGAGAAGATAGAAAATTAAATTCCTCGTTAATTTGGTTCAAATTGAGTTTTTTCATGTTGAACTCCCATAGGTTGAAATGTATATTTTTTTAAGGCCCACATAATCCAGCCTACTGCGACCACAAAAGCTACTGCAGTTGAAATCATCATGGAATACCATACCCATTCAACGGGTCGGTTTTGAATAAATATAAAATACAATGATAAAGGGGATGCCACTAAAAGAACTCGAATCAGGGTAATTACTAACGTGGGCAAACCCAAACCGAAACCCTGTAAAATTCGCCCTGCCGGCATGGCAATCGCAACAAGGGGATACACTAAAGACAAGAGTCGCAAATACGTTACGGCTGTATCCTGGATATATTGAATGTCTGTGAAGATTAAAACCAGTTTTGGGGCAGTCAAATACACAATCGCGGACGTAACCACAGCAATCATAAACGAACGGCTCAACCCATAATAAATAATATGTTTTGCTTTGCCCATCCTGTTTGCACCAAAAAACATACCCACTAACGTTGTTAATCCGTAAGAAATGGACATAATTGGCAAGAAAATGACCATATCAATTCGACCGCCAATTTGATACGCGGCTACAGCGTCTGTGGAAAAATGTACAAGAATACGGTTGAAAATGAGCTGACCGAAGGACATAATGATCATGGACATTGAGGCGGGTAATCCAACTTTTACAATATCTCTAACAATATATTTTGATGGAGAAAAATCCTTCATGCGGAATGTGATATAAGAATGTTCTTTTATAAATAACATATAAATAAAAATGATAAATACAATTAACTGGCTGATAGCCGTGGCCCAGGCCGCTCCCGCAACTCCAAGTTCCAATGTAAAAATAAAAATAGGATCTAATATAATATTAAGTACCGTTCCCAGCGCTGCCACGGTCATGGGAAATTTTGTATCTCCCTCCCCAACTAAAATGGATCTGAAAAAAGCGGAAAACACCATAAACGGCAAACCAATACAAATAATACGTAAATAGGACCAACTAATATGAATCACATCATCTGTGGCTCCAATGCCTCGTAGTATATCTGGCCCCCAAACAAGCCCAATCGTCGTTAAAGCAATGGAAATAATCAATCCCATTATAACAGCATGTTCGGCGCTATTATCGGCATTAACTTTGTCTTTTGCGCCAATAAAACGGGCGATGGATGCTGTCACACCTGATCCAAGACCCATGGTTAAACCGAGGACAAAAAAGAATAACGGCATATTAAAAGCAACTGCAGCAATGGACTTGCCACCCAGCCGACCGATAAATATCATATCAACAATCGTGTATAGCGTCTGGATACCCATACCTGCCATGACTGGTACGGCTAGTTTCCAAAGCCCTTTTTCAGGGTGTTCTAAAAATTCATTTAGACGAGAGGATTTTTGTTCTATAGATGCCACTTGGTATTTTTTAATGGACTACCGTGAATGGCCATAACACAGGAATCAAAAATGTTGCCATGATCCATAATGAAATTGCCAGGGGAAGGCCTACTTTAATATAATCAGAAAATTTATACCCTCCCGGACCGTAAACCATGAGATTAGTTTGATAACCAATGGGTGTAATAAATGATGCCGATGCGGCAAAACATACTGAAAATATGAATGGCTTTGGATCCAATCCTATTTGCATTGCGATAGAAATAGCAATAGGTGTCATAATGATAGCTGTGGCAGCATTGGACACCATTTCAGTAAGAATCATTGTTACCAGGTAAATCAATGATACCATGACTACGGGGCGCAAAGCAGGGTCAAATAGTTCAACAGCTTGATACATTGCTGTTGCCAACCAATCCGCTGTCCCGCTCTTTTGAATAACAATCCCAACTGGGATCAAGGCAGCAATTAAAATAATGACTTGCCAGTTGATCGCTTGATAGGTTTCATTTGGTGAAATAACTCTCAGGACCATAAGCAAAATCAAACCCACCAATGCACCTTTAAGAATAGGAACTAATCCCAGAGCTGCTAAAGTAACAGTGCTTATTATTACAACCAAACTCACCCACCAAAAACGATGTTTCTGCAGTGTCGCTTCAATTTCACCCAAAACAATAAAATTCCCCGATTCTGACAATTCCTTTATTTTTTCCCTGGGACCGTATACCAAAAGTGTATCAAAATACTGGAGCACAACATGAGCTATTTTTCTGCGGAGTATAGCACCTTCTCGTCGAATCGCTAGGATGAAACTGCCGAAGCGGCGGCGAAAATTTATTTCCATAAGACTTTTTCCCGCCAAATCAGATTGGTTCGTTAATACACATTCCACCAGTGTATTATTATCGTGGATCAATTCATCTTGAGTTAATTTTTCATCCGTAAGCATGGTGACCTTTTCCACCTCTTTCATCCGTAAAAAATTTTCTAACGAACCACGTACAAATAATACATCATCAGGGTGAATAATTGTATTTCGAATATTTTTGCTGATCACTTTTCCTTCCCGAATTATATCTAACACGGTAATATCATAATTCTTATTGATCGCCCGTTCAATAAACGTGCGTCCAACCATGGGGGATTCCTGGGTTACTTTCAATTCTGTTAAATAACCGCCCAAATGATAACTCTGAGTTAAACTAGTCGTAACTGTTCGTGAAGGTAAAATTAATGGAACGGCAAAAATGATATATAAAAGTCCAATAATTAAAATGAATATTCCGTAACGGGAAAATTCAAACATGCCCAGGGGTTCTGCTAGTGTTGTATTAACATAAATTGAATTCACCAGCAGGTTTGTTGATGTTCCAACCAGAGTTAGTGTTCCACCAATGATGGCAATATAGCTCAAGGGAATAAGTAGTTTTGACGGACTTAAGTTATATTGTTGTGCCATTCGAATCGTTAAGGGAATGAAGATAGCTACAATTGCAGTATTATTAACAAAAGCGGAAGCGAATGCAATCGATATGAGGAAAACAGATAGTCCCAATAACTTGGAACGTTCAGTTAATTTATTCAATCGTACAACACCGTATTCTAAAATTCCGGATTTTTGCATCGCATGACTCAAGACAAAAAGAATAGCTATAGTGATTACAGCTTGATTCGAAAAACCGCTGATAGCTTCTTCCAATGTTAAATTTCCCATGACAAGAAAAATGACTAACACCAAAAGAGCTGTTACATCAAGTGGAAAGATCTCTTTAACAAAGAGAACAATCATAAAGGTAATCATACCCAGGACGATGGCGATATCAGGTGTCATATAATCTGTTTTGCTTGACTGAAGTTAATCAATCCATATCTAACTGTTCTTTAGTCAGATATTTCTCCGCATATTTTAAGTAAATTTTTTCTTTGACGAACAATTCAAATAAGAATGGATCTACATGGGCATCATTTTTCATAAAACCCATAATACGCATAGCCATGGAGAGAGCCTTTCCTTCTTTATAAGGTCTATCCCTTGCAGTCAAGGCTTCAAAAACGTCTGCAATGGCCATTGCTTTTGCCTGGATGGACATTTCATCTTTTGTTAATCCCATGGGATATCCTGTGCCATCTAATTTTTCGTGATGTCCACCTGCAAATTCAGGAACATTTTTTAAATGATTCGGGTATGGTAGCTGCTGCAGCATATCGATAGTATGGACAATATGGTCATTGATGATTTTTCTTTCCTCGGCTGTCAATGTACCTTTAGCAATGCAAAGATTTTTAACTTCATCATCTGATAAGAAATTTTTACTCTCACCGTTATCTTTCCATCGGTACTTGGCAATTTTTTTCACTCGATCTTTTTTATCTCCGGACATGAATTCACCACCAACATTAGTTGTTTTGACAAAATCCAAATCATCATCCATTTGTGTTATCTTTTCTCTGTACTTTTTGCGAATATCCTTTAAAGCATTTTTTGTTTCCAGTTCAGAAAGAGATGAATCTTTTTCGACCTTTAATTGCCGTTTTAGGAATTTTATTTCCTGGTCTCTTTTCAATACTTCAAACCTGGTTGAAACTGTATGTACTCGATCGTAAATCGTTTCCAATTTAGTTGCCTTATCCACTACATATTCAGGTGTGGCTACTTTACCGCAATCATGGAGCCATGCAGCAATTTTTAATTCATACATTTGTTTATCTGTAAAATGGATATCTTTAAAGTGTTCATTTTTCGATTCATTCACTGCTTCAGCCAGCATCATGGTTATCTCCGGAACGCGGGAACAATGACCACCTGTGTAGGGCGATTTAGCATCAATTGCAGAGGCAATCAATTTGATAAATGATTCAAAAAGAATTTCCAGATCTCGAATCAGATTTTTATTTGTAATAGCGACTGCTGCCTGGCTGGATAGGGCTTCAACAATGTCTTGAACTTCAGTTGAAAATGGAATCGACTCATCCGTTTTTTTATCTTTCGCATTCAACAATTGAACAACACCAATTATTTCATCTTCATGGTTTTTCAAGGGTACAGTTAAGAATGACTTGGATCGATAACCTGTTTTTTCATCAAATGCTTTCGTTCCCGAAAAATCGAATCCTTTTGCTTTATACGCATCCGGAATGTTGACTGTTTCACCGGTTAAACCTACATACGCAGAAATCATATGTTTATTTGGTTTACCATCATCTTCATAAAGTTTAACAGGATAAAATGGTATGTCCTGTCCGGATGTACCGCCCATATGAAACTTCAAAGAATCTGTCATCATAATTTCGAATCTTAAGCGATTATCATCTGTTTTCATGTACAATGTACCGCCATCAGCATTGGTAATACGTTTAGCTTCCAACAAAATATTCTCTAGCAAAACATTCATATCCTTTTCCTTGGAAAGGGATAAACCAATTTCTGCAAGATTCTTGACCTGTTTTTCAAGATGATTAATATAGAATTGAATATCGCTGGGTACTTTTTTTAGCAGCTTTTTCAATTCAGTTTGTGAGAGATCAAAACTTTGACCATTTGGTTTTCCATTTTTTGAACTCATAATGAAAGCTCTCCTTCGATAAATTTTTGTGAACTTACGTCATTGAAACTTTATGCTCAATAGTATACATCTTCTTGTTTCATTAAATATATCAAACTATTTTCTTTACTTATAAGGAGTATAAACATGAGACAAAAGAAACTTCTTTTAGGTTTTTTAATTACTTCCAATATTTTAATTGCAGGAGTAACTGGAAAACTTGTTGGCACAATTACTGACGTTTCTACCGGTGAACCGCTTATCGGTGTAAATGTTGTATTAAAAGGAACAGCACTGGGTGCAGCATCTGATGAAAACGGAGATTTTTTCATCCTTAACATCCCTGCGAAAAAATATACTGTTTCAGCATCTTATATCGGCTTTAAGACAACATCTGTTACCGATGTACGCATGAACGCTGATCGTACGACCACAGTAAACTTTGCCCTGGAAATTTCTGCTGTGGAAGGTGAAGAAGTAATCGTAGAAGCAGAACGCCCGGTCATTGTTCGGGATCAAACAGCTACTACTACTACTATAGAAGAAGAAGATTTTGAAAATATGCCAATTAACTCATACGCAGACATTCTGGATAATGTCGCAGGTGTGATCGAAAATGATAACGGCGGCGGTGACGACGGCATTCACATTCGCGGTGGCCGCTCCGGGGAAACAGCATATCTTGTCGATGGCTTTTATGTAAAAGATATTATTAGCGGCGGCATGGCCACTGATGTGGCTCGCGGTGGTATCTCTGAATTGTCAGTGATTACCGGTTCATTTGATGCTGAATACGGCCAAGCCATGAGCGGCATTATCAATATCATTACCCGGGAAGGCGGTGCTGAATACGATATGAATTTTAGAGCATCTATGGACCCCACTCTCCAAAATATTTCAAACACTTGGAATACAGGACGTATAGAAGGTACCGCAAGCGGTCCTATTATTCCATTCATGCCAAACTTAGCCACATTTTTTATTTCTGCAGATCGTAAACGTACGGATGGCCGTTTGAAAAATAATTTTCTTCCCTGGGATGTATTAAAGGTAGATGAAAATGGTGATGGTAATTACGATGCAGGCGAATCATGGTCAGATATTGCCAATGGTGTATATGATGTTGGCGAAGGATTCAACGACGTCAACCATAATGGTTACTGGGATCATGCTGTATACGACACATCTGAAAATTTAGTTACAGCAGCTGAATCATGGACAGATGTTGCGAATGGTGTATACGATCTTGGGGAGGATTTTGTAGATGCGGATGGAGATGGGGTTTTTGATGGAGATGTTTATGCCTTATCTGATATTGATGGCGACGGTATAGCAGAACCTCTCAAAAAAGGTACCAAAGAAATAACTGGAACTTACAATTGGACAGACAGGCTCATGGGTAAGCTTGTTCTGCGTCCTATTAATAACCTGAAAATAACACTGGGAACCAATATCCAGAATTACGAGAGCCGCGGTTTCAGCATGGACTACCGTCAACTCCCGGAGCGCAGTGCAGTCAGCTGGCAGGAGAGCAAACTCATGTACGGCAGGCTGAATTACACAATCTCTGAAAATATGTTTGTCACACTGTCCTATTCAAAAAACAGGGTGGATAACTGGACAGGACCAAAAGTTCCTAGTGAATCATTTTTAAATGATAATCATGAACTATACTCAAAAATATATATAATTCCAGATGAATGGGATAAATCAATTTTAGATCCTGGTTCTGAATTCGCTTGGATTAGCTATTATGCAGAACCCTATAATGATAATGACGAAGATGGAGCATTCACAGAAGGTGACGATTATGAAGACTTGAACGGGGATGGACAATACAGCTGGGGTGTTTTCTCGCCTTTAAGGGTAGGCGATGCCTATGATAATACCTCCAATTATGAATTCTACGGCAGCTATCCTATTGTTAATAATTCTGGGGATACAATCCGCATGGGCTATTCAACCTATCCCAGCTATTATAATGATTATTCTGAAACAGAGCAGTTGGAAGGAGCCTTAACCTGGCAAGTAAATAAAATTCACCAAGTCAAAACGGGCTATTCTCAAAAGACTCATAAATTATTCAATTTTTCTGCTTCTTGGATTGGCGGGGGATATTACGGCAGTAGTTCCGATGCCTCGTTTATCCTCTGGGAAAAAGAACCGGTAGAGTCATCATTCTTTGTACGGGATAAAATGGAATTTAGTGACTTGGTCATCAATATTGGTCTACGTTATGATATACTGGATCCGAGGAGTGAATATGCCGATCCTACTAAAAATATTGGATATAGATATGATGGCCAAGTTCTTGAAACAAGTGACCTGAATTCCATCGACTTCGACGCATTTGCTGCAGGAGACGTTGAATGGGGTTATATTGAAGAAGACGGCTCATTCAGCCCGCCGGATAAAGCAACTGTAAAAGCACAGTGGAGCCCGCGGATAGGCATGGGTTATCCTGTCACCGAAAATACTGCTTTCCATTTCTCCTATGGTCATTTTTTCAAATATCCTGATTATGATAATATGTATGACTATTCGAATTCCGGTGGCATTGGTGGAGAAGGTGTACCATCTGGTTTGGCTGGTTTAAATTCAGCTTCGAATCCAAATAATATTTTCAATCTAACCGGCAATTCGTATTATCCCTTCCCCTTTAGCCTGGGTGACTGGTACATCCCCCCTGTGGGTTCACCCAATATTAAACCGGAGCGGGCCATCCAGTATGAATTTGGACTGCGCACCATGCTTACACCGGAATACTTGATGACATTGACATTATTTTACAACGACCGGCATGATTATATATCGGCAAATATATATGATGCGGATCCCACAGAATACGCTATTTATGAAAATATGGATTATGCGAATTCTAAAGGGTTTGAGTTAGGTTTAAAAAAACTGTTTTCCCAAAATTTCAGCTGGGAAGTTTTCTATGCTTATTCCCGAGCCGAAGGCAATACAAACAATGAAACGTCCAATTGGTATGCAGCATATCTCTCATCCGTATACGGCACACACCCTGTTCATAGAACCATAACCATGGCCTGGGACCAGCCCCATACATTAAATGTGCGTTTTGATTACCAACATCCCAAAGGATTTGGTTTAAATGTATTGGGTAATATGGGCAGCGGCTTGCCTTACACGCCAACGGATGCCCGGGGCAGAAATATTGCTGATGAAAACTCCGGCCGTATGCCCTACACAGCCATATTTGATGCCAAAGCATACTATGACATGAAAATACAAAATATGGCACATGTTCGTTTTTATCTCGATATAACCAATTTGTTTGATAAAGAAAATATTGCGAATGTGTTTAATAATACTGGACAGCCGGATGAAAGTTTGAATCCCAATAGTTCACCTATGTATATTTTTCGACCATATTATTATAGCGCCCCGCGGCACATTGAACTAGGTATAAGCGTAGGATTGAGGTAGATGATGAATATAAAATTAATATTAGGTCTGTTTAGCATTTGTTTCTTACTGGGTAATGATCCAACGGGACTTTCGAAATTCGATTATTATAACCGTATTATTGCTCCGCAATTTGGTAAAAAACCACTGCCTGATAGGTTAGATAAACTTTCGTCATATGATGATCGCAAGCGCAGTGTACTGGATAAAGGTAATATGGTTTTACGGCTTTCTAACGCGGCTATCTATGGTTATGACCGCTGGGGTTTGTGTCATGAATTTCCTGCTGGCAGCATGCTCAAAGACGGCTGCTGTACCTATTACTGGACAGCATCACCTATGGTAGGTGGACTCATCAATGGTGAGCCCTCTGTAGCAGTTGGTGTTCGTGGGTCAGTGCGGGATCATGAAGAAGAATTTGAACCATTGCCGGGTTATGATGCCGGAACTGTGGATTCAGAAGCCAATTTGGGAATAGCATTTAGTGATATGCCTGAATCCTGGCCGGATTCTTGGCCTATCGAAGATGACCCAACCGGCACGTTCATGTCTGTTATCCATGACATCGAAGGAATTAAGGATACACTATACTTCCCTGGCGTTGAGCCGGAACTTGGCCCAAGTGGCTTTCCCGATGCACCTTGTGGTATTGGTGTTCAAGCCGAGCGGGAAGCTTATTTTGTTGTAACAGATAATGATCCCACTGAAGGAAATACTTTTGCCAGTAATAATGGTGTTGGCCCTCTTAACGTACGTTTTGATGTCTGGGTACTGAATTACTCGCTTTCTTTTGGCAATGATGGTTTAATCTTCATTCAGCAAATGACCAATGTAGGCAAAGATACCATCAAGGATTGTTATGTTGGTATTGCCGGTGATCCGGATGCTCCAGAACAGGGCAGTGCGGAATGGACAGATGATATGGCACTATTTATCCAAAAAGATGACCCTCATATTGCCGATAAACTTGTAGATACAACAGATGCTCACTTATTGTCAAATTTTGCTTTAGTCTATGATAGAGATGATGCTTCAACGGGTTTTAAATCTTCTGGCATTGGCTGGGTTGGTTTAAAATTCCTTGAGTGTACAAAATTCAATAGTGATGGAACCGATTCATCTTACGATGTATCAAATTTTTATACTTACGAATATAGTATGGATTCACAAAGTGATGCCCAGGCTTATACAGAAC
>Ga0208409_1000152_pt1 | contig 31678 bp, 37 predicted proteins | sample ETNtaG_29_FD_185784 | JGI IMG/M metagenome (GOLD analysis project Ga0208409, IMG submission 185784) | Marine microbial and viral communities from oxygen minimum zone, Eastern Pacific Ocean - ETNP201406SV201 (SPAdes) (version 2) | ecosystem: Environmental > Aquatic > Marine > Oceanic ...
CATATAATAGTTTTTCCTATTCTTTAGAATATCTTTTTTGTTCAATTTATATTTCTTTAATATATCTAAATATTCTGATGGTAATTCATTCTCACCAACAAATATCTGCAACAATTCTTCCCGATATTGTTCTGCTGTTTTTGATGTTTTGTTTACATTGGAAAGTCTTAACTCATTGATGCCTGTTGTGTCATTAGCAACAATAAGAAGTTTGGCATTAACACCTTGTAATTTTAATTGTGATACTGTTTGGCATGCTATTTTCCAAGAAAATAGAGGGAATGAGGTCATTCCAAATTCTTCTAAAAAATTATGTAAATTCGGAGGTAAAAGCGGTTTAATACTTGGATAAAATTTATTATTTATCAGATCAGGAATAGCGAGAAAATGACCACCCATAACAACAACACTGGTATCTTTATTATTATAGATGGATAGCTTAATTTTATTTAATATCGAATCAATATTAATGTTACCTTTATTAGATTGAACAATAGATACATTCTTGTAATAAATTTTATTTTTGAGAGTTTCTAAGTTTGGATTTTTAATCAGCCCCCTTTTCTTATCAAGAAAGAACTTTATTTCTCCAAGTATTCTATCCACATCTTCAAAATCAGAATAGATACCAAAACTTATTCTAAGGCTTTCCTGCCCCAATCTTTCAGCCAAAGGAAAAGCGCAGTGAGAACCATAGCGAATATAAATTTTTTGCCTTCCTAAATAATCCCCTAATTCTTTTACAGGATAATTTTCCAAACCAAAAGAGACTAGTCCGATTTTCTTATTAAAATCCTCTGGATCAAAAATGACTATCTCTTCTATTTTTTTCAATTCAGCAACCAAATATTTCAATAATTCAACTTCGTGACTTCTGATACTATCAAAACCGATTGAACGTATAAAATTTACGGCTCTCGATAATCCAACAATATTTGAAGTATTTGGCGTTCCACCCTCTAAAGTAATTAATGATTGATGATATTCTGGTGAGATTATGTCTTTTTTCTTTCCGTAGGTAATAGCGACATTCTTTACGGTACCTCCGCCAACTTGAGTAGGAGTTAAAAGATGATGCATACCCTTCGAAATATACAAAACGCCGACTCCGTCTGGTCCATACATCTTATGACTAGAAAAGGCATAGAAGTCTGCTTTAATATTTTTTACATTTACAGGTATATGTGCCACTGCCTGTGTCCCATCAATAAAATATAAAATATCCTTATTATGAGCTTTAATAATTCTACCAATTTCTTCTACTTCATTTATATTTCCTAAAACATTTGAACAATGTCCAATAGCTACTATTTTTGTTCTATTATTTAATGTTTTTTTTATTTCATCTATACTTATTATCCCATCCTTTAAACCAACTATATGAATATTTGCTCCTCTTTTTGCCAACTTGAGATAAGGTAACATGTTTGAATTGTGTTCGGACACAGAGATGATTATCTCATCATCTTTTTTAATCAAATCAGCAATAGAATCCACGGCCAAATTCAAGGCACCGGTCGCATTACCAAAAAAAGCGATCTCCTCTGTCTGAGCGCCTATAAATTTAGCGATATTAGCCCTAGATTTTTTAATTAGTTCTTCGTTGCGTAAGGAAACAATATGCGCACTACGACTCGGATTGCCCCTGTATTGTAAAGTTTGTTTAACAGACCGAATAACTAAATCAGGTACTTGTGTAGTTGCAGCACTATCTAAGTATGTTACGTTGTTTCTTCTAAAAAATTCAAAGCGAGATTTGATTTCCATGGCTACAATATATCAAAAAACGTGTTATTTGTTAAGCTAAAAATAAACACAGAATCTTCTGTATTCCTTCTTTATTTCACCAAACAGACTCGAACATCGTCCAGTGAGTGGAGCACTGTTCTATTACCATAGAGGTAAAGTATCTACAGGATGATAGTTCAAATTTAGCTTGTAGTTAAGCTCCTTTTGAAACAAGAGTTTAGTGAGATTATAAAAAGAAAACGCGCTATATGTCAGAAGACAACATAGCGCGTTGGTTGAAGTGGCGGAAAGTGCAGTGGTTACTAACAATGTTAGGCTGGCACAGATTTCTGATCTGTCTGTCTCCGCTTGAAATAAACTCTCCTGAGTCCCTCCATTCCTGAACTTCCAACTTCGGTCAGGAAGAGATGTTTAAGGACCCAGCAAGGACGTTGTGTAAATATAGCCATAGCTGCTAAGACTGACGGTCGGTGATTTTGTGGCCACCGTCCGCTAGCATAATCTCCACAATTATCCTTTACCTCATTAACTCCTGACTCAAGCTTTGTAACGACTTCTTCAAGGATCTTGCAGGTGTAGTCTACATCACACGAACAGAACTCACTGAACGCCAATAGAGCAACCTTGTAGCCGATACCTTTTGTTCGCTCCGCCACATAAGGGTAGCGAGTGAGGGCTTGATCAACCGAAGACAGCTCAGGTGTCCATTTGTTCCGCAGCCCAGTTTCGTACTCTATGTCATCGAAATCGTCATCAGCGGTCTTCTTACACAAATTGTCATCGGCATCAATGATAGCTTGTGCCATGTTGAGTTCCTCGACAGAGCCAAGCTTGACAATCGCTCGGGCGTACGCCCAGCCTCGCTTAAAGTTATCGTCGTCAACTAGTGCCTCTTCCAGCATTGCTTTTATGTCAGACTGTTTCATTTTCGGCCTCCTTAGGTCAAAAAAGTTATAAAAAGATCAATAAGATAACATTCTTTATGTTATCCCTATATACTAACATATATACACTATTTGTCAAGGTTTTCGAATGGCTCATCCGGCTGAGCCATTCGTTGGAAGTTGCTATTTTAGTGTATAGAATACATTTTGACCGATTTTGCCGTGTTGGGTGATTTTTCCTTCTTTTTCAAGTTCATTCAGATACCGCTCTGCTGTTGCATCAGATACTCCAAGCAATCTTTCAACGTCAGAATTTTTTATTTCTCTATTTTTCTGTACGAATGCAAATACTTTATCTTTATTCTCTTGTTTCTTCTTACTTTGTTCTGAAATCGGTGTATTATTTCGTTTTGCAAGTGAATAGCCAAGTATTATTCCAATGATAGCGATAAATATTATAGTTATATAGTTCATGAGTCTATTTTAGCATAAATAAACATATGGAAAATGAAATACAAAACAAGCTAAACGAACAAAGTGAAAAAATAGACGCTATTTATAAGTCAGTTGAAAAAACACGGAAATATTTCTTGGTAATTATTTGGATTACCGTTATTGCTTTTATTCTACCACTTATAGCTATGATATTTGTGATACCGTCCTTTATGAGTTCATATATGGGCTCTCTGGACGGCTTGCTATAATAACCTCATGACTGTCAAAGTAAAAGTGAAATCAGAAGATGAGAAGAAGTGGGTTTTCTTTGTGCGTGTGGAGGATATGGATTATGAGGTGGAGGTTAAAAGGGAAGACTATGAAAGACTAACTGGCGGGAAGACCAAGCCCGAAGAGCTTGTAGAGAAGTCCTTTGAGTTCTTACTTGCTCGTGAGCCGAAGGAGTCTATCTTGAAGCAGTTTAACCTTATGGAGATAGCGCGTTATTTCCCAGAGTACGAACGCGAAATATCACAAGGCTAAAAATTTTATAAAAAAATAGAACCGACTTCCTTACAAGAAGTCGGTCTCTTTTTGATAATTACAATATTTCGTCTAAGGGTCTACGAGAACAGAAAAAGAAAGCACAGAGTAATCCAAATATAACAAACAGAAGACCACACTTAGCAAAAATATTAGGTTCTTGGTTATTTACTCTCTTCATCTTAAAACTCCTTTTATTTGAAAGAAATAAGGACTATATATCTTGTTAGACAATACCACATAACTAAACCCTTGACAAATGGTACGGGTGTGATATTTTGCATAGCAAAAGTACATTTATATTTTAGAGAAGAGAAGAAAAAATGTTTAAACCGATAGTTTGTTTAAAAAGTCTTGGAGAATTTGACGATTTTGGGAAAGCGTTGTATGAATTTTTGAAGAAAGCAAAGGAAAAAGTGGATAAAGGAATGACTTAATATTCAACCCACCCAAACAGGAAAACCTGTTTCGGTGGGTTTTCTTATTTATACTAAAATAACCCCCCTGAAAACAGGGGTTCCACATTTGATTTATAGGAGTATAATGGAGACATTATTAATTAGTGTTTATATATGTCTGATACAAAAGAAAAACTCATTGGCAAAGTAACGCACTATTATTCAAAAATTGGCGTTGCTATTATTGAACTCTCCGACAGCATATCAGTTGGCGATGTGCTTCATTTTAAGGACGGTACCACCGACTTTGAAGAGAAGCTTTCCTCAATAGAAGTTGAGCACGAGAATGTCTCATCAGCAAAAAAGGGTGCTGTAGTCGGTGTTAAAGTTTCCCAAAAAGTACGAGGGAGTGAACAAGTGTACAAGAAATAAAGAAACTTAGGAGAGATGTGATATAATAAAAATAATGAATGGAAACATTTGGCTTATATTTTCTGTATTAATCATCCTTTTGGTAATTGGCGTTGGTGTTTTCTTTTACAAAAGAGCTAAGGGAGAGAACGGAACAGCGAAAAGAAAGGATTTTGAACTTTATGAATATTGACGCTGTTCACGAGGAAGAGTTAAAAGCTTGTAATGTAGTAGACATCAAAGAGGGTGTTACTTCAGACAATGTTGCAAAATTGCTTGGTGTATCAAACATAACAGCAAGAAGGTATCTAAACGAACTGGAAAGTGAAAACAAAATCAAACAACACGGAGAAAGAGGTAGGAATGTATTCTATACTTTAGTATAAAAAAGACAGTTGATATAATAATATATTAGTGATATCTTTCGTGGTGGAGGTGACAAATGAAACGAATAAAAATAGGGAAGAAAAGGAAGAGACGCAAGCCATACTTTGTAAGACCAGAGCAAAAACGTAGGAAGAGTGAGAGAAAATTATTCGGGAAGCTTATGAGGGGGGCAGTGCTGTGTCTAAGTAATGGACTACAATTAAGTTTAAAGAAAGTAAAGAATGACAAGAAAAGATACGAGTGGGTTGATTGGACATAAACCGTCTGGCTAAAAGAGCAAGAAGTTGCAGTTAAGCTTTCCTGAAAGCAGTAATTGAATTTATTCAGTTGCTGCTTTTTTGTTTGTATTGATAAAAATAGGCAGAAATCATAAAGTGATTTCTGCCTATTTAACAAATGAAAGCTTTTTTTGTAAGTTTTCGATTCGTTCCCTCTTTTCTCTCCCTTCTCTACATACTTCAAGTATTTTGTGTACCTCATCGGATGGTCTAACAGTTTCTATTGGAGTTCTCTTTCTATAACTATGATGTGGTGCGTAGTATTTCATAGCAAAGCTATGATAGATAGCCCACCACTCTTTACCAAATCCGAGGTCTGTTAGAGAAAACCTTACCGCTTCTTTGAACTTAATTTTCCTTAATAGTCTTTCATCAATCAGTTCAATGAGTCTTTGGGTTTTATCCATACTTCTAAGAAGATCGCATTGAAACTCGTATTCCAAATTTTTTATAGTTCTCAAGACTTCGGTTTCATTATACATCTGTAATACCTCCAAATGATTTGAAATATATAATCTACCTAAAGTATACCAAAAAATATGACTTTGTCAATGGTTTAAATGTGGATACTTGCTAAATCCCCAAAATAGAGGCTCAATTGTGTATAAAGCTTGACTTTAGTAGCAGTATTTTGGTACTATGTGAAAATTCTACGAGAAGCTGTAAATGGAAAATAAACAAGAAACACCAGAAGAAATAACCGGCACAGTGGATGAAACATTACCAAATGCACTATTCCGGGTAAATCTTTCCAATGATGAAAAAATCATCGCGTATCTTTCAGGAAAGATGCGTAAATTTAGAATAAAAGTCCTCGTTGGGGACAAAGTAATCGTTGTTGTTGACCCATATGGTGGAAAGGGGAGAATAATAAAACGACTTTAAATATGAAGATAAAAGCATCTGTAAAAAAAATATGTGCGCAATGCAAAATAGTCAGGAGAAAAAGAAGGATTTGCGTGATTTGTACAAACCCGCGTCATAAACAAAGGCAGGGATAATCAAGTGTAAAACAATAAGCATGAGAATTTCAGGAGTAACAATACCAGATAAAAAAAGATTAGAATATGGACTCACCGCCGTTTATGGTATTGGTATTTCCAAATCACAGACACTTCTCGATAAAATAAATGTGGACAGAGGCAAGCGTCCATCGGACTTGTCTTCCGATGAGGAAAACAATATTAGAAAATTAATAGAAGAAGAGAAGATTGAGGGGGAACTACGAAGGGAAGTATCAGGCAATATAAAAAGATTAAAAGATATCAAGTCCTACAGGGGTTCAAGGCACGCAAAGCGCTTGCCAGCCAGAGGACAAAGGTCAAAGACAAATGCAAGAACACTCAAGGGTGCGAAGAAGACTATGGGTTCAGGGAGAAAGAAGCTTGATAAAACTTAAAATTTAAAATGGGAAAAAAGAGAATTATAAAAAAAACAGGAGGTGAAGCGGATAAAGGACTAAAGTCCCGCTCACTTGCGCGTATACCAAAGAAAAAGCTTGACGCCGGCATCTTACACATTGAAGCAACCTACAATAATACGAAAGTATTACTTACGGACAAAAAAGGTGACTCTGTGATGTGGTCTTCAAGTGGGGCACTTGGTTTTAAAGGTGCGAAGAAGGGTACACCATTTGCTGCGGCAAAAGTCGGTGAGCTTCTTGGAGAAAAAGCATCAATGATAGGAGTGAAAGACGTGGATGTTGTAATAAAAGGTGTAGGCGGAGGAAGAGAGTCAGCGCTTCGTGGTTTTATAACAAAAGGTATTCAAGTTTCTTCAATAAAAGACACTACGCCTGTCCCACACAACGGCCCGCGTCCTAAGAAAACACGAAGAGTATAAATATTTAAAATATTATGAAAATAGGTCCAAAATATAAAATATGCAAACGTTTAGGAAGTACTGTCTTTGACAAATGTCAGACGGCGAAATTTACTCTTGCAAAAGACAAAGCTCAAAAAAAGGGAAGGATTGGTAAGCGCCCAAGGCAGATGTCGGATTACGGACGTCAGCTTATTGAAAAGCAGAAAGTAAGATACACATACGGGATTGCTGAAAAGCAGATGTCCAAGTATGTAAAAGAAGCGGTTGCAAAGAAAGATGTGAAGCCGGCAGTTGTGCTTATGGAGAATCTTGAGTCTCGTCTTGATAACGTTGTTTACAGATTAGGTCTTGCAAAATCTCGGCAGATGTCACGCCAGATGGTGTCTCACGGACACATAACAGTAGGGGGAAGGAAAGTCACCATACCTTCATATAGAGTATCAAAAGGTATGAAGATAGGGGTAAGAGAAGGAAGTAGGGGGAGCGGACTATTTTCAAACACGGGAGAAGATCTCAAAGACGCTGTCACTCCTTCATGGATTTCTTTTGACAAAAAAACACTTGAGGCAGATATAAAAGGCAAACCCGCAGGAGATGCTACAGAGCATATGTTTGATATCGGTTCAGTTTTGGAATATTACAGTCGTTAAATTATTTTAAAAATTATTATTAGTTAATATATTTATATATCATTATGTCAGAATACAACGTATCACTTCCATCAAAACCGAGAATCGTCTCGGAAGAAGAGTTCAAAGGCACATATGAAATTGATAGCCTTTATCCTGGTTATGGTCATACACTTGGGAACTCACTAAGAAGGATTATACTCTCATCTCTTCCTGGTTCTGCAATAACTTCAGTTAAGATTGATGGCGTTCAGCATGAGTTTTCCACCATAGATAGTATCAAAGAAGATGTGGTTACAATACTTCTTAATCTCAAAAAAGTAAGAATACAGATGCTTACAGATGAGCCACAGACGCTCACACTTGATGTCAAAGGGCCAAAAGTTGCAACAGCCGGTGATATGAAGATACCTTCTCAAGTGGTAGTACTTAATCCTGACCAGAAAATAGCAGAGATAATGGACAAGAAAGGTGCACTTTCAATTGAAATAACTATAGAGCGGGGCTTGGGATATGTACCAAAAGAAGTACTTCAGAAAGAGAAAGTTGATATAGGGGTGATTGCGCTTGATGCTATATTTACTCCGATAAGGAGGGTTAATTATGAAGTTGAGAATATGCGTGTCGGTGACAGGACTGATTTTAATAGACTGCGACTGTTCATTGAAACAGACGGCACAATAACTGCCCATGATGCACTTGAGAAATCAATAGAGATAATGATAAACCAGCTCAAAGCAATTGTTGGCTTCAAAGAGGAAGAAGTAGAGGAAGAAGTGAAACCTGCTTCGACTGACGCGGGTCAAGGCGGGGAAGAAGAAGCAGAAGAGAAGGTTAAAGAGACCGAAGAACTAGATACAGAATTCTTGAAGACGAGAATTGAATCTATCAATCTTTCAGCACGAAATATAAACGCTTTGACCGCTGCAAATATAAGAACAGTAGGCGGACTCGTGCGTAAGAAAGAAAAGGATATCTTGGAGATAGAAGGGCTCGGCAAGAAAGGACTGCAAGAGATTAAAAGAGCACTTGGGAACTACGGCATTACTTTAAAATAAAACATGCGGCATCATAATAAAAACAAAAAGTTTGGACGAGTAAGAAATCAGAGAACAGCGCTCATGCGTTCTCTTGCGCGGTCTCTTATCTTGAAAGGCAAGATAAAAACAACGGAGGCGAAGGCAAAGGCACTACGACCATTTGTTGAGAAACTAATTTCAAAAGGGAAGACTGGTACAGTCGCTTCTCGTCGCCTTGTAGTAAGTCGGCTCGGAGGAAGTAAGGTTGCCACAGCGAAATTATTTGATACACTTGCTCCAAAGTATGGCAAGCGCGCTGGCGGGTACACGAGGATCACGAAGCTTGGGGCAAGGGCGAGCGACTCGGCCAAAGAGGCGGTAATAGAGTTTGTAGAATAAATTTATGGAAAAGATAGAAATAAATGCAACAGGAGAGAAAGTTGGGCGAGTCGCATCAAAGGCGGCCTCTCTTTTGATGGGAAAAGATTCTACAGATTTTACAAGGAATAAAGTAGCAAGTGTAGAGGTTAAAATCACAAATACATCAAAGCTTGAAATATCAGAGGGTAAAAAAGATGGCAAAATATATACACATTACACTGGATATCCGGGGGGCCTTCGGGAAGAAACAATGGGGAAATTAATTGATAAAAAGGGATATGGAGAAATAATAAAAAAGGCAGTGTACGGAATGCTTCCTTCAAATAAATTAAGAAACGAGATGATGAAGCATTTAATTATAGAAGAATAATATGGCAACAGTAAACAATCCGCCAGCTGGCGGAAAACAAAAAATATCGAAGACTCACTACATTGAGGCAATCGGCAGAAGAAAATCTGCCATTGCTCGCGTGCGTATATTCACTTCCGACAAATATTCGTTTGAAATAAATGAAAGAGCATTAGAAGATTATTTTCCAGTGGATGAATTGAGAAGAACTGTAAGAAAAGTATTTGAATCAGTTAATATATCGCAGAAATTTAAAGTATCTGTACACATAAGCGGAGGAGGCGTGTCTTCACAGGCGGATGCTATATCGCTTGGTATTGCAAGAGCGCTTGAGAAGTTTGAACCGGAGCTCCGAAGCACTCTAAAAAAAGAAGGATACCTCAAGAGAGACGCTAGAATAAAAGAACGCAAAAAGCCGGGACTCAAAAAGGCACGCAAAGCTGCGCAGTGGTCAAAACGATAATTTTAAATAAAATAAGAATTTGTTTTTCTTTACACTTATAATATGCCAAGAAAAAAACTTGACAAAAAAAATAAAAAACAGCATAATAAAAACATAGAAGATGATGTTGTTTTTGAAGAGGAGGATGGTGCTGGAGATGTTGTAAAGAAACTACGCGAGAAGCTAAAGAAATGTGTAGAAGAAAAACAGGAATATCTTGACGGTTGGCAGAGGTCAAAAGCTGATTTTGTAAATGTGAAGAAAAAAGATGAAGAATTACGAGCAGGCCTCATGTCGTTTGCAAAAGAAGGTATAATCCTTGATATTCTTTCTTCGGTTGATAATTTTGAGATGGCATTTGCTGACAAGAAGGTATGGGAGAGCGTTGATAAAAACTGGAGAGTCGGCATAGAGTATATTCATTCCCAACTTTTAAAGACTCTAAAAGAGCACGGACTGGAGCAATTTGACCCAAATGGCGAGCAATTTGACCCAAATCGTCACGATTCAGTAGAATCTGTAGTTACAGATAAAAAGGAAGAAGACCATAAGGTGCTTGAAGTAATGCAGAGAGGATACATCTTAAATGGTAAAATCATCAGACCTGCGAAGGTAAAAGTGGGACAGTTAAAAATTTAATTATATAAAAAGTTATGAGTAAAATTTTAGGTATAGATTTAGGTACAACCAACTCGGCAATGGCAATCATTGAAGGAGGTGAGCCGACTATTATAGAGAACGCAGAAGGTGTGAGAACAACACCGTCTATTGTTGCTATCTCAAAGACTAACGAACGACTCGCAGGACTCTTGGCTAAAAGACAAGCAGTTACAAATCCAAAGAACACTATCTTTGGAATAAAGCGTTATGTTGGACACAGGTTTGATGACGCGGAGATACAAAAAGATGAAAAGACGGCGCCCTTTGATATTGCAAAAGGTTCTGATGGAGGTGTACTTGTAAAATTAGGAGACAAAGAATACAGGCCGGAAGAGATTTCTGCGATGATATTGCAGAAGATGAAAAATGACGCAGAGGAACGTACAGGAGAGAAGATTACGGAGGCGGTTATTACAGTGCCTGCGTACTTTAATGACTCACAAAGAAAAGCTACAAAAGATGCTGGTAAAATAGCCGGTCTTGAAGTAAAACGAATAATAAACGAACCGACAGCAGCAGCCCTTGCATATGGATTTAATAAAAAGAAAGACGAGAAAATAGTTGTCTTTGACTTTGGGGGCGGTACATTTGATGTGTCTGTGCTTGAAGTAGGAGATGATGTTGTTGAGGTTAAATCAACAGATGGTGACTCACATATGGGAGGCCGTGATATTGACCAGAAAATAATCAAATGGATTGCAGAAGAGTTTAAAAAGCAAAGTGGAATTGATGTTTCAAAAGATCCGCTTGCGCTTCAACGCTTGGATGAGGCAGCAGAAAAGGCAAAGCACGAGCTTTCTTCAACTACAGAGACTGAAATCAATATTCCGTTCATCACATCAGATCCATCATCTGGTGCGCCCCAACATTTGTTACTAAAGATGACGCGGGCTACCTTGGAAGAGCTTGCGAGAGAGTTCATTGACCGTTCAATCGAGATTACGAAAAGAACAATAGAAGCTTCTCCATTTTCTGCAGGTGATATAAATGAAATCATATTAGTTGGGGGACAGACGAGAATGCCTGCGATCTCTGACGCTGTAAAAGAAGTTTTTGATAAAGAGCCGAATAAATCAATCAACCCTGATGAAGTTGTTGCCTTAGGGGCAGCGATTCAGGCGGGAATCATGCAGGGAGATGTGAAGGATGTACTCTTGCTTGATGTGATTCCACTCTCTCTCGGCATTGAAACATTGGGGTCAGTTTCTACAAAACTCATTGAAAAGAACTCAACTATTCCTACATCAAAAACACAGACATTCTCAACCGCGGCCGATAATCAAACATCTGTTGAGATACATGTTGTGCAGGGGGAGCGCTCAATGGCGTCTGACAACAAATCACTTGGTAGGTTTATTTTAGACGGTATACCGCCATCACCGAGGGGAGTACCACAAGTAGAGGTCTCGTTTGATGTTGACGCAAACGGAATTTTGAATGTAAAAGCAAAAGACAAAGCAAGTGGTAAAGAGCAGTCAATTAAGATTGAAGCAGGTTCGGGACTTTCTGAAGAGGATGTAGAAAAGATGAAGAAAGATGCAGAAATGCATGAGAGTGAAGATGCTAAAAAGAAAGAAGCAGTTGATGCGAGGAATCTATCAGAGCAACTTATCTACACAGCGGAAAAGACAATTAAAGATGCGGGTGATAAAGTTTCTGATGAAGTTAAAACTTCTGTACAAGGAAAAATTGATGAACTTAAAAAAATAAAAGATGGTACTGACACAGAGGCTACAAAGAAAGCCACAGAAGAGCTCTCAAAAGAAATGCAGAAGATAGGCGAGGCAATGGCAAAAGCACAGCCGAAGGCAGGTGAGCAGGCGCAGGGAGATAATACGGCAAAAGAAGGCGAGGAGAATGTAAGGGATGCAGAATTTGAAGAGAAGAATCCGCCAACCGGCGGAGAAGAAAAACCTTCAGATGATAAAGAAGAAAGCCAATAAAAACAAAAAAACAATCCCACTTCATCGGGGTTGTTTTATAGTTGGAATCATGTAATATAGTAATCAATATATGTCCAAGGACTACTATCAAATTTTAGGAATAGAAAAAAAGGCGAGCGCTGATGATGTGAAAAAGGCGTTCAGAAAACTCGCGCATAAATACCATCCTGACAAAGGAGACGGAGACGAAACTAAGTTCAAGGAAATTAGCGAGGCGTATAGTGTGCTTTCAAACGAAAAGAAAAGACAAGAGTATGATGCATATGGCAGGGTCTTTAACGAAAGCGGGGGAGCAGGAGCTGGCTTTGGTGGATTTTCTGGTGCACAAGGTTTTGATTTTTCTCAATTTACTGACCAAGATTTTGATATGGGAGACATTTTTGGAGGGCTGGGAGACATCTTCGGGGGAGGAAGGCAAAAACAAAAAAGAGGAAGAGACATCTCAATTGACCTTGAAGTGCCGTTTCGTGATGCAGTTTTTGGAACAGAAAGGAAAGTGCTTTTGACAAAAGTATCAGAATGTAAAGATTGCAACGGAAGCGGGGGAGAAGCGGGGACAGAAATGGATATGTGCAAAAACTGCAACGGGAAAGGAAAGATTCACGAGACCAAAAACTCAATTTTGGGAACTATAACATCAGTTCGAGGGTGTGAGAATTGTCACAGTACGGGTAAAGTTCCAAAAGAACAATGCAAACACTGTCGTGGACTTGGAGTACTTCGAAAAGAAGAGGAGATAAGGATTACAATACCTGCGGGAGTGGACAATGGTGAGATGATACGGCTCTCCGGTGGAGGTGAGGCCGTTTCAGGTGGTGTTGCTGGGGATTTATATATAAAGCTTCATGTGAGCCCTGATCCAGTATTTACAAAAGATGGGAGCAATCTGACCACGACACTTAATATAAAACTCTCTGACGCTCTTTTGGGGAGCACTTATGCGCTTAAAACACTTGATGGTGATATTGATATAAAAGTACCAGCAGGTGTGTCATTTAATGAAACACTTCGTGTGGGAAGTAAGGGTGTGCCAGTGAGTAAGGGCAAACGTGGCGATTTGCTTGTAAAGATAAATATCACACTTCCAAACAAACTCTCAAAGAGTGCAAAAAAACTCGTAGACGAGATGAAGAAAGAGGGGATTTAATCAACATTTTGTTTTTGCAAATAGGTTTTGTGAGTTGTAGAATTATTAAATGGACTCAGTTGATGGAGCAATAGAAACTATCGCAAGTTTGTCGCTTGATACAATAATTCTGGCGATAGTTTTTGTTGTACTTTTTGCATATGGGCTCAAGTACGGTAAGCGCAGAATCATATCCCTGCTTATTTCTTTTTATATTTCAATTCCTATAATCTTATTCTTTCCATATTTAGAGAAGATTTTATTTTTTGGAGAAACTATAGATATGATGCTTTATTCACAGATTATACTTTTCCTTCTGATTGTTGTTCTTATAAACATTATAATAGACAGAGTTATAAGCTGGGAACTTGGAGAAAGAGGTATCAGAAAATTAATAGAAATTGGAGTGCTTGCTTTTGTCTCTGGCGGACTACTTATGGCAATTTCATATCATATAATTGAAATCACAACACTACATGATTTTGCAGCGCCAATAGACGCACTGTTTGCCTCTACCTCAATGTTCTTCTGGTGGCTTGTCATACCGTTTGTAGTACTTCTCTTTACAGTTAGAAGATAATATAGGAATATAATGATATGAAGCACTTGACTTTCCTTGAGCGTTTTTCTGAGTTTGATGACCATGAGCTTGTATGTGAAATAAAAGACAAAGGTACAGGATTACACGCTTATATAGCTATACATAATACAAATCTTGGACCTGCTACTGGCGGTACCAGATTCTTTTTTTATAAATCTAAAGATGAAGCACTTGCTGATGTTCTGCGTCTGTCAAAAGCAATGACATATAAATGTGCTCTCGCTAGTGTACCGTATGGAGGGGGAAAGGGGGTAATCATTGGAGACCCCAAAAAAACCAAAACAAACGAATTATTAAAAGCGTACGCTAAAGCAGTGAACGAACTTAAAGGTAAATTTACCACAGGGGAAGATATGGGATTGACTGAAAGTGATATTATGGTATTGTCTAATGAGTCAAAATATATAAACGGAAGAGGTAGTGAGCTTGGTCCATTTGCAGCACTTGGAGTTTTGAAAGCGATAGAAGCAGTAATCGGTAAAGTAGAAGGTCATACATTTGCAATTAAAGGTTTAGGAAAGGTTGGATTTGCACTCTGTAAGTTAATATATGAGCGCGGAGGCAAGATTATTGGTGCAGATATTGAAGAGAAAGCTATAGAGAGAGCGAAAAAGTATGTAGAGATTGTAGATCCTTTAGAGATACATAAACAGAGGGTTGATGTATATTGTCCTTGCGCATTAGGAAATGAATTCAATGAAAAGACGATTGATGAGTTGGGTTCTAAAATAATATGTGGCGCAGCAAACAATCAGCTTGTATCTCCAGATGTTGGAGAGAAATTACATAAAAAGGGGATTACATATATACCGGATTATGTAGCAAATGCAGGTGGTCTTATAAGGGCAGTATTGAGAGGTAATGTTAATAAAAGGATAAACGAGATAAAAGATACAACTGAAAAGATTTTAAATATGGCACGGGAGAATAATAAATCTACAAGTATTATAGCTGACGATTTAGCTAAAAAAATAATAAATGAGAATAAATAGACAAACCAAAAAAGATATGGGTGCTATAAAAAATCACTCAACCGAAAGGATTCTTGAATCTATTGAAGATAAAACAGATGCTTATTGGGAGAGGGAGCAAAAAAAGAAAACACTCCAATTATTCAATGAAGCAGCGCGTAGGGTGCCTGCATACAAGAAATTCCTAAAAAAACACAGAATTTCTCCCAGAAACATTAGGACTTTCAAAGATTTACAGAAAGTTCCAGCTATAACTAAAAGTAATTATCTACAAAAATATACACTTGAGCAGTTGTCTTGGGATGGCGTGCTTAACAGTTCAAGCAATAATTCACTTGTATTTACTTCTACATCTGGTTCAACTGGAGAGCCGTTTTATTTTTCACGAAATGGAGTTGTTGACCAGCAAGCAGCGGCTATTCATGAGCTTTTTTTCAAAAACGGTGAACTCTCTCCAAAGAGTCCCACACTTGTAATTGTTTGTTTTGGTATGGGTGTTTGGGTAGGTGGGTTGATAACTTATCAGGCATTTGAGATAACGGGTCGCGGGAAATGTCCGATTTCAATAATAACTCCGGGGATAAACAAAGCAGAAATATTTAAAATACTCAAGAAACTTTCACCGCACTTTAAGCAGACAATCCTAGCAGGATACCCGCCTTTTTTGAAAGATATTGTAGATGAAGCAGATGACAGAAAAATAAAACTAAAAAAACTTAATATTCGTCTTTTATTTGCTGCGGAAGCTTTTACAGAAAACTTTAGAGATTACTTAGCTAAAAAAACAAAATTAGACAATGTACTTTTAGATACTATGAATATATATGGAAGTGCTGACATTGGAGCTATGGCATTTGAGACACCGCTTTCTATTCTTATAAGAAAAATTGCGGTAAAAAATCCAAAAATATTTAAAGATATTTTTTCTGATATAAGTAAGATGCCAACACTTACACAATATATTCCGTCTTTCATATCTTTTGAGACGAGAGATGATAAGTTGCATTTGACAGGCAACAGCTCAATTCCGCTTGTTAATTATTCAATAGGTGACCATGGAGGAACTTTTACATTTAGCCAAATAAAAAAGAAATTCGCTTCACATAAAATTAATCTAAATAGAGAAGTAAAAAAAGCAGGAATAAAAAACTATATATATCAACTACCATTTGTGTATGTGTATGAACGCATAGATATGTCAACGACTCTTTATGGACTGCAGATATATCCGGAAACAATCAGAGAAGTGTTGCTTAAAAAGCCATTTTCAGAATTATTGACTGGAAAACTTACATTGATATCAAAATTTGATATTAACCATAATCAATATTTAGAAATCAATCTGGAGATGAGAAAAAAAAGAAAAGTAAGTAATATGCTCAAAACACAACTTCTTAACGGGATTATTAATAATCTACGAGTGAAAAATTCAGAGTTTCGTGAACTTTCTGATTTTCTTGGAGACAGAGCAGAGCCGTCACTGGTGTTCTGGCCACAGGAAGACCCGCTTTATTTCAAGACAGGAATAAAACAAAAGTGGGTTGATAAGTGATATAATAAGAGGCATGAAACCAATTCAATGGGACAAAGCTAATGAGTCGTTAGAGGATTTTAGGAAAAAACTTGATATTGATGCAGAAATAGATAAATACGACGAGCTTTTGGAGGATTTATTCTTAATACGAAATCCACGATTTAAGTTTGAGCCGAGTTATAAAAAAGAACTTGAAGAATTTATAAATGAACACAAGGGTGAGAAATCACTTGAGGAAGCGGGCGAGTGGTTTTATTTTCCTTGGAACAATATTCTTATGCACTATTTACCGGATGAGATGCACCAAGAGATAAGAACTGCGCGCAACAAAAATATTATTACTAAAGACGAGCAAGAGAAATTCTACAATACTACGGTTGGTATAGCAGGACTCTCTGTTGGCTCTCACGGAGTACTCACGCTCTCAATGATGGGCGGAAGCAAGACAATCAAAATTGCGGACTTGGATGTAGTGTCCGGTTCTAATTTAAATAGAATTCGTCATGACTTTTCTGTAGTTGGAAGAAATAAATGTGACATAGCAATTGAAGAGCTCTATCAAATTAATCCATATGCGGATGTCCATGCATACAATAAAGGAATTACAGAAAAGAATATTGATGAATTCCTTTCTGGTTTAGACATTTTAGTTGAAGAGTTAGATAACTTGGAGATGAAGATAAGATTGCGCATTAAGGCAAAAGAACTCGGCATACCGGTTATAATGGCGACTGACAATGGCGATAATGTGATTGTAGATATTGAACGGTACGATTTGGATAAAAACACAGAGATTTTCAATGGTGCTGCGGGGCATTTGACACTTGAAGAGTTCAAGAAAATTCCTCCACAGGAAATGCCAAAACTTGCTACAAAAATTGCAGGTCCTAAAGTTGTAGTACCAAGGATGCTCACATCTGTTTTAGAAGTCGGAAGAACGCTATATTCGTGGCCACAATTGGGAGATGCCGCAACGCTCTCTGGTGTCGCGATAGCCTACATTGTAAGAAGGATTGCACTCGGTGAGAAAATCAAATCAGGTAAAATCGAAATTAATTTGGATTCTATATTTGACCCTGATTACAATACTAAAGAGGCGAGAAACGCAAGAGAGAGTATAAGAGAAAACTTTCTAAAAACAATCGGACTTAAGATATAATATCAAATTACTGTGGAGCATATAAAAGAGATATTAAATATTGCAGTATGGGCACCGTCAGGAGATAATTCACAGCCGTGGAGATTTGAAGTAAGAAATGAAAAATTATATATTTTCAATATTCCTGATAGAGACAATCCAATTCTAAATTTTAAACAAAGCGGATCATACGTAGCGCATGGCGGACTGATAGAAAACATATCTATAGCATCTCCACATTTCGGATATAGTGCTAATGTATCGCTTTTCCCTGATGCACAAAACAAAGATTTAGTTGCATCAGTTTCATTTGAAAATACAGACAAAAAAGATCATCCTTTATTTAATTATATAAAACAAAGAGTCACAAACAGAAAACCGTACAAAAATGAAGTTCTAACACAAGAGCAAAAAGACATTTTGTTTGAAAGTGACAATGTGTTTTTTAGAGAAGATAAAGCAGAAAAGAAAATAATTGCAAGTGCTGCAAGTACAATGGAGAGGATCGCACTTGAAACACCAGCTATTCACAAATTATTTTTCAGGGGTATTTTGTGGAATAAAAAAGACAATGACGCAGGTCAGGGTGGTCTTTACATAAAAACACTTGAATTACCGCCTCCTATAAGGGTTGCTTTTAAGTTTTTAAAACACTGGGCTATCACCAATATTTTTAATAAAATCGGCTTTTCTAAATTAGCTTCCAAAGGTAATGCAGGAGTATATGCCAAATCTTCAGCACTTTACGTTGTTGTTATGGATAGTGATACAGGTAAAGATTTTATAAATGCTGGAAGGATTTCTCAAAGAATATGGCTTAATGCGACAAAATTAGGGCTTTCTGTACAGCCGGTTACGGGAATACTGTTTCTTGCAAGAAGAGTGATTGCAGGAGATACAGGTGTATTTCTAAATTCTCATATTCCTCTTATTAAAAATGCATATGAGAAAATAAAAGCTACTTTTGGAATTGGGAGCGGTACCATTGCAATGATGTTTAGAGTTGGATATGCAAACAAACCTACTGCCAGGTCTTATAGATTAAGTCCCCATATAAACATTGAAGATAAATGAAATTAAGATTATTATTAAAATATGGGTATTTTAAGTAATCTCGATCTGCTTTCTGTCGGAATGACAATTGCTGGAATAGGCATTCTTGGCTTTGTTGTATATTTTAATAACACAAAAAGTATAACCAACAAGACATTCTTGCTGTTTGCGCTTATCACAATTGTATGGAGTGTGGCTAATTATGCATATTATCAAGTAGAGTCAGTAACGCTTGCATTTTGGCTTATAAGATTTGTTATTTTCTTAGGAGTCTGGCATGCTTTTTCGTTTTTTCAGCTTGCTCGTGTATTTCCCAAGAGTGAATTTAAATTTTCTGACAATTATAAATGGATACTCCTTCCGATTGTCGCAATTACATCAATTATTAATCTCACGCCTCTTGTATTCAAGAGAGCTGTTGAAGTATCTCCGTCAGGCGGTATAGCAGAAATTGAGAATGGGCTCGCAATTGTCTTATTTGGTACTGTAATTATGGCACTTATAATCAGCGGAGTTGTAGTTTTAATCAGAAAATCAATAAAGGCAACAGGTGTAGAGAAATCACAATTTGGATTTGTTGCTTTAGGTACATTTTTTACCTTTGTACTTATTGTCACATTTAATTTTATATTGCCGTCATTTTTTGATAATTCAAAATTTATTCCGCTAAGCGCTTTGTTCATATTCCCATTTGTACTGTTTACATCATACGCAATACTAAAGCATAAACTGTTTGATATTAAAGTTGTTGCGACTGCAACGCTTGCATTTGTACTTTCTATTGTGACATTCTTAGAGGTTATATTTTCAAAAGGATTTGACCAGATAATGTTCAGGAGTAGTGTGTTTATTCTTGTACTCGTGTTTAGTATATTCTTGCTCAAAAGTGTAAGAAAAGAGGTGACACAAAGACAACAGATTGAAGAACTGGCAAAAAGATTAGAGAAAGCAAATGTTCGTTTGAAAGAGTTAGACAAGTTAAAGTCCGAGTTCGTCTCATTTGCAACGCATCAGATTCGCGCTCCGCTCACTGCAATTAAGGGTTATACTTCTCTTATTTTAGAAGGGTCGTATGGAGATATTGGAGAGAAGGCAAAAGAGGCAGTTGATAAAGTTTATAAAGCAAGTCAGTCACTTGTGCTTGTTGTGGAGGACTATCTCAACATCTCGCGGATTGAAATGGGAAGAATGAAATACAATTTTGTTGTTACAGATTTTGGTAAACTCATTCGTGAAGTTGCAAAGGAGCTTGAACCCAATGTCAAAAAAGCACGACTTGAACTGTCTGTAAATATTGATGAAGGTAAAGAGTATAAAGCAAAGATTGATGAAGGTAAAATGCGACAAGTGATAGTGAACTTAATCGATAATGCAATCAAGTATACAAGAGAAGGAGAGATTATAGTGTCGCTTTCTAAAGACGAAAAGAAAGGAAAGCTTCTTGCAACGATTTCTGACACAGGAGTTGGTGTTAAAAAAGAAGTAATGCCTATTCTCTTTGATAAATTCATTCGCGGGAAAAAGGCAAACGAAGTAAATATTCACGGCACAGGACTAGGGCTTTACATAGCAAAACAAATGGCGGAAGCTCACGAGGGTGGCAAGCTCTGGGTAGAGTCAAAAGGGAAAGGAAAAGGTTCAACATTTTTTGTAGAGTTAGATGCAGAGAAATAAATCTGGAGAAATTGACTTTCAAAATAAACAGTTTTTTGGTACTATTTTTAGATGACAAATAAAAGAAAAACTCTACTTTCCGGCGTGAAGCCGACAGGAAAGCCACATATTGGCAACTATTTTGGTGCGATGAAGCAGTTCGTAGATCTCCAAGGAGATTATGGCAGAACGCTTATTTTTATTGCCGACTACCATGCGCTCAACAATGTTCAGAATAGAGAGGAGATGAACAATAATATATACGAGATTGCGCTTGATTATCTTGCAATTGGCCTTGACCCTAAAAATGTAACAATCTTCAAACAGTCAGATATACCTCAACATTCAGAGCTTGCTGTGATTTTAAACTCTATTACGACAATGTCATACCTTATGCGTGCGCATGCATACAAAGATGCGCAAGCGCGCAATAAAGAAATCAGTGTTGGCACATTTGATTACCCGATGCTTATGGCGGCAGATATCTTGATGTATGATGCGGATGTTGTGCCTGTCGGGCAGGATCAAAAACAGCATATTGAGATTACACGTGACATCGCGGAAAAGTTCAACAGAATTTTTGGAGAGACATTTAAAATTCCTGAACCACTTATTTTGGAGAATGTTGCAACTGTGCCTGGAACTGATGGGAAAAAAATGAGTAAAAGTTATAATAATACAATAGGACTTTTTGCAGAGGACGAAGAGATTGAAAAAGCAGTGATGTCTATCGTAACTGACTCAAAAGCGCCTGGTGATACGAAAGACCCAGAGAAAGATAATATTTTTGCGCTTCATAAATTGTTCAGCAAAGAACAACTTTCTGATTTGGAAAAACGATATAAAGAAGGAGGAATTAGTTACAAAGAGTCAAAAGAAATTTTAATAGAAAATATCAAGAAGATTATAAAACCACTTCGTGAGAAGAGAAAAGAATTAGAGAAAGACAAAGAGTATGTTTTAGATATTTTAAGAGAAGGTGGGGATGAGATGCGCGCACGTGCGGAGAAAAAGATGCAAGAAGTTAGAGATAAAATTGGGACAAAACTCTATGAATAGGATTTATATAAAAGAATTAAATAAACACACAGGCAAAGAAGCAACTATTAAAGGTTGGGTAGATGTTCGTCGTGACCAAGGGAAAATGATTTTCTTTGATTTCAGGGATATGTCAGGCAAGGTGCAGGGAGTTATACTTCCTGGGGCTAAAGATGCACACGAGGTGGGGGAGAAAGTAAGACCTGAATGGGTTGTTGAAGTAAAAGGCAAAATTAATAAAAGGCCGGAGAAAATGGTAAATAAAAATGAAGAGAATGGCGATATTGAAATTGAAATCTTAGAAATAAAGGTTCTAAATGAAGCAGAAACGCCAGTATTTGATATTCAAAGTGACGGACATGAAATAGGTGAGGAAAACCGGCTCAAACACAGATATCTTGATTTGAGGAGACCACGACTTCAGAAGAATATTCGAAACAGAGCAAAAGTATTAAAATTCGTACGCGATTATCTTACAGATGAAAATTTTATTGAAATTGAAACACCTATTCTTACCAAATCATCTCCTGAGGGTGCACGCGACTATGTCGTACCCTCAAGAATTGAGAAAGGAAAGTTCTATGCTCTTCCACAATCTCCACAGCAGTACAAACAATTATTAATGGTTTCCGGAATGGAGAAATATTTTCAGCTTGCAAAAGTAATGCGAGATGAAGACACGCGCGGAGACAGGCAACCAGAATTTACACAACTTGATGTTGAAATGAGCTTCGTATCACAGGAGGAGATTCTAAATCTCACTGAAGATATGTTTACAAAACTTGTGAAAGAAATTTACCCTGAAAAGAAAGTGACATATGAGCCGTGGCCACGACTTGATTACGATGAGGTAATGAAAGAATATGGTACAGACAGCCCTGATTTAAGAAAAGATAAAAATGATCCAAACGAACTCGCGTTCGCATGGATTTTGAACTTTCCTCTTTTTGAGAAAGATAAAGAAAAAGGACATTACGCGCCATCTCATCATATGTTTACTGCGCCAAAGGAGGAGGACATCTCAAAACTTGAAAGTGACCCTAGTGCCGTGCGTTCATATCAGCACGACATGGTTCTTAACGGATATGAAGTAGGAGGAGGAAGCATTAGAATTCATGATTCTAAAGTACAGGAGAGAATTTTTGATTTGATTGGTTTTGATAAAAACCAGAAACAGAAGTTTGAGCATATGCTCAATGCATTCAAGTATGGAGTGCCTCCACATGGGGGGATAGCTCCTGGCATGGATAGGCTAATGATGGTGTTTGAAAACGAACCAAATATTCGCGAAGTAATCGCTTTTCCGAAAACAGGCGAAGGAAGGGACCTGATGATGGACGCCCCGTCTGAAATAGATGAAACGCAGCTCAAGGAACTTGGCATAAAAATAACCAAAGACAAAAAATAAAAAACTATCCACAAAGACTGATATTGCGGATTAGTGGTAAACAGAAAAAGCCCTCTCATGAGAGGGCTTTTAGCATATATAATTTAGATTATTACATTATTGGTAATGTGATAATCTATGGTGTACAAACTTATTTCTCCATGTGATGGGTGTATTATGCAGTTAAATCCACTTTCAGGTGTCCAATCACAAATTTGCATACCATATTCAATACCTAATAGTGAAAAAGAAGTGTCGGCCATCATTAACAGAGAAGATTTTGTCTTGGCAATTAATTGTCCTGGATTACAAACTTTAAGTATTATGGCGGCGTATACTCCATCTTTATCTCTCACCCAATTCTGTATAAGATTATTCCTTTTTCCATCACTGAAATACCATTTTCCATTACAATGACTGCCATGAGCATCTAGTACAGCTATCTTTTTGTTGAAATCTCTTGTTTTATGAAAAAGATTAATAAAATTTAAATATTTTTCACCACCCACTTTTTTGTTAAAGATAACACTTAAGAAAATATCACAGTCTTCTTTTACTTGTTCAGTGGGTTCTATATAGACATCCACATTCTTTGCTTCAATAAAATTATCGCTCGACAAAAAAAGATCAATTTCTTCACTTATTTCTATTTTTCTCATAATTCTCGTCCTTTCTAAAATTGTGTTAAAATAAGTTAATGAAGAATAATTTTTCTGTTGATAAAAATACCACTGATAGTGAACAAAGTCAAGATATAGAAAGAACCTCTCAATACACAGTAAAGACGAACGTCTTTGAAGGGCCTCTTGATCTCCTGCTTTCTCTTATTGAAAAAAGAAAGCTTCTTATCAACGATATATCGCTCGCCGGTGTTGCTGACGACTATATTGAATACATAAACAAACAAGAGGATTTTTCTATGGCGCACACTGCTGACTTTATTCTCATTGCCTCAACACTCGTACTTATCAAATCGAAATCGCTTTTACCAACACTCTCTTTGAGTGAAGAAGAGCAAGAAAGTATTGATGACTTAGAGAAAAGATTGAAACTGCACCAAAGGATGAAAGAACTCTCACTTCATATAAGTAAAAATTTTGGCAAAAAAATAATATTTCCAAAAACACACGCTAAAAATGTTGTACCGGTATTTTCTCCTGATAAAGATTTGTCTGTATCAAAAATTGCTGACGGTATCAAATCAGTACTTCATAATCTTCCAAAGAAAATTGTTACATTGCCGAAAAAAGTTGTTGAAAAGGTTATTTCTCTTGAGGAAGTGATTGAAAATCTAACCCAGCGAATAAATAAAAATCTAAAGATGAGCTTTGAGAAATTCTCAGGAATAGGAAAGGAAGAAAAGGTAAATGTGATAGTAAGTTTTCTTGCGATGCTTGAGCTTGTGAAGCAGGGAATCGTCTCTGTCACTCAAGATAAACATTTCTCGGACATAACAATAGAGACCGATAATATAGAAACACCAGAATATTAATTATGAAACTTGATACAAAAATTGAGGCACTGCTTTTCTTTAAGGGCGAAGGAGTAAAGATTAAAGAACTTGTGAAGCTCTTGAAGACTGACAAAGAAGATGTTGAAAATGCACTTTTGGAGCTCAAGGAAAAGCTTTCAGATAGGGGAATCGGACTCATAAGAAAGGAGGATGAAGTAATGTTAGGAACTGTGTCTGAAATGTCAGATTTGATAGAGGAAATACGAAAAGAAGAACTTACAAAAGATCTCGGAAAAGCAGGTGCTGAAACGCTCTCGATAGTTTTATATAAGGGTCCTATTACAAGAGCTGAAATTGATTATATAAGAGGAGTGAATTCTACCTTTATACTTAGGAATTTACTCATACGAGGGTTAGTTGAGAAAGTACCAAATCCAAAAGACCAAAGAAGTTTTCTTTATAAACCGACACTTGAGCTTCTGTCATATCTCGGGATAAGTGGTATTGAAGAACTTCCTGAATTTGATACAGTACAAAGTGAGATTAAAACATTTATACAAGAAGAGAACTGATTATGCTTTCAACCTTTCTACACAACCTGTATGCAAAAATTATCGTCCTTTTGGGCGCGGTTTTTGTAATAGCTCTTATTGTGGTATTTACTGGCGACACACCTCGTAATATAGCAAGCACAGAAGATAGCAGTGTCTACAAACCTGACATGTTTGAGAGTATTTCTCTTGAAGCAAAAGCTGCTTTTGTATGGGATGTAAACAAACAAAAGGCCTTGTTTACTCTCAATGAGCAGGTACAGCTTCCGCTTGCTTCTCTTACGAAATTAATGACAGCGCTCATCGCAATTGAGCTTCTGCCAGAATCCTCAGTTATAATGATAGACGCTAAAGCGCTTGTGGAGGAAGGAGATAGCGGACTAATTGCAAATGAAAGATGGAATCTGAGTGATCTGCTAAGATTCACTCTTATTACCTCTTCAAATGATGGAGCAAGCGCAGTTGCAAGTATTGCGGGACTTCTCAAAACAAGATTTCCTGCTCGTAATGGAGAGAGTAAAAAGGCTTTTGTAAAAGCAATGAATGAAAAAGCGAGAGAAATTAGTCTTAATCAAACATATTTTATAAATCCAACAGGACTTGATACGAATGGTGATATAGGTGGCGGATATGGCTCAGCGAGGGATGCAGCACTTCTTTTAGAGTATGCAGTTGTAAGTACTCCCGAAATTGTTGAGGCAACAAGACATAACTTGTTGCAGTTTAATTCTTTAAGTGATATTAATCATACAGCGACAAATACTAATTCAAGAATAAATGTGGTTCCGGGATTAATAGCATCAAAAACAGGATTTACTGACCTTGCTGGAGGTAATCTTGTGATTGCATTTGATGCTGGACTAAGTCATCCGATTATTATCTCTGTACTTGGTTCAACACAGGAAGGCAGATTCAGAGATGTGGAGAAGCTTGTTACGGCGAGCTTAATGTCGCTTGATTAGATTTTACAAATAGTTTATAATTATATTTAGGTCAATTGTTGACCTACTTCCCCAAGGAGCGCCTGTCAGGTATTTATTTTATGTAACATATTTCTTCACGTCACTACTGGAAGGTAACTGACAGCCTGACAGGCGCCTAAATTACAAGCAGTCATCAACAGACTGCTTTTTTGTTATATTGGAAATTTTACTATATAATTAGCTAAATATGATTATAGACATAGTCAAGATATTCACAGCTTCTTCGCTTGCTTTCGTTGTAGGAATGTTGATTACTCCTGCTCTTACTCATTATCTCTACAAATTCAGAGCATGGAAAAAGAAAGCTGGCAAAGTTGCCCCTGACGGGCGGAGTACGCCAATTTTTAATAAAGTTCACGAAGAAAGAGAAACAAGTACACCGAGAATGGGAGGTATTGTCATCTGGGCAAGTGCATTTATTACAATAATCGGCATATGGTTTGTCTCTAAAGTATTTCCTAGTGATATAACTACAAAGCTTGATTTTTTAAGTAGAAATCAGACATGGATACCTCTCTTTACTTTAATCGCAGGTTCTATAGTTGGAATGATAGATGACATTTTAGAAGTCAAAGGAAATGGAAATTATATTGCTGGCGGACTTTCACTCAAGAGGCGTCTCCTTGTAGTCGGTGTTATTTCTTTCTTTGTTGCATGGTGGTTTTTTGTCAAACTTGGAGTTGCATCAATTGGGTTTCCTTTTTTAGGAGATATCGCTCTTGGTTTCTGGTTTATTCCGTTTTTTATGCTCGTGACTTTGGCAGTTTATGCAGGAGGGGTCATAGATGGGATTGATGGACTCTCGGGTGGTGTGTTTGCGGCAATGTTTACGGCTTATGCAGGTATTGCGTTTTATCAACAACAGATTAATTTGGCAGCATTTTCTGCTCTTATCGTTGGTGGAATACTTGCATTCCTTTGGTTTAATATTCCTCCCGCTAGATTCTATATGTCAGAAACTGGAACTATGGGACTTACGATTACTCTTACGGTTGTAGCATTTATGACAGACTCTTTGGGAGGGGGTCATGGAGTGTTTGTTCTTCCTATAGTTGCATTTCCGCTTGTTATTACGGTTTTATCGGTTGTGATACAGCTTTTATCTAAAAAATTCAGAAACGGCAAAAAAATATTTCAAGTTGCGCCTATTCATCATCATTTTGAAGCAATCGGTTGGCCAGCCGAAAAAGTAACTATGCGTTACTGGGTTATAAGTGTTGTCTTTGCTATTATAGGGCTATCAATTGCTCTCATTGGTTAGTGTTGCTATCCACAAATTTTATATAAAAGATATTAAAAAATATTGTATTATATAAATACATGAGGAAAAATCTCACAAAGTTTTTAATATTAACAATTGTTTTTTCCGCAGCTCTCTCGGTTAACTACCTTTTCGCTGCATGGGTAGGACCAACGCAAGCGCCACCGGGAGGTAATACTTCAACACCAATCCATGTTGGTTCGACTAATCAGGTGAAGGATGGAGGACTTTCCGTCAATGCACTCTCTGTGTTTGGTAACGGGTGGTTTCAGGGGGGTTTAGATGTTGGTGGGAAAATCAAAGTTGGTAATGATGCAGTAGCTCCAGATGCTGGTGAAATCCGCTGGACAGGAACCGACTTGGAAGTATACAACGGAAGTGCTTGGGCTTCTCTTACAGGAGGCGAAGTAGCTCCGGCAGCAGATCCTGATTATACTGACTGTATTAATGTTGGAGGAAGCTGGGTGGATGCTCAAGGTGTTTGCTATTTTTCTAACACAAGCTGTCCGTCTGGCTGGTCACAAAAACAAAATTACAATACTACGATTCCTAATACATGTTCGACAACTATCAGGGAGTGTCTATCTTCATGCACAACAGGTGGTCATGTAAGAGAAAATAAATATGAATCATGCACGTATCAAAGAACAAGAAGCTTAAAAGCTCGACACCAGCCAAGAACAGAGTGTCGCGCTTATGGAGAATTATTAGGATGCACTGCCATCCGAATTGAAATCGGTTGCGAGAAAAATTAACTAAATTATAGAATCACCCAAAATCTCCACTTTAAGCGGAGATTTTTGGTATAATAACTCAATGCATAGAAAGATTGACCGCCCATTTTTAATAACAGTTATTATCCTTGTTGTTGCAGGATTTTTTATTTTCACATCTGCATCACTCGGACTTCTTGCGCGTGAGAGTGTGAAGTTTTCTTCAGTCGCGTTTAGCCAGCTTTTCTTTGGCATTTTCCTTGGTGGGGTAGCGCTATACGCTACTTCAAAAATTAAATATACCTTCTGGAGAAAATATGCATTTTATATATTTCTGTTTTCAGCGGCAGTAACACTTCTGGTTTTCATTCCTTCTCTTGGTCTTGAATCAAGTGGTGCGAAGAGGTGGATTGACCTTGGTATAGTTACATTCCAACCCGCTGAAATGCTCAAAATCGGTTTTGTCATTTATTTTGCTACATGGCTTACAAATGTAAGGGATAAAATACATACTATCGGGCACGGGATTATTCCATTTATAATTCTTCTTAGCATAACAGGTGCAATACTTCTTTCCCAGCCTGATACTGGAACTTTTATTGTAATCCTCGTAACAGGACTTGCAATGTTTATTGCCGCAGGCGCACGCTGGCGGGATATATTTTCACTCGGTGCAATTGCTGTAGCAGGACTAACTTTACTTGCATATATACAGCCGTATATAAAAGATAGAATTATTACATTTATAAATCCAGCAAGTGACGCTTTAGGCTCCGGCTGGCAGATCAAGCAATCGCTCATTGCTATCGGCTCTGGAGAGATTTTCGGAAGAGGATTCGGACAGAGTGTTCAAAAATTCCAATATCTGCCGGAGCCGATAGGGGATTCTATTTTTGCCGTTGCGGCAGAGGAGTTCGGTTTTATAGGAAGTGTTATAATAATTACATTATTCTTATTTTTAGCATTTAGAGGGCTTAAAATTGCAGGATATGCGCCGAACAATTTCAGTAGACTGCTTACTGTGGGAATTGTTATACTTATAGTATCGCAGTCATTTATAAACATAGGAGCGATGCTTGGTGTAATGCCACTCACTGGACTTCCACTTTTATTTATAAGTCATGGTGGAAGTGCACTTTTGTTTGCACTTGCGGAAGTGGGAATAATTTTAAACATTTCAAAATTTAGAAAAATATGAAAATAGTATTTACAGGAGGAGGGACAGGTGGACATTTTTATCCAATAATTGCTGTTGCAGGAGAAATTCGCAATATTGTAAAAGAACAAAGACTTCTTGAACCGAAGTTCTACTATATTGCGCCAACGCCGTTTGATAAAAGAGCTCTTTATGAAAACGATATTAAATTTAAAAAAAGTCCTGCGGGGAAAATGCGTAGATATTTTTCTATCTGGAATTTTATTGATTATTTTAAAACAGGGTGGGGAGTTATAAAAACAATTTTCCAGATTTTTACTATTTATCCTGATGTAGTATTCAGCAAAGGAGGTTACGCAAGTTTCCCGACTGTAATTGCTGCAAAGTTCTTCCGTATCCCTATTATAATCCACGAGTCAGATGCGGTGCCAGGTAGAGCAAATCTCTGGGCCGGAAAGTTTGCACGTAAAATCGCGGTTTCATTTCCTGAAGCTGAAAAATATTTTGATAAGACAAAGACTGCATACACTGGTAATCCAGTGAGAAAAGAGGTATTCACAGTTGCAGGGGGAGGTGCACACGAATACTTAAAACTTGAAAAAGATATTCCTACTATTTTAATCCTCGGTGGTTCGCAAGGGGCAAAGAAAATAAACGATACTGTTATGGAAGCACTTCCAAAACTTATTGGAAAATACCAGATTATTCATCAGGTTGGAAAGAAAAACTTAGAAGATATAAAATCCACAGCAAGAATAATATTGGAGGACACAGAATTTGGACACAGATATAAAGCTTTCGGCTTTTTGAACACTCTTGCTATGCGGATGTCAGCGGGCGCTGCTAATTTAGTAATTTCTCGCGGGGGAGCGAGCGCCATATTTGAAATTGCTGCGTGGGGTTTGCCGAGTATTATAATTCCAATAACTGATTCAAACGGAGACCATCAGAGAAAGAATTCTTTTTCTTATGCAAGAGCAAGAGCGGGGATTGTAATGGAGGAAAAGAATCTTACGCCTAATTTACTTATTTCTGAAATCAGTCGTATTATCTCCGATAAGATACTGCAGAAAAATATGAGAAATGGCGCACAGAATTTCGCCAAACCAAATGCTGCACGCAAAATCGCAGAGGCGATTATCGCAACAGCACTAAAACATGAGGAATAAAAATCAAATTAAAACTAGAATCGCTCCTTCACCGACAGGGGAGTTGCATATCGGCACTGCCCGAAGCGCATTGTTTAATTATCTCTTTGCAAAGCAAAATGGGGGAGAGTTTATAGTACGCATTGAGGACACTGACAAAGAACGTAGTAAAAAAAAGTTTGAAAAGGATATTATAGAAGGTCTTGAATGGCTTGGCTTAAAAAGTGATGAGCTTTTCAAACAATCAGAACGGACTGCCATATATAAGAAACACATTAAAAAGATGCTTGATTCTGAAACAGCATATCTGTCAAAAGAAGAAAGCAAGGCAGAGAAAGGTAAGCAAATAGAAGTAGTACGACTTAAGAATAAGGGTAAAAAAGTTGAATTTGACGATATGATTCGCGGTAAAATTGAGTTTGACACCACAGAACTTGGTGATTTTGTCATAGCTCGAAGTATTGATGAACCTCTTTATCATTTAGCAGTTGTTGTGGACGACCATGAGATGAACATTACTCATATAATCCGTGGAGAAGACCATATCTCCAATACTCCCCGTCAGATACTAATACAGGAAGCTTTGGGTATAAATAGACCTAAATATGCCCATATTCCGCTCATTTTGGCTTCAGATAGGTCCAAAATGTCCAAACGGGCAGAGAACGCTACATCAATAAGCGAATATCGTAAAAAAGGCTATATTTCTAGCGCTTTGGTCAATTATATGGCTCTATTGGGCTGGAATCCGGGGAATGATAGGGAATTATTCAGCCTAGATGAACTTATTAAGGAATTTGACCTTGAAAAGATACATAAAGGTGGAGCTGTGTTTGATATTGAAAAACTGAATTGGTTCAATAGGGAATACATAAAAAAGATGTCTAACGAAGAGATATTTGAAAATATAAAGGAAAATCTTCCTTATGAAGATGAAATTTTAGAAAAAGTTATACCTATTATTGTAGAGAGAATAAATACATTCGGTGATGTCAAAAAAATGGCAGAAGAAGGGGAGTTGGACTATTATTTTAAAAAGCCTGAATATGAAGCAGAAGATTTATTGTGGAAGACTGAAACAGATTTGAATGTTGTTGCGGAACATCTGCAAATAGTTTCTGATTCTCTTGAAAAGATTTCTGATAATAAATTTAACAGAGAGGGGATTAAAAATGTTATTTGGAAATACGCGGAAGAAAAAGGAAAGGGTTCAGTGCTTTGGCCGATGAGATACGCACTTTCGGGGCGGAATAAATCTCCAGATCCATTTCAGCTTGCAGAAGTTCTCGGCAAAGAAGAAACTATTTCACGTTTAAAGAGTGCAATTGATAAAATTGAATAAATACTATTCACACATATTCCTAAAATAAATCAAAAATATTGTATTATATAAACATAATGCAAAAACACATCACAAAATTTCTAATATTAACAATTGTCTTTTCCGCAGCTCTCTCTGTGAACTACCTCTTCGCTGCATGGGTAGGGCCAACGCAAGCGCCACCGGGAGGTAATACTTCAACACCAATCCATGTTGGTTCGACTAATCAGGTGAAGGATGGAGGGTTATCTGTGAATGC
>Ga0208409_1000156_pt1 | contig 31202 bp, 27 predicted proteins | sample ETNtaG_29_FD_185784 | JGI IMG/M metagenome (GOLD analysis project Ga0208409, IMG submission 185784) | Marine microbial and viral communities from oxygen minimum zone, Eastern Pacific Ocean - ETNP201406SV201 (SPAdes) (version 2) | ecosystem: Environmental > Aquatic > Marine > Oceanic ...
TTTGAATCCCAGGGCTAATGTATGGGGTGAAAAATTGATGATGCCCACTGTGCCCCCAAGCCAACCCAATAAATAGTATTAGTGGTATGATGCGCTTAATCATTTCCAAATCTACCCATTATCCCACAAACAAAAAACCCTGCTTATGCAGGGTTTATCGTTTATTAAAGTGCGGAGAGGGAGAGATTCGAACTCTCGAACCAGGTTATCCCCGATTACTCACTTAGCAGGCGAGCGCCTTCAGCCAGCTCGGCCACCTCTCCAAATGTTTTTGTTTTGTTTATTTTACGGCGTGGAAATTAGCAAATGAGTCAGGCACGGACAAACTGTTTCCCGCTCAATTGGATCACGGCTCCTTTTAATTCCATGCCTAATAATAATGTAAGTGTTTTCGTCAAAGTAACGCCGGATGTAGAAACGATATCATCGATATGCTGTGGTTGGTGATTGAGATGCGTTAATAATGTTTGCTCATCATCTGATAAATGTAAAGCAATCGTTTCCTGCATAGATTGACGGGGTTTAAACATGCGCCGCTGAATTTGTTCTATAATCTGTTTACCCCGCTCCAACGGAAATGCCCCATTGCGAATCAGCCTGTTTGTGCCTTTGCTTTGAGGATCGGTTGCCCGCCCCGGCACTGCAAATACGTCCCTGTTCTGGTCAACAGCATTGAATGCCGTTAGAATTGCGCCGCTCTTATGCCCTGCTTCAACCACAACTGTAGCGTGGGATAAACCGCTGATGATACGGTTACGCTGGGGAAAGTTACTGCCATTTGGTTTTGTACCGAATTTAAATTCAGAAATGATTGTTCCCCGCTCACAAATATCCTGAAATAATTTCCTGTTTTCAGCAGGATAAATAACATCAATTCCACTGCCCATTACGCCAATAGTACGACACTTATTTTTGACTGTTTCCTTATGAGCAACTGTGTCAATGCCCCTGGCTAAACCGCTGACAACGGTTATACCGGCATTATTCAAAACGTTTGAGATAGCTTTCGCCATACTTCTGCCATACGGTGTGAATTTTCGTGTACCAACAATTGCGACTGTATCTTCTTCTTTTTTCAGGGGCTGCCCTTTTGTATATAATATAACAGGTGGATCATAAATTTTCTTTAGCAGCATTGGATATTCATTATCCCAGATTGAATAAATTTTTATATTCTTTTTTTCAGCTTTTTCAAGTTCCTCTTTTCCAAATCCATAATCCTTATATTTCAAAATATTGTTTGCAAGTCCAATATCTATTCCAGATCGCTGACATAATTCTTTTTTTGATGCATTAAAAACATTTTCACCATTATCAAAATGAGCCAGGAGGTTGCGAACTCTTTGCGGTCCAAGCTTGGAAACGTTCAAAAGGTTGATTAATTGAATTAAATTATTTTGGTTCATTGAGCAATTCAGTAATACTTGATATTAATTTATTTAACCCGTTATTTGTTACGGATGAAATATCGAGATATTTTTCAAATGATGTCCAGTTCTTTTTAATTTCTACGTTCAAAAGATCTGTTTTAGTCCTGATAATCAATTGCGGTTTTTTATCCAGATCAGGATTATAGGTTTTTAGTTCAGTTGATAATGTATCAAAAACAGATTGCGGATCCTCTTCTGTACAATCGATCAAATACAATAAAATCTGTGTACGTTCTACATGCTTGAGAAATTGATGCCCCAGTCCTTTTCCTTCTGCTGCGCCTTTGATCAAACCGGGTATATCCGCCATAACAAAGGATTTATAATCACCATATTTTACGATTCCCAAATTCGGCTCCAATGTTGTGAAAGGATAATCGGCAATTTTAGGTCGGGCAGCAGAAACAACAGATAATAATGTCGATTTCCCGGCATTGGGCAACCCAACCAATCCCACATCCGCTAATACTTTTAATTCCAAAGCGTATGTATTTACTTCACCTTCTATGCCTGGTTGAGCATAGCGCGGTGTTTGATGAGTGGATGATTTAAAACGAGCGTTTCCCTTGCCGCCTTTTCCACCCTGCAATGCAACAAATTCCTGTCTATCATCAACCAAATCTGCCACCACATTTCCGGATTCCATTTCTTTAACAACTGTACCTAATGGAACACGAATAATGGCATTGTCACCATTTTTACCTGTTCTCTGATTGGACGATCCTTGCTGTCCTTTGCCTGCTGAATACATTTTTTTATAACGGATATCCTGGAGAGTATGCAATTGTTTATCTGCAATAAATATGACATCACCACCTTTGCCGCCATCGCCGCCATCGGGTCCTCCCTTTGGAATATACTTCTCTCGGCGAAAAGAGATTGCACCTTTCCCACCTTTTCCTGATAAGCACTTGATGACTGTATAATCAATAAACATGATAATAAAATTTAAAACAAAAAAGGTGCGAACTTGGCGCACCTTTTATTTACAAAATAAGTTTGGAGTTACATATTAGTGATAATTGCTTCGGCAAATCCAGATGTAGTCAATTTGGTTGCACCAGTCATTTGTCTTTCGAGATCGTATGTAACTTTCTTTTGAAGGATTGTTTTGCGTATAGCATCAATGATCAAACTTCCTGCTTCTCGCCAATTCATGTGATCCAGCATCATCACAGCGGAAAGAATAAGTGAACAGGGATTCACCTTGTCCTGATTTGAATATTTAGGTGCTGTTCCATGAGTTGCTTCAAACAATGCTATGTCATCAGATATGTTCGCTCCCGGCGCCATTCCTAATCCACCGACTTGCGCTGCACAGGCATCAGATAAATAATCACCATTCAAATTCGAAGTAGCAATAACATTATATTCTTCCGGGCGAAGTAGAATCTGCTGAAACATGGCATCTGCTATTCTATCCTTAACAACAACTTTATCACGTTCCATTCCTGAATATTCATCCCAAAACACTGCTTCAGTAATAGCAGAATCAGGAAATTCCTCTTTTGTCAATTCATAACCCCAGTCGCGGAATGCACCTTCAGTATATTTCATAATATTACCTTTGTGTACTAACGTAACATTTTTTCTGTTATTATTTATCGCATATTGAATCGCTTTCCTGACCAATCGTTTAGTTCCAAAGGGACTGATTGGTTTTATACCAATACCGGAATTTTCCCGTATATCTTTATGATACTCTTCCTTAATCATTTTAATAATTCGATTCGCAATGTCAGAGCCACTTTCCCATTCTATTCCAGCGTATACATCTTCAGTATTTTCTCTGAAAATAACGACATTAAGGGCACCGGGTTTTGCAACTGGACTGGGTACACCTTCAAAGTGTCTTACAGGTCGGATACATGCATAAAGATCCAATATTTGCCGTAAGGATACATTTAAACTGCGGATACCGCCGCCAACCGGAGTTGTCAACGGACCTTTAATAGCAATGTGATAATTCTTTATCGCTTCCGGAGTCTCATCGGGAAGCCATTTGCCATAATTATTATAGGATTTTTCCCCTGCATAAATTTCCATCCAATGTATTTTACGTTTACCATTAAATGCTTTTTTGACTGCTGCATTAATGACCATTTCTGTCGCATGCCAAATATCCGGGCCAATTCCATCCCCTTCGATAAATGGAATGATCGGATTATCAGGTATAATCAGTTGATCATTTTTGTTTGTAATTATTTTACCTTCAGTCGGTATAGTATAATGAAAATTTTCAGACATTAGTTTTGTTCTTTCTTTATTTTTTTAGGCGTTTCTTTTTTCTTGGTTTCTTTTTTGTCTTTTGGATCCTTTTTACCATTTTTATAATCAGTTAAATAAAATCCTGATCCCTTGAATATTAATCCGGATCCACCACTTACCAATCGTCTGACGACACCCTTACATACTGGGCATGTTTTACGAGGTGAGTCGGACATGGATTGAAAAAGTTCAAATGTATGTCCACACTTTTTACAGATATAATCGTATGACGGCATTTTGTTTGTTTAGTTTAGATTGGAATAAACTTAAAAAGCTCAGGAATTTACAAAAAATCAGTTATTCAATTTTAGTTGTAATTGCTCCAAAACATACTCCGGAACATAATCGGATACATTACCATATAATTTTGCAATATCTTTTATTACAGTCGAATTCAAGTGAACATATTTTTCGCTGGGCATCATAAAAATAGTGGTTATTTCCGGCGCTAAATGATAGTTCATCATGGCCATTTGAAACTCAAATTCAAAATCGCTGACATGTCTTAATCCTCTAACAATAGCCAGCGCCGAATTATCCTTTGCAAAATCGACTGTTAACATTTTAGTTGATTCTACTTTTACATTAGATAAATGATCTGTTGATTTACTTATCATCTTCATACGTTCTTCAACGGTAAATAACTGATTCTTGTCCGGATTATTCGCAACAACAAAAATCAATTCATCAAATAATTTTGATGCACGTTCTGCTATATCCAAATGGCCGTTAGTAATTGGATCAAATGTTCCAGGATAAATTATTTTTTTCATATTTTCCAGAAATTTAGTTGTGTATCACCATATTTTCGCACATCTGTCGCTTCAGGTAATTTGACTCCTGTTTTGGTTTCAAGAATAAATGTACCAGAAGGCGCAATATGTTCACACCCCAATTTAACCAGTTCTGGCAACTCTTTACACGCATAAGGTGGATCTGCAAAAATGATATCATATTTATTACGTGTGTTAAGAAAAATCAATACATTTTTCTTTATGAACGAAAATATATTTTTATCAAACTTCTCTGCATTCTCATTCAATAATCTAAATGAAGTATAATCATTTTCCACAAATGTTATATCGGCAGCACCCCTGCTTGCTGCTTCAAAACCAATAATACCACTGCCGGAATAAAGATCAAGAAATGATAACCCATCCAGTGGCCCGAGAATATCAAAGAGGCTTTTTCGGATACGAGATTGTGTAGGTCGGTAAGAAGTAGACGAAACAGTCTTAATTGAGTGACCCTTGAAGCGGCCGGAAAGAATGCGCATCAATCACCTTTGCGCTCAAAAACTGATATATAAAAAACAGACTGTGATTCTCCTGATTCAGGCTTTGTTTTCACTACAGCTTTTCTTAATGCAATATTGTGGTTTTGCTTCAACAAAACAGAAAAAGCAGCTTTCATCTTTTCTTCACTATTTGCTTTAAGAATGTAGGGTGTTTGTTTGAATTTTCCTTTATCAATGGAGTCAAGCTTTTCAACATGGAGATTTAAATTTGAAAAAGATGCCTGAAGTGATTCAGTACTGTCAATTTCAGTAGAAAGCATTTCTGATGTTTCAGGTAAAAGAAAATCATAAAAATGTTTAAAACCATCACAGCATTCTATTCCTTCCACATTATAATTAATCATGGAACCTAATGGGAGTAAATCAACGCCTAATTCTTCTCCATTTACAATTTCCAGTTGTAAATCCCTTTCACTCGCTGAAAGAAAAGTAACATCCTTAAATGGAAATTTTTCGAATACATATTGCATACTCTTCATTATAGAAATTGAATTGTGCATAATATCCATAAGTGGTTGTGGGAAAATTTGGGTTTGCTCATTTATGGATTTTACTTTCTCTTTTTGAGGTATTATTTTTTGAACAATTACATCACGTTTTGGTACGGTTTGAGTCTCTGACTTTTTTAGATATATAGACATAGCAAATGATAAAAGAATTATAATTGTCGTTAATAAAACAACAACATTATGTAAATCAATTGTTTTACTTTTTTTGATCTTTTTCTTTTTTCTTGATTCCTTTTTCTTTTTTCTTACTTTGTCTTCTTTTTGAATTGTTTTTTCTTCGACTTGTGGCGCTTCAATTTTTTCTATCAATCCGGCTGTCGAAAATAAATTCATATTTGATCTGCTGAATTTGTCATCAACCATTATACTTTGAATGGATAACAAATGATATGGCATTTTATCCAAATCATCTGCGTTCTCATCACTGACTTTATCAAAAGGTTTAATATGCTGGAGTTTATTGTTTGTCCAGTGGGATTGCTTTTTTTCAGATAATCTATCGAGTGTATAAACAGGGCTCAAATTTTTCCGTGGAGCTTTTTCATAAACTGTTAATATTTCTTCTAAATCAGATTTAAACCCAAATGATTTAGATACTTTCCACTCTCCTTTTACCTGCCTGGCACTCCCGGCATAAAGATCATTTCCTTTAATCACAAATAAGTCATATCCGTTTCCAGCTTCGCTGATAACGCCGTATGTTCGTTTTGTCGGACCGGTAAATGCCATGGATTCAGTCCCAAGCCAAATAGGTTCAGCGCCAAATTCACTGATGGAAAGTTTAATGTCAGACATAAGTAATGTGGGAAGATGAACTACATGTTTCATGTTACCTTGAATGTTTTCAGCATATGTTAGATAATCTAAAGCTTTTTTTCCTAAACGCTGTTCCTTTTGCCACAAGATATATTCCCAGGAATCATCCGAACCCATATTTGCATCCACTTCTGTAAAATCATGATGTGCCCAATAATCCGGAATAGTTACATAAGCATCATGTCCATCCATTTGAATTTCACTGGATAAGGCTTTGAATGCTTGCTCTAAAATTGCATTAAATAGGGAATCATCGCTACGGGCAGCATCTAAATCGCCTGTAAGTGGAATCAGTGTTATTTGCGTCAGGAAAGGTTTTTCATTCTGTTGTGACCAAACAGAACACAAAAGTGACGATTCGTTAAATGAGAGATAAATCACTGCGGACCTAACAGCGTTAATCCCAGCTGCGAATTCCGTCGTTAATATATCCGTGATTGTGAGCTTTAAAGGAAAATATTAAATAGCGGCTTTCTTTATATAAATCAGTAATTGGACTTGCCACACGAACACTATTTTTATCATCTGCGACGTCAATTTTGTAAAGTTCATTGGTCAATGGACAGTGAAGCATTGCCTCATTCGGTTGATAGGAATCATAATAATTAGTCAACTCAGATCGTTCTTTTGATTCTGAGGCAATCTTGGCTACGAAATTTGGCTTTTCTACATATTCTGCAAACTTTTTATGCTGTATAAATAATGTATCATTTCTACCTAATTCTTCAAGAAACATCACAATTGTAAGTGTAGTGTCTACAATTGTATCCCGTCGAACTTTTGGAAAACCAAAGGTTGTATCATAATCAACATCGAACCCAGTTGGAATATTAACCTCAACATCCCTGCCATCTACAAACAGTACTCTTTCACCCAAATATGTAGAATCAGCCATGACTGAATCCCGTACAGCATTAATAAGGTTAATTGTCCAAAGCCCATCGACGTTGAAGGAATCAGTCAAAGTATTGTAAAATGATACCACATCGAAAATATTTTGTATATAAAACCTACTCTGATCTTCTGCTTGAGCCTCTTCTTCCCAAATTGCTTTTGGAACATATATTGTAATAACCATAAAAATTAATGTGAGTACTATAAACAATTCTAGTAAATCAGAACAAAACTGTCGTTTTTTTAATTTTATTTTCATATTAATCTATTTTTATAAAAGGTTTCAATTTTTTAAGCGTTTTTACTCCAATCCCCTTGACCTTTAATAGGTCATCAATCGATTTAAAAGGACCATAATCATCCCGATATGTTATAATTCTTTCAGCAGTAACTGGGCCAATTTTCGGTAACGTTAACAAATCAATCTTTGGAGCTGTATTAATATCAATCAATTTTACGGTAATCTTATGTTTAATGTCATCCGTTTTTAATATAGGTACGTCAACTTTATTTAAATCAGATACTACAATGTCAGCGCTTTTAGATTGAAATTCTGAAATTTCATTTTCAATTTTTGAGGAATAATTAGGTTTAAAGTATATTTTTTTGATTGTACCAACACCTAACCCGACAGCAACAGATATGATTAAGAATTGAAAGATAAACTTCTCTTTTTGAGTAATGATAGTCATTAGAGTTTAATTTTTCGAAACGGTTGTTTAATTTTATTTTCTTGAGATTTCAAATCTTCAAATAATATTTTTTGTTTTTTATTTAATCCTGATGGCGTTTCAACATGGATACGTACTAATTGGTCACCGTGCGATGATCCACGTAACATTGGAAACCCTTTTTTTCGCATGCGTAGGATTTGCCCGGATTGAATTCCCGCTGGAATTTTTAAACTAACTTTAGTACCATCAATCGTTGGTACATCAATGGCAGTACCCATAGCTGCCATACTGTATGAAATGACTGCTTCCAGAAATACATGCTCACTATCACGTATAAAATGAGGGTGATTTTCCTCTTCAAAAAATACAACAAGGTCACCGGCAGAATTGCGGGATTCTCCCTTGTTTCCCTGCCCGTCTAATCGCATATAATTTCCTGATTCTACACCGGCAGGAATTTTTACTTTTACAGCAACACTTTTTCTTACAAGTCCATAGTTGCAGCTTTTACAGGGTTTTGTGATAACTTTACCTGATCCTTTACATATAGGACATTCTCTTTCCACAACTGATTGAAAAATAAATGACTGAGACATTTGCCGTACTCGGCCTGCACCGTTGCATTGTTGGCACATAGTTGGACTTACACCGGGAGCGGCTCCGCTTCCCTGGCATGAATCACAATGCTCCAACCGTTTAATTTTTATGGTTTTTTCTATTCCGGTAACAATCTCACTATATTTTAACTCTATCGTCGCTCGCAGATCTTTTCCGCGACGAACTGTTTGGCCTCCACTGTTTCCGCCAAAAATGCTTCCAAATATATCTCCTCCAAACACATCTCCAAATTGACTGAATATATCATCCATGGACATATGATGGAATCCGCCACTACTAAAGCCTTGAGTTTGATTTCCCATACCAACACCCGCATGACCAAATTGATCATATTGCTGACGCTTTTGGTCGCTGCTCAATACACTGTAGGCTTCTGCAGCTTCTTTAAACCTTGATTCAGCTTCCTTATCATCCGGATTTTTATCAGGATGATTTTTTAAAGCTACTTTCCGATACGCTTTTTTTATTTCATCTTTGGAAGAGTCTTTGCTGACTCCCAAGACTTCATATAAATCTTTCATATTTTATTAACCACAACCTTGGCATGGCGAATAATGCGGTCTTTATATTTATATCCCTTTTCAAACACTTCCAGGATTTCATTTTCCTTTTTATCTTTTTCTTCCCTGACCATTAAAGCATCATGTAATTCGGAATCGAGAATATCCCCCACTTCGCAGAATGATTCGACACTGCGCTCTTCAAATAATTTATAGATTTTTTGCAAGATTAAATCCATTCCTTTTTTAATGGAATCAGAACTTTCCGAGTGTTCTGGATGCTCCACGGCATCTTTCATACGATCTAAATCGTCTGTAATAGCTATAATGTTTTTAATGACATCAGCACCTTCATAGCGAATAAGATTTATAAACTCCTGTTCTTTGCGCTTTCGAAAATTATCAAATTCTGCTTTTAGTCGAATATGCTTATCCTCAACTTCACTTAATTGGAGTGTTAATTCTTCAATATTTTTTTCTAGCTTCTGTTCCTTTTTAGACAGTTTCTTCTTTTGTTCAGTTTTTTTCGTTTTCTTTTTTTCTGTTTTAACAGACACGATTCATAATCTCCGTAAAATTGTTTAAAATTCTTAACACATTGGCATAAGGGATACGTGTTGGGCCAATAATTCCTATCTGACCTTGAAACGATGATCCGCCAAAGACATGCGTTACAATGGAGCAATCATTATAGATTGTTTCCATATTTTCATTACCGATGAGCATATAATTATTTTGTTTATTTAAATGAGTCTTGAAATATTGTGTCACGTTTTCATTATCAATTGCTTCAAGTGTTTTCTGCAGGTTATTCACTTGCTGATATTCTGGCTGATCTAACAGTTCTCTATTTGAAGAAGTAAAAATTAATTGACTGTCTGGAATGTTGAAATGTTTTTCCGGGTCGTTTAGCATAATTTGCACTATTTCATGTTCAGATAAAGGTGAATCCTTCATCCGTTCGGCAATTGTTCCTTGGATATCTTTTAACGAAAGACCTAATAATTTTTCTTTAAGCAGTGTAGTAATATTTATGATTTCATTGCTGTTAACAGTCATATTCAAATTCAGGACGATAGAACGAACAACGCCTGATTTCATGCCCAAGACAACCATAAGACGATCTGATGATAAGGGAACTAATTCAATTTCATTCAATATACTGCGTTCATATTGCAATATCATGGCCACTCCAAATAAATGACTAATTTTCGATAGCATCGCAGCAGTGGTTTTTAGTAAATCATCAATACTATTAGATGATTGATGCAGTTTATTTTCAACATTAGCATAATTTTCCAGTTCATTATCAGATTGCCGCATTAAATGATCTACATAATAGCGGTAACCAAGATCTGTGGGAATGCGGCCTGATGATGTATATGTATGCATTAATAAATTCTTTTTTTCCAAATTAGCCATTGTATGTCTCAATGTGGCTGGACTATAATTAAACGCATGCTTTTTCTTGAGCACATTTGACCCAATCGGTACATGATCTATGATGTAATCCTCCACTACAGCTTTCAGAACTTGCGCCTGTCGGGTGGATATATCTGACTTTTTAAGATACATAATTAGTTTAGAATTTAGATTGATTCCATTTTTGTAAACAAGACGCTATTCAGACGAGAAATTACTTTATAAACCTGGAAATTGCTCGACTGCTGCCAAAAAGGCTGATAATGATAGCTATCAAAAATAACCAGCTCAAAAACATCCATTGTACATTTATGGTAAAAACAGTCAATTGACTTAATAGTTCATTAGCACCAGCCACTGCACCATAAAGTAAAGCTGATGCCAACGCAGCGCCAATAACAGCTTGGAAGACACCTTCTAATATGAATGGCATACGAATAAACGTATGTGTGGCTCCAATCATTTTTAATGCTTTTATTAAATCCTTTTTCGAATAAATAGTCAATTTAATGGTATTGGATATAATCATAACTGTAACAAGTATAATTGCAAAAGCAATACCGGATAATCCCAACAAACCTTGTTCATAAAATGTCTCTATTCGACTAATAAGCCGACCTTGATGATTGACCGTATCCACTCCTTCAATCTCCTTAATATGCTCAATGATAGGATTAATTTTTAACATTCCATCGTATTGACGCTTGATGTTTACAACACAACTGGCCGGTAATGGATTATACTGAAGGAATTCAGTTAAATCATCACCAAATTGTGACCTGTATACTTTTAGCGCTTCATCTTTTGTTATCAACGTTGTAGAGTATACTCCGGGTATTTTTCTTATTTCCTGAAGATAATGGCTGGCTTGATCGTTAGTGATCGAATCTTTAAAAAATACTTCGATTTTATATTTCGAACGCATGTATTCAATTAGTTTATGTGTATTCTGCTCTGCTATAAACAATACACCAATTGTAGACAATGAAAGGAATACAGAAAAGACAGCTGTAAAAACGGTTAATTTATGCCGCCAGAGGTTTTTTAATCCCTCACTTAGTAAAAATAGAAATTTATTCATTATGCACTACGAAGCTTTCCATCGTGTATTTCAACAATACGATGATTGCGGCTTTTGATTAAGCTATAATTATGAGAGGCCATAAATACAGTGGTACCCTCCTCACTATTTATTTCTTCAAGCAATTTTACCAAATCAAATGATGTCACCGGATCCAAATTGCCTGTTGGCTCATCAGCAAGTATAATTTTCGGATCTTTAATTAATGCTCGTGCCAAGCAGGCTCGTTGCTGTTCTCCACCGGATAGTTCTTGGGGAAAATGATCCTCAAATCCTGAAAGTCCTACTTCATCCAACGCTTCTTCTACAGCTTCAGAAATATCATTTTGATTGTGGCCAATTACATGCAAAGGCAATGCCACATTTTCAAAAAGATTTCGATCGTCCAAAAGATGGTAATTTTGGGAGATTAAACCTATAGATCTACGTAATGTGGGAATTTTCCGCTTTTTAATTGTATCTGAATCAAAATCCCCAATAGTTACTTTTCCACTTTCAGGAAAAATTTCCATATGCATCAAACTTAATAGTGTTGTTTTTCCAGAACCGGTTGGACCGATAAGAAATACGAATTCACCATCGTTAATTTTCAGATCAATATTCGCCAAACCAAAGCCCTTACGATACGTATAAGATACGTTTTTTAATTGGATCATAATCTAAACAATAAAATAATGAACGATATATAACCTATCAGCAAAATAGCTGATGATACTTTTGAAATCGGCTGCTTGAATAATGCGATCGGGAACAGAACAAAGCCAAAAGCCAGCATAATTGGAATTTCAAAATGCATAATTTCTTTAGGAGCTTGCAATGGATGCAAAAAACTGACTAACCCAATAACGGATAGAATATTAAATAAATTTGATCCAATAATATTGCCAACTGAAATACCACTTTCTTTATGATATGCGGCAACAACGGATGTGGCTAATTCTGGTAACGATGTTCCAAGTGCAACTACTGACATACCAATCACAACATTGCTTACCCCCATCAACTCTGCCAATGTAACCGCACCTTCAACAAACAGTTTGGCGCCAAAATATAGAAAAACAGATCCCAATAAAACATAGATAAAACATTTTGGAATTGAATCTTTACCAATAACATCTTTTTCCACACGATGGCGAGGATGAGTAATGGCATACCAGGTATATATAATTATTCCCCCAAACAAGATTGCACCTTCGTAACGTTGTATTAATCCGTCTGAAGCAAAGAATGTAAACACCAAAGCAGCAATCATATATATGATCAGGTCCTTCTGTATTTTTAAATAAACAATCGTTAAGGGAAAAATAAATGCACTTAATCCCAGCACTAATCCAACATTCGCAATATTTGATCCGACGACGTTTCCGATAGCAATGGACGGAGCCTCTGTTACTGCAGCCGCCAAGCTTACAACCATTTCCGGTAATGAAGTTCCAAATGCGATAATTGTTAATCCAATAACTAAAGGAGATAAACCCATGCGTGCGGCAAAATGGCTACCTCCGCGGACTATCCATTCTGCACCATAATAAAGGAAAAGACCACCTAAAATTAAAAGAATTATACTTAAAGTCATTACGAGTAGAGATTATGGGCGTTTATAAATTCCCAGACAGGTTGTGTCACCATGTATCGAATGGTTTTATCTTCCGTCCAGCGTTTTCGAATTGTGGTGGATGAAATTTCGAAACGGGGAATATTTGCAAATTGAATTTGTCTTAAAACCCAGCCGGGAACAGAACTTGGTCTAAATCCCGGTCGAATGGCAACTAAAACCTGACATTCATGTAAAATTTCTTCTGCCCTATCCCACTTGTGAAGATTAATAAGTGAATCACTACCGATTAAATAATGTATTTCATTTGATTTCAACTCTTCAATTTTCTTGTATTCCTTTATAGTATCAATCGTGAAAGATACGCCGCCTCTTTGCAGTTCAATTTCTGAAATATCAAAATTCGGATTACTGGATACAGCCATTTTTAACATGGAAAGGCGATGTTCTACATTAGAAAAATTATTTTTGAATGGAGGGTGATGGGCTAGAATAAATGTGATTTTTTCAAAATGTTCAGCTTCAGCTACTGTTTGGGCAACCAATAAATGACCGATGTGTGGTGGGTCAAATGTACCGCCGAAAAGGCAAACTTTTTTCATGACAAAAAATTAATTCTTATCTTTTTTGTTTATGAGTTTTTCAGCCGCTGTAAGAAGTCCATCATCTGAAAATTGTTTTCTGTTTTTCATCAGATAATCTGCAGCTTTCTCTGAATCTCCCAATAAGCTATGACATTTCACAATTTGGAAATGCGCATCTTCTACAAATTCAGTATCATAATATTTTGCAAGTAGATCTTCATACGTAATAATCGCTGATTCATACTCCTCCATTTTAATATACAATCGGCCTGATTCGTACAATTTTGTTGCAAGTTTATTTCGCATGCCGGCGATCGTTTCCAAAGCTTCTTCATTAAACTCTGATGTTGGATAATCATCCAGAAATTCCTGTAATTTGCTTAATGCTCGATCTGTGGAGGACTGCTCGTGAAAATATTTCGGAGATTGTTCAACGTAGGATTGACAAATACGCCAGCGTGCCTGCTGAACAAATTCACTAAATCCCATGCGACGAATCAAGCGATCATATTCGGCGATTGCTAAAATATATTCTTTATTTAAATAATATGATTCGCCGAGATAGAATTGTGCATCATCTCCCAAATCAGTGTGCAATCCCCTAATGGCTACATTATTAAATTCTTCCTGCGCACGAAGATATCGCTTCTTTTCGAGGTGATTCATGGCACGATCAAATTGTTCCTGCAGATCTTCATCCACTGGTTTAGTTGAGGAACACGACGTGAAAATAATTGATGTAAAAATTATTAAAAAATAACGTTTTTTCATTTAATCACCATTTGTAAGAAACGGTTATACCTCCAATTCCATATTTATTGCGGGGATCGTAATATAATCCCACATCTGTTTTAGATTGCTCTGCCTTTCTTCTGGCATTTCGTTGATTCGTAAGCACAGCTTCAATGCCGCTGATTACATGATTAAACATAATAGCAGTCACAGCATAATTCGCCATTGTTAATAAATCATTACTTCTGGCTCGATCATTGTTATAATCATTTTTATTCGGTGTCATTAAAATAATTTCAATCGTATCCTCAACCGTTTTTTCTTCAATATAAAAATCCAGAATATCATCCCAACCGCCCACAAATTGATCATATTTTCCGATATTTTCATAAAAATGCTGATCTTGCAAAATGGATATTTCATCCGAATAAATCCATTGAGGATAAGACACCAATGAATCAGAAGAAATAAACTCTCCAAACGTTTCGGCTAATGAACCAGTTAAATGCAAATCGAGATTATGTGTTCCGTCAAGCTTAAAATCATCATATTGAATAAGACCTGCAACGGGAGTTAATAACGTATTCTCAACCCAACTTTTTAATGACCAATGTGTATCGCCAAATAGTTCATATTCTTTACGAATATCTTCCGCTTGCTTGTTCCATTGTACCCAGCTAACAATCGATGCCACTTCCACTCCTGCAAATATCGCAGATTTCCAAAGGGGATCACCATTATTATACTGACCCAATCCGGGTAAAATCAGTGAATACAGCATAGGTTTAGCCGGGTAATTAACAAATACAATTGAATCATCCTCAACATTTTCTGTCGTGTCAGGCAAAATCAATTCAATTGTATTCATATTAAATGCCGGCTGAAAACGTTCATCAAATAAATAAAGATCGTCGGCTGTTAGCAACGTACTGAATAGTAATAGTACTCCGGAGATAATTAGCCTAAAGGACTTAATTGCAAATCCTCCTTTTTCCCTTGTAACAGGGGAAATACAAAGCGGTTTGAATACAGAGTATCCCTTTCTGTTTAATATTTGTATTGTTTTATTCTTCATAATCAAAATCCAAATAAGAGTTTGAAATAATATCTGTCATCATCACCGTAGGTAAATGTTTCCTCATTAACCGTTTCATCGAGTCCCCGGTGCATTTCAAGCTCTATGGCGGTTGGGAAATTATAAAAGGAAAAGCCATTAATCCGCCATTGAATTCCTGCAGAGCTAATTAAATTTGACACTTCAAAATTACCTTTCCAGGCATTTCCGCTTTGATAGACAAAGCCCAAAACACTGTTTTGCATAATAAACCAACCCAATTGAATGTGTTTTTGAGTAAATAAAGGAATTCGAAATGTTATATCATTGATCATCTGCCGAGTTCCCTCTATACTGTAAAAAGGATAACCTTTCATGCCGATCATACCACCACCAAAGAAATTGAAAAATGGATCCACATCATCATTCGATAACCAGCCAATTTGCGTCCCTAAAGACATTGTCCAGCGATTCGTATAGGGAATTGAAATATGGTACGAGCCGTCTAAATTGATTCGCCATGTGGTGTTATCAGCAAAATCAGCAACTAATGTTCCGGCATCGGAAAGATTCAAACCAGTGATAAAATCATTTTGTTCATGCATGGCTGATATGTTCGCAGTGAATCCTTTTGCTGGATTAATATTGTTGTCTGCCAGTTTTTTAATGTTATTCAATTGCCATCTTGCACCATTGACCCAACCTCTGTAATAATCATACGCCACACCGGCCATAAGATTCTCCTGCGGAATCGTTTCCTTAACAAAAGCCCTATAAACCTGCCATGATGATATTAATTCCATTTGAGAAATACCAAATAATGGAAAGCGAATTCCGGCATTGAATTGTGTTAAACGGAATTTCAAATTATCATCCAGCTCATAGGATGAATAAAAATTACTTTGCTGAATGTTCCGCGTTATATAAAACACTTCTGCAAACAATGTAGGATAAAAACGCTTGAATTCGAAAATGAAAAATAAATCCACATCTTGTATAGTGTTAACCGTTGCACCGCCAAACACATTTAATCTTTCCAGCACTTCTGATGAATAAAAATAAAATCCGGGTTTGGCAGTTTCATAATCAAGCATCAACCTTGGCAAAACAAACATAGTCGTAAAATCGTCAGTGTATGTTCTGGATTTAGTATTATCACGATCAACGATAGGATCTGAATGGCCGGTGTTTTTCATGAAATAATCTGGACTATATCCCACATTGTCATTCTCAATAATGTGAGGTTCGGACAAAAGTACAATTTTATATTGCCCGTTTTCATACAAAGAATACACAACATCTCCATTATCATTTACGTCCGGCATAAACGCGCCGCCGGTTACGTTTGTAACGTAATATTCATCATTGATTCGCAAATTATAAACACCCGATCGGTCATCAGAATAGATTAATGCACCATTTGAATAATGAACATCACGTTCATCCCAAAGTTCATTTGCAATTATCACGTCCGTTGTTGAATCCGTCAAAGAGTAATAATAAATATCGCGATAATGATGCATTGTCCTGTTGTATAACAATCGATGATTTTCACTATCATAACTCAATCCCCGCAAAATTGAATGATCATCGAAGTCTGTTAATTGTGTAATTTTTTCAGTTTTCAAATTTAAATAATAAATATTCTGACTACCGTCATGGGTTGACAAAAATGCCAGGGAACTGTCACTGGAAATAAAAACTGGATTATAAGCACGCTGAAATTTAGTGAGACGCTTTTCTTTTTTCTTCTCCAGGTTATACTCATAAATGTCAAAAAAGCGTGAACCGTATTTATTTGGAATAATCGGTTTTTTCGTATAATAGATCGCATTCCCAGAGGGATGCCATGCAGGCGCAAAGAGCGCCCCCCCATCTAATTTTTCACTTTCCTGTTTATCTAAATCGTATAAAAATAAATCTGTCTGATTGAAGTAGTCATTTTCCTTATTAGAAATATATACTATTTTTTTTCCATCCGGTGACCATTTCGGATGAAGATTGGTTGTGCCCTTTTCAACTAAAACTTCGCCTTTAACTTCATTCGATCTTATGGATTGAGTTGATTCATTATATTTAATCTCAATCGATCCTTTGAAATCTTCATATAACTGAAATCCGTTAATCCCAGTTACTTTCATAATTGCTTTATCAATTGAAAATTGGAGTGGATTTGACAATTCGACCATAATTTGTTTCAATGCATCCGAGCCATAATTTTCAGCAATAAAACTGCATAGAGAAAATCCCGCATTATATGTCGATTCATTTCCGATCCCCTTTTTCCCAAACGTATTCATTTCCGTGAACGATAATAAATTATCATTTATTGCTCTGTCGCGGAGTATCATATCCCGGTGGGAATCCCAATGATCCCAATTTGCTCCCTCAAACATATATTGAGCAGACCCTTCTGCCAGCCATGGCGGAACAACCGTGCCCGGTAACGGATAGCTCACCAATTTTTGCGGGAAACCATAGAGTACATCCTGACGTTTTTCATCTTCATAATCCATCCACTGAAAATAGGCCCCGGGGAATTTCAGTCCCGCTTTCATGGCTTTTTGCAGCGAGACGATATGTGCAAATTCATGAGTAATTACATTCTGAAGCCAGCGATGGCTGCCCCGCAATTCAAAGTCCAAGGGCGACGCCCAGATAATGATCTTATTGTCGTAGTAATATGCAGCTCCATTTGAAAAATCATCCACGTCAGTAAAGATAATATCTGTTTTTGTTTGCGGTTCGTAATCATAAAGCCCCGTAATGTGGGGGAAAATTTGTTCTGCAACGTAGGCGCCTTCACGAGCTGTACTTTCCGTGCCTCCATAAAAATGGATCTGAAAATGCTCTGTATCAAACGTCTGCCAATCTATTTCCGGATGGTTGTATCGAAATTGGCCAAAAAGTGTGGCCGCTAGCACGGTCATAAAGCAAATGAATTTTATGCACTGCATAAACTATTTGATAACCCCGATTTTCAAAATCTCTGATTCACTTTTTGTACCGCTTGTAGCCGTTATATTTGCGAAATATACTCCAGACTCTACATCATCGACATTCCACCATTCCTCATGAATGAATCCTTGTGTCAGATTATCCATCGTAAATTTTTTCACAAAAAATCCTGCAAAATCGTAGATCATAATTTCTACTTTGTCTGCAGACTCAACTGCAATGCGTAATTTAACTTTCCCATCATAAACCGGGTTTGGATATGCATATGTCTTATCTTTATCTATCAAAGAAGATTCAGGGATACGCTTGGGAATATTCAAATGGAGAGTGCGAGTATTTCCAAAATCATGATGGGTCGATATCCATTCATTGCCATAATTATCACTCACTTCATCGAAGAGCCAAATGGCTGATTCAGTCACGATGGCATTTCGACCTTCATATTCACTCAAACAAATGAGATTCCCATAATCAGTTAAGCGATATTCAAGTTCACCCTGCCAATTAATTACGATGATTTCTCCTTCTGCATTTTGAACTACTATTTCCGGATGCTCATCACCAATTAGATCTTTGATTAATGGTGTTCCTCGAGTTGTCATTGTATCCAGTGGAAATCCGGAAACAGTTATACCATTTAGATGTTTTGCTTCAATATTTGTAACTGATAAAGGATCTCCCGAAATTAAATATGATTCGTAAATATATTCTGTGCTACCATCCAGATCTAGATCAGCCATAGATGCAGATCCTCTTACACTATCAATTGAACCATCATTATTGATAACACTTGCTGAATAAAAGAAATCATCTGATGATTGTTTATATTGATGGTTTCCAAGTGGATCATTTACAAATACAGCATTTGTATAATTCAATGTATCGAGAGAAACAAGATCAAAAATATGTTGAACCGTATTGAAGTCGAAATAACTGATGAATGCATTTAAACTATCTTTTTCTAATACAATCAAACGATCTTTGCCATCAAAATTACCAACAGACAAATCATAGATTTCTCTCGTGGTGGAATAAAAAAAGAACTTATTTGATATTTCTTCTTCTTGAACAACCCACAGACTGTCTTTTCCTCCAACGATCTCCATGACACCATCACCATCAAAATCATTAATAAGCCCAATATGCAGTGATGTATCGGGAAAGTCATCTGCCAGCATGGTGTTTGTGACAGAAAATGACATTGTATCATTTGCCAATCCAATATTGCTGATGCTCAAATAGGTCGTGGCGCCGTCGTTGCTCTTCGTATTTGGATACGTAAATGGCCCAAATTCTAACTGTTGTCCCTCTTGATCGGGATAAAGGGCCTCATATTCAGGATTGCCCTGGAACCACATATCCCCAAAATAGCCGCCTGTGGGGTCCGCAAATAGAAAAATGTTGGGATAGCCGATATCCTGTGCCCCATCGGCTTCTTCCAGGTCTACACCCCGTTTTTCGCGATTTCCATTCACTGAATAAGATGATAAACCTGAATTAATACGATTTTTGTCAATATGCCAGATTAAAAGTCCGGAGGCAGGTAAACCAATATCATAGTTAGGAATAGACGTGACGACACCGTTTTCATCCTTTTCGATTGCTACTGAGTCAAACAACACTTCTACGAATGGCGGATAGCGATCTTTTCCACTTTGTTCATACATAAGATATCGAGCTGAATCAACGGAAACATCTTCTCGAAACCAATTGGTTCTATTCTCAATTAAAAAGTGTTCGTTCGTATTAATGTCTACTTGAATGAGATTATCTTCTGATCGAACTGCTAATTGTACATGTGTTCCCGGTTTTACCACAGCCGGTTCTTCCCAACCGGCATATTTTCTTGTCCAAGCATCCGGCGGTGCAGGTACCATGCCCCTGCCGTTATTCGATCCTTGATCCATGAGCCCAAAAACACCAATCCCGCTTTGACCTGATTCCGTATCCCACAGTGGCGGTAAACCCACAGCAAAACCCATCATGAGAGCAAACGTGCCTGTAAGCCCAAATTGATATTCGCAGGGTGTAGCTGAACCGGCGAACATGGATTCAGCAATATCATAGAGAAGATGATTTTGTGTCTCCGGTAAAATGATACCGTGCTCAACAGTAGAATTTCCAATTGTAATTGGATCATTATTGTAAGTCTGCAGCATGTCTACATCAACATATGTGGATGGAATATCTTCAGGAGTTGGATCTAAAAACGGCAACGAAAAATCCTGACCAATTCCCGCATGAATTACAACAATTAAATCATCATTAGACGGCTCAAATCCATCTGTTGAATATGCCAATTCAACAGCTTCTGTAAATAATTCAGTCAATCTTTGTTCATAAATATCGTCTTCTCCATAGGGATGATAACTATCCATTGTATTTGAGAGCATATAACTCGATTGATTGTCGTCAGGGTATACACGGGAATTATCTAGATTTATTCCAAATTTTCCATACGATACATTTCTGAAATAATTATCAACAGCCTTTAGTTGTGAAATAAAATATGTTTTATCATGAGGAGCAGGATCGACAGCGTAATTACCACACGTATCATATTCCGCTGTATAAAGAAAATCACCATTTCCAGTTGTACCGTCAGCATCATCTTCTTGAAATGAAACTCTTATTATTTTTACTACTCTATCTCCTATTATTTGGGCAGATACAGTTGAACATGTCATCAATACGATGAATAATATATAAAGGCGTTTCATGTTGGAAATAGTATTAAATAGAGATTATGGAATTTTTAAAATTCCATATTCAGAGAAAAACGCATTGTATTGGCAAGTGGATGATCCGGTTCTCCGGATGTATAACCAAAATCAAACCCATAATTTGCAAAACGCAAACCGACCCCAAAGGTAGGATTGGAAATCTTTCCGGTTTTGTCGTAGTAATACCCAGCACGAAGAGCAAAATATTTTCCGTACCAATATTCCATACCAATGTTATGGACGAGTTTATCTAACTCATTTTTAATTGTGCGTCGCTTGGCACTACCCACTTCTTTTTGACCATATTCATTATAGGCTCCCCAACCTGATTCTCCAGGTTCGCCTTCAGTGGCTATCATTTCTCCTTCATCGGCATCAATCTCGCCATTGTTGTTATTATCTACCCAGTCATAACCGCCAATAATATGATCGTATTCATCACTGGAAGTTTTGGTCATATCCATATCACCACCGATAAGCCAATCATCTATCCAGGATGTAAAAATTCCAATATAGATTGGGTCTGAATGAGCAGTTTCATGTTGCCCTTCTCTATTGTATTCTGCATTTTTATCAGAAGCATGGCCATTTTCATCATATCCGCCAACATATCCATCACCATCCCAATCCATATCAGGATAAGAAGCAACCAGAAGTTTGTCTACATCATAAACTAAATGGAGTTTATTAAACTCCGCATTGACGATAGCATAGTTTATTCCAAACGTGAAATTTGTTGGTTGCGGATCGGCTTGTGCCGGATCAATGAATGAGACTTTTGGTCCAATATTCGTGACAGTTAAACCAATAGTAAGATCAGGCGTTAGGAATTCTTTCCTTAAATATCCAATGTCAAAACCAAAATCTGTTGAGGTTCCCTTGCCCTTTTCACCTCCCGCACCGAAATTAGTCAAATGCTGGTAGGATACTTTTGCATTTATTCCCAAAGATGATTTTGGTGATAACAGTGAGCTATATGACAAAGTTAAAGCTGTCATATAACTTGTAAACGTGCCTAAATAATCGTCGGGAGATTCCCCCATGCGAATTTGTTCACCTAGATTTAAGTAAATAAGATGGCCGCCAAGAGTCCCTAAATACGGATAATGCTTACGATATGCAAAAAACTCATAGTACATATCATCAGCCAGATTAGGCAGCCAATTGACGTGCATGAGGGCCATTTCAGAGCCCTGCAAAAATGCTAATCCGGCGGGATTCCAAAAGCTGGCGTATGCATCATTAGCGACAGCTACTTGTGCTTCACCCATTCCACCTGCACGTGCACCTGGGGAAATAAGCAAAAAGATAGCTCCCGCTTCACTTTGGCCATATAAAGGGCGAGATAATGCTAAAAAGGTCATGGTCAAGACCATGATCAATCGTTTCATTGGTATGTTCTCCTGTTATCGACGGGAAAGCCCGTCTCGTTATTCATGTTTCATTTATAACGATTTTACTTCGATTTAGCTCCTTTTTAACGTCGGCGAATATATCCTTTGAATTCGCCTATAGTCAAGAAATGAATATTTCGTGTGATTGTTCCCACATTTAGTTTAATAAACCGAGAGAAATTATTGGAATATAAGTAATGAGTAAAACGACAACAAATCGTATAAGAAAAAAAGGCAATGTTGCTTTATATATTGTAGGCATATCTTTATTGAAGCGATACGCCGATAAAAATAGATTAATTCCGACTGGTGGAGTTAAAAAACCTAATTCGAGATTCGCTATAAAAATAATTCCTAAATGAACCGGGTCAATACCGAAATGAATACCTAATGGCATTATAAGGGGTACGATTACAATAATTGCTGAAAATATGTCCATCAAGCACCCTACAACCAAAAGCAATATATTCAGCATAAACAAAAAAATGAATTTTGACGATATTGTCGATTTGACCCAATCAAGTAATAAACTGGGAATTTGTGCATCCACAAGGTAACTCGTTAATCCCATGGCTACTCCAAGTATAATTAACACGCCTCCAATCAATGTTGCACAATCCAGAACGATGCGGGGAAATTCGCTCATTTTGAGATCTTTATATACAAATACTTCTATTACAAATGTATAAAACACCATTAAAGCTGCTGTTTCTACCAATGTTGTAAAACCGCCAAAAATACCTAACAATACTAAAAACGGTATGAGCATTTCCCACTTAGCTTCCCATAGAGCTTCACCTATATTTTTCATTTTTAGTGGCTGTGTTTCTCGATTTTGACTTTTTTCCTGGAAAACAGCCCAGCTAGCCACAGCCAAAACAAGTATGATACCGGGAATAAACCCGGCAATAAAAATATCTTTAACAGATACTCCTGCTGTTACTCCAAAAAGAATTGCCGGCAAACTGGGGGGGAATAATAAACCCAAAGAACCGGCAACGGTAATTAATCCTAATGAAAACAATTCATTATATCCTTCTTTTCTTAATAAAGGGTAAAGCAATCCACCTAATGCTAAAATTGTGACACCGGAACCGCCGGTGAGTGCAGTGAAAAAACCGCAAAGAAAAACGATAACAATGGGTGTTCCGCCGGGAATCCAACCAAATAAAACTCTGAAGACTTTGAACATTCTTTGAGAAGAACCGCTTTCAGCTAGAATATATCCAGCCAACGTAAATAAGGGAATTGTAGGCAATGATGGTGAAACAACAATACGGTAGGCTTCTGCAGGAATAGCTGCAACAGGTATATATTCGCTCCAAAACATTAATCCGGCAATTCCTCCCAACCCCACAAAAATAGGTGCACCATAATAAAGTGAAATAAGAATCGCCGTGCAACCAATAAAGAGGATAAAACTATTTTCATTAAACGCATCGGAAAATGCAATAAACATCCACATAATTGCCATCATCAGCATGGAACTGCGCAACATTCGATTATTAAAACTGCTGTAAAAAACTTGAATCGCCATTAATGTAAATCCCACAGGCATAATCACTTGGGCAAACCAGCGTGGAATATTTGGCGCAATATCGACTGGATATTTGAATTCAACTTTAAACAAACTCCAACTACCCCACATCAAGGAAATAATAACGATGAACGATATATTTTTTGCTATCCAACGGCCAAAATGGAACTCTTCATCCGCTTGAAATAACGGTTTTGTCGTTAAGGCTAATAATTTATTTTGACGTGTTGCAAGAACAGCTCCGACAAAACCGATCCATAATGTCATGTGTTGGACCAAGACGGGTGATGCGGGAACACCTGACCCTCCAAATAAGCGAGAAATCGTTTCAAATGCAGGAAGAAAGGCTAAAAGAAAAAATACAGTTAATGCAAGAATATCCTCGCCCCATCGAAGACGTTGAACTATAGGCTTTTTTTGTTCAGCCATTATTCAGATGTTTTCTGCACAGAACTCAAAGAATCTTTTTCAGCCATGAATTCTATGACAGTATCAAAAATTTCTTCTGACACATATTTTCCCCGCAATTCCGGATACCACGTTTTTAAATAATTTTTCCAATGTTCTATTTCATCAGGAGTAGGCTGATGGATTGTCAATCCATATTCCTGCATCACTTTTATTGCTTCATCATCCTGATAGCGGGTACTTCGCTGGTGCATTAAACCTATATCTTTAGCAATTGATTTCATTTTTACTTGATGCTCGGGTGAAATTCGATTCCAAATTCTATTATCGATAATGACGCCAGCTGTCAGCAAACCCCAATTAATATCAAGCATATAATTGGCTGAACCAAACCATTGTTGAGATAATGCATATAACGGTGTTGTGGCAATAGCATTTATAAGTCCTGTTTGAAATCCAGATAGCACATCAATTGATGCTAAAGGTACAGATTGAAAACCGGCACGTTCCCATAAATTTTGAGTACGGTAATCGCCGGCCCATGTAAAAATCTTCATTCCTTTGAGATCATCGAGATAAACTATGGGATCTACTGTGAACCATTTTGCCCAACCAACATCGGCCCATAATAGAACTTCAAAGCCATTTTCTCTCATACCCTCTTCTAATTGAGGAGACATTTTTTCTCGTAGCCAATCTACATCATCATAATCATCAAATATCAATGGCAGAACAAATCCGCTCACATCCGGGTTTACTTCAGAGAGCCCTTCAGTGGAAATCGCTGCAGCGTGAATTTGGCCTATCCTCATTTTTCGTATCATATCCCGTTCATCGCCCACAACGCCACCGGGATATATTCGGAGTACAATTTGACCGTCGGTAGCTGATTTCCAACGCTGCCCCATCTCCACAAGCATACCGTGCCAATCCGTACCTTCCGGAACCAAGGTCGCCATTTTTATAATGGTTTTTTTAGCGCTTACTTCACCTAATAATAGGAGGCAAAAGAGTGTGCGATATAGAGTATTCATTTAGTAAAACAGCTCATCTGTTCTTGAAAGTAACCAGAGTGCCCGTTCACGAGCAATAATATTTCCCAAGGTCAAATTCTTATCATTATCTAAATCCATGTTGAGAACTTCTTTCAATAATAGTCCGAATTCATCTTTTTTCTGAAGTGATATGAGTACATTTTCCGCATAGGAAACTTTTGCTCCTGCATCTAGTCCTTTTGAAAAAATCATAGCTTGTTCAAAATGATATGTTGCTTGTTCAACATTTTTACCCATTAAGTCTATCCTGGCCATCGAATATGAAATCATGGCTGAATGAATAGCACCAGAATTCCATTTCGGATCAATTTCTAACGCTTTTTCTAATAAATAGCCGACAATTGGAAGTTGAATAACCCATTTTGATTTCCCTCTACTGGAACTGATTGCACCGCCATAGGCAGCCCCCAGCCAATATAAATACGGAACATCTTCTTCTGTAAACGTAACATCTTCCATCATCCAATCCGCCATATTTTGCAATTGGAAATGACGAAATTTCATAGCCTTTTTCCCATGTGAGATTGCTTTTTCAAAACTTGCTAGTCCTTGGGAGTATAGAATTTTACCTGCATCATAATCATCTTCAATAAAACGATCTGCTTTTTCTACCAAAAATGCATATGTGTATTGGGTTCGTAATTTTGCAGCTTCAAGGTAAAGTTCATCAACATCACTTGTCAGTTTCATCTCTGCTGAAAGAACCTTACGATAAAATATATCTTCAGCAAAATCAGGATGATGCTCTAAATAATAAGCAGTCGTGCAGGATGAGACCCAAAAGCTCAATAAGAAAAAGCATACAAATTGCAAAATGCGCTTTATTAACATGGTATTGAATTTAGAGGAAATATTGAAAAATAAGAGACGATCAATTCAACAGATCATCATAGAGTGGAAATGAGTCGCACAACTCTTTTACTGTTGATTTGACATTTGTGATTACGCTTTCATTTTCCGGATCATCGATGACCTGATTAATCAAATCACAAATTGCTATCATTTGTTCTTGCTTCATTCCTCTGGTTGTAATTGCGGGGGTCCCAATTCGAATTCCGCTTGTAACAAACGGACTACGTTCATCAAAAGGAACCATATTTTTATTAACAGTAATACCTGCTTTTTCGAGCGCTTTTTCAGCTGTTTTACCCGTAATACTTTTATTCGTCAAATCGATTAAAATAACATGAGTATCTGTTCCACCGGAGACTAAATGATAATCTTTTGATAAAAATGCATCAGCAAGAGTTTGAGCATTTTTCACAATTTGGGTGGTGTATTCTTTAAAAGACGGTTGCAGTGCTTCACCGAAAGCCACTGCTTTTGCAGCGATGATATGCATCAATGGACCGCCTTGAATTCCGGGCATGACCATGGAATCAATCAATTCTGACATATTTTTCACACGTCCGGATTTAGGAGCAACAACACCAAAAGGGTTTTCACTGTCTTTACCCATCATAATCATTCCGCCACGTGGGCCACGAAGTGTTTTATGAGTCGTCGTTGTAACAACATCACAATATGGCATGGGCGACGGGTGTAATCCGGTTGCGACCAATCCGGCCGGATGAGCTATATCAGCCATCAAAAATGCACCGATTTCATCAGCAACTGCTTTGAAATCTTCAAATTCAATATGTCTTGGATAGGCGCTGCCACCACAGATAATCAATTTTGGTTTATGCTCTTTCGCTAATTTTATAACTTCATCAAAATTGACACGACCAGTTTTCCTGTCGACCTGATAAGAAACAACATTGAAAAGTTTTCCCGAAAAATTCACCGGACTGCCATGAGTTAAATGTCCGCCATGAGCCAGGTCTAATCCCATGATCGTATCGCCGGTTTGAACGAATGTGAGTAATGCAGCCATATTGGCTTGAGACCCTGAGTGCGGCTGCACATTTGCGTATTCAGCATTGAATAGATTTTTAGCACGGTCTCGCGCTAAATCTTCAGCTTCATCAACATGTTCACAGCCACCGTAATAGCGCTTACCCGGATACCCTTCCGCATACTTATTGGTCATGACACCACCGGCCATTTCCAAAACTGGATAGCTTACAAAATTTTCAGATGCAATTAATTCAAGGGTAGAAAATTCACGACCCACTTCACGCATCAGAATTTGATATAATTCAGGGTCTGCTTTTTTAAGATAAGACAAATTAGAGTTCTAGTTTTTATATTACCACTTTGGATCTTTTTTTAGTTTTTCATCAACCCAATTATAACATTCATTTTTTGGTGTAACATAACCTTGATTTTTTACATCATCATCGAGCATAAACCACTGTGCTTTTGAGAATAAGACTTCATTATCTTCCAACCAAGATTTGGAATTATTTGTTCGACTGAAACCCAATCCGTCTGCTTTTAAAAAATTTCTATGGGCCAATGTGGCAACTATCCGATCATCTAATGAAATGGATGCACTTCTGCAATCTTGAAATGATTTGTAATAAACATTTCCTTTTTTACCGTGAGATTCGCCTCTATTCTTATCAATTGAAATTGCTTTGTCAGCCCAACGTATTGCTTTTGCATAGTTCTGGTTGGCTATATTTACATCACATATTTTTAATGCAATCTGAACATCGCGAGGATTGAGCAAAAAAAGTTCTCCGTAGGCATCGGAAGCATCATCTAATTGGTCTGCATTATAATACGCCTGACCCAGTTTTCGATAGGCTATTTTACTTGTTTTATCAAGACGAATTACTTTTTTGAGTACGTCCACTGCTTCTAACGCTTCATCATTGTTAAGTAAGCGGTCAGCTAAATCAATTCCGTATGAGTTATTATCTGGATTGTTTTGAAAACGTTCTCGATAAATATCCAATGGATCTTTGCCTGTTTTTTCATAAATAATTGCAATTTCACTTTGTGCTTTTTCATTTGTTGGATCTATATCCAGAATTTGTTCTAAATAATCTATTTGATCATCATAAAATCCCTGTTCACCATACAGTTCTGCTAAATCCATTTTTATATCTAGATCATTCGGCATCAATTCACTTAATCGATTTAACTCTGAAATTTGTAAATCCGTTTTACCCTGTTTTGAATAGGCATATACGAGGCGTTTACGTAATTGCACATTATTTGGTAATTGCTGCAAACCTTTGACCAAAACGAATTCTGAACTATCAAATAATCCTAAATATTCATACGAAATTGCATAATATTGATATACTTCTTCTGGATCATCTCTATCGCATCCTAAATCTACTAATTCTCTATATACATTAATTGTAGACTGCCAATCCTTGTTTTTATAATATTCAGCTGCGCTACTTAATAACCTGGGACAACGAACTTCACGGAGCGAATCAAGGTACGCTTCGTACGCTGCATCTTCATCTACTTGTTCATCCGGTGGAACACACATAGAAAAAAATAAGGCTGTTATACCTACTATTAATATTTTGTGAATATGAATTGATTTCATTGTTGATTACCTCATTTTGGTCTTCTTTTTACGAACCATAAATCACCTAATTGCATGCCAATTGTGAAATGATTGATTTTTTCATCGGAAATTATATCGCTGGTACGAAAACCATATCTGTATGCGAAATCTATTTGATTATTTGCAGCACTAAATTTAATACCAATCCCTAAAGAAATTCCAATTTCATTCACATAACTATCCATTTCTTCCAGAAAGTCTTTACGGTAATAAACACCTCCTCTATATTGTATTTTTTGAGCGAATTTGAATGCTGTTTCCGGTGAAAATTGTGCTATAGCCAGAGACACTTGTTGAGATTTATTTACATATTGCGATAATAAGGGAAAAATAGTTCTATCTTTATATCCCTTATCATTCCAACTATGGGCTTCGAGCATTAAATGAAGATCATTCTTCATTAACATATCAAAACCAAAACCAATCTCATAAGGTTCTAAAACATTATTATAAATATTTATTTCAGCGGAGGGAGCGCTTGACGGCGATGGGTTATCAGAATTATCATAATAACCATTATTATTTAAATCTTCAAATGGCTGAAATGAATAATGTTTTATCTTCAATGGATTAATTGCACCACTGTACATAAAATAAATATTCAATGGTCTATTTTTAAGGCTAAACCTGTCCGATGATAAAAATATTTTATAAAGTGAACCGGAAAATAAATGTCGTTGAAAATAATGGTATATCCGCTGATCAATACTGAATTTTGAATCTTTTCGTAAAGAACCAAATAACACATCCAATTCAACCGCCATGCCTTCATGGACAGTTAAGGGGAATCGAAAAGCTGTATACAAAGATGATATACCACCTGAACCGTCAACAGAGCGTTGTGTTAAAAGAGTATCGTCATCCACATAGAATTCAACTTGATCATCTTCAATTAAATATTGCTGATTGAAAAGTGGTTTTAAGCCAAATCCCCAAGCATACTTATCACCAATCGGAACAGTAAATTGTGCACTACTGATACCAGATAAACCGTTCACCCCAAGATCGCTGGAATACTCATCACCATTATAATTACCGGATAAATATGCAAAATTAAAATTATTCCAAGTAACAGGATTTGACAGCGATACATTTTGATTAAAAGAAGGAATAATCCCGCGGCTGGCTACAGCAGCCGATGCAGCATTATGATTAAATGAAATTAATCCTAATCCAAACGCATTATGGATTGACTGTCCATTAATGACAGTAAATAATGAAATTATTATGTATCTACGGAGAAACATATTGAATAAAAAGTTTTGGATATAATGAATCATGTTCTGCAGAATAAAAATGAACTTCAGTTTTTATGTTATTATTTATATTGCTATAAAGTTTAATACCAAGATTGTCTACATTTTCAAAGTACTGATTTTGAAGGAAGTTCTTAATGTTGAAAACAACTTTACTGTCTTGAACAGATCCGCTTGAAAAAAGTAAAGCATGTACTTTGAAATCATCTTCATCTAATTTTTCAAAACCAGATAAAAAGATTGTATCATTCAATGGCACAGCCCAAATACTGAATGAAGAAATATTTGTATCCGGAATCATGAATAATGTCAACTCTGCTTTATCAAAACTTGTTTGTTTCGGTAATTGAAGTGAATCCAAAAAGTCCATTTTAATTAAACTACGTAAACCTTTTCCACGACTAATTGAGATGAAAGATGTATCTTGTTCAGTTAAATCAGGAGGAACCATTATGCTTAAATCTTGAGAAACAAGAAAAGATATAGAAAGCGTATCAATACTAACATCTCCAGACGTATCAGCAGAATCAGGATAATTAAATTGACGAAAATAGATTTCCAATTTTGGAGTTAAGGAATTAGAATAATCATATTCTCGACTGTAAAAACTTTGTAATTCATCATTCCCATTTTCTTGGATTATCATGAGTGAATAATTCAATGATGTATCAGCAAACGTAGAATCAAATAAACTGACTGCATCAAACTTAACTGTATAATTAGTTGTAATCGAATCCACTTCAATACTTTCTTCAGTTGCAGTTGAAACAAATTCCTTTTTAGCAATTTCAATGTCAGTAAAATTTAAATAATGTGATTGTGATTCACTAAAAACAGAATCAAGTCCAACCGATGGAAAATAGTACATAGAGAAAGTTGCAGGTGTTTCCAATGTATCTTTAGCTACTCTAATAGTAAAAAATGCACTATCTATTTTTACAGTCGTGTCAAGAAACGATGAT
>Ga0208409_1000182_pt1 | contig 29181 bp, 4 predicted proteins | sample ETNtaG_29_FD_185784 | JGI IMG/M metagenome (GOLD analysis project Ga0208409, IMG submission 185784) | Marine microbial and viral communities from oxygen minimum zone, Eastern Pacific Ocean - ETNP201406SV201 (SPAdes) (version 2) | ecosystem: Environmental > Aquatic > Marine > Oceanic ...
GCATCAACCGAATCTGATTCTGCTGTTGGCGCATCATTAACTGGGGTGATCGTTATTGTAACAGTGGCAATTTCCGAATATAACTCACCATCAAATACATGATAAGTAAATGAATCATCACCATAATAATCAGGATCTGGAGTATATGTATAGGTATCTAATACCCTGCCGGCTGCAGTTAAGGTTCCGTGGGATGGCGAATCCACTATCTCAATACTCAATAAATTATCATCAGTATCCTCATCACTTCCCACCAGGGTTATGTCAACACTGCCATCCTCAGACAGCTCCACTGAAATATCCTCTGCCACAGGAGGATCATTTACTGCAATCACTGTGATTTGAATATTTACCTGTTCAGAAAATAAGTGTTCCTCGGTCTCTGTCTCTTGTGCCTGGATAATAACAGCATCAGAACCAACGTAACCATCGGATGGGGTATATGTATAAGTAAAGGAGCCATCGCCATTATCTACCATTGTTCCAGTTCCATGCAGGGGATCACCAACTACTAACAGATCAGCCAGGTCACCTTCAATATCAGATACTTCAATATCAATTGCAAGCGCTGTCTCCTCAGGTGTCTCAAAAGGTCCTCCCAATACGGTAACAACCGGTGCATCATTGACTGGGGTGATCGTTATTGTAACAGTGGCAATTTCCGAATATAACTCACCATCAAATACATGATAAGTAAATGAATCATCACCGTTATAATCAAGATCTGGAGTATATGTATAGGTATCTAATACCCTGCCGGCTGCATTTAAGGTTCCATGGAGTGGCGAATCTACTATTTCAATACTCAATAAATCATCAGGGGTATCCTCATCACTTCCAACCAGGGTTATGTCAACACTGCCATCCTCAGACAGTTCCACTGAAATATCCTCTGCCACAGGCGGGTCATTTACTGCAATCACTGTGATTTGAATATTTACCTGTTCAGAAAATAATTGCTCCTCGGTCTCTGTCTCTTGTGCCTGGATAATAACAGCATCAGAACCAACGTAACCATCGGATGGGATATAGGTATAAGTAAAGGAGCCACCGCCATTATCTACCATTGTTCCAGTTCCATGCAGCGGATCACCAACTACTAACAGATCAGCCAGGTCACCTTCAATATCAGATACTTCAATATCAATTGCAAGCGCTGTCTCCTCAGGTGTCTCAAAAGGTCCACCTAATACAGTGACAACCGGTGGATCATTTACAGCATCTATTGTAATAGAAACAGTGCCTTCATCTGAAAACTCTCCGTCAGAAACGCTGAATATAAACGAATCACTGCCGTTGTAATCAGCATTCGGGGAATATGTTAGATTGGGTGCGCTACCGGAAAGAGAACCGTGATCTGGTGCACTTGTCACTTCATAAGTGAGATCATCTCCCTCAGGATCAGAACCAGTCAGCGTAATATCAATTGGTGTGTCTTCAACTGTCGTGACAGAATTGTCATCTGCTACAGGTGCCTCATTGGGCGCTTCGTTCACGGTGATAGTTACCTCATCGGTATCCGTAGCACCATCATCATCCGTAACAGTCAGCGTAACAGCATGAACACCAACTGCAAAAGATGCAGAAACTGTCTCTCCAGAAACAGCACCACCCGTCCAGGTCCATTCCCAACTCACAATCATACCATCTTCATCAGACGATCCTGAACCATCAAGTGTTACTTCTGCTGGAGCATATGGATACGGGACTTCAATTGTCTGATCGTATCCCGCTTCAGCTACAGGCGGAAGGTTTTCTATAGTGGTTTGAAAATCATAGACTTCAGTAACACCACCACATCCATCCATGGGAGCACCATTATTATTATACCAGCAGTCAAATTCAGTTGAATAAATCATAATGGCATCTTCTGACGAATCCCAAAGCTTCAAAACAAAATTTTCCCCTGCATTAATTCCTTCATCAACATCCGGCGTTGTATTGTCATCACCATATATCGGCATATTAACATATGCAACCCCGCCATTTAGAATGATTTCGGCTGCTCCAGCACAATTTCCATCCTCATCAAATGCTGCTGACCAGTCTCCTACTCCCGCGGGAGTTCCATCTATGGTTGCCTGGCCTAAAAATACACCTGAAGACGGATTCGGGGTAGTCAAGCCTTCAAATGGATTATCAGGTAAAACGCCACCTGGGAAATCATAGACTTCAGTATAGCCACCACAACCACCCATAGGAGCACCATTATTATTGTACCAGCAGTCAAAACTCTCTGGATAATCAAGAATATCACCCGTGGAAGAATCCCAAATCTTTAAAATAAAACTTTCACCTGCATTCATTCCTTCATCAACATCAGGAGTTGTAGAATCATCACCATAAATCGGCATATTGATATATGCAGTCCCAGCATTTATGATCAGTACTACAGCCCCTGCACAGTTTCCATCCTCATCAAAAGCTGCTGACCAGTCTCCCTCTCCTGCAGGAGTTCCATTTATGGTTGCTTGTCCAATAAATACCCCTGAAGATGGATTTGGCGTAGCACTCCAACCATCCGGCTGAGACAACAGAACTGTGGTGAGAAAAAATATTGAAAGAAAATGAAGTAACTTACTCATTTTTACTTGCTCCTTAAGCACGTATAAACTCATTATTATTGGAAAAAAATAACATCATAACGACCCATGATAATCACTCTTACAACATTACGATAGGAAAACAATACTCTTTATTAACGGTACTCTTTTTTGTCTTACTCAAAAGAAATTGGCATAAACCAAAAATTTTTTCATTAAAATTTTAGAAAGTATACTTATACTTTATTTTGCCCTTGATTTCAGTATAATCTTTTGATCCCACTGGATCTGCAACAAAATCGTTGACCTTTACAAGTCCAATATCCAGGCCAATAAACTGATTTTTTGAAAATTTATACTGCCCGCCAACATTCAATGAAACTTTACGGTTATCAATCTCATTTTTATCTCCGTCACCAGCTTTTGATCCAATGACCAGTGTACTACCTGAATAAAATTTGACTATTTTATTTTTTATTTTTAAAGCATAAGCTATTTTTCCATTCACAAGGGTAAACGTGGTTTTGCTGTCTGATAAAGGAATATTTTGTGCAAGTCCAAAACCAAGATTCACTGACAGTTTATTTGGATATGTCTGAGCTATTGCTAACATGTAGGAATTGCTTTTAAATGAAGCCTCACGATTTGCATCGTCCTGGAAGTCCATAAACATCAGGTTTCCGGATAAACCGACCTCAACATTTCTAATTCTTAAGTTGTACGTTGGAGCAATGGTTAGGATTGAACTTTTATCATCACTGAGATTCACCGTATCCTCTGCCACAGCTTCCCCCTTATGCGTCATAAAACGATAACCAAGGTTCAAACCCGGGAGGCCAGGCTTCATCATAGTCATATTTCCTGAATACGTAGCATTTTTAACTGTCTGAATATCTAACAAATCCAGATTATTATGGGTATTCTCATACCCGAGGATAAGCATAATTTGGTTATTGGATAATTTAGTGCGCCCATCCAGTTTAAGTCCTTGAATGTCTGTCTGTATCGAAGAATTACCTAATGAAGAGAATAACCGGGGGATTCTTTTAAATGATCCTTTCAAATCAAAATATTGATTCCTGTTTGTAAATTCAACCAAATATGTTCCTTCACTAATATTATTCAATAGTCCCTCATCTGAATTATAAGTGCTGACATCCTGATTGCGACTAACCGGATCAATAATATCCTCTGTCATGATTGAAGCAGCCCAATACGATACCACTTCTGTTTTTCCACCAAACAGTTTCACTTTGGAATTAACCCCGGCAACTGTATTGCTTTGGGCAGTGTATTTGTTTTGTAATGAATCTGGGATAGCGGAAAAATTTCCATATACTTCATCTTCCAGGGTCGTTGTATCATCTTCCACTTGTAAATAATTAACACCGAGTTCAACAATATCATGATAGTTAAACTGTGTACTTAATCCAATTATTTTTCTGCTGAAGGTACCTTTATTATAACCAGAACTATCACTCGTAAACCCGGATATCATTTCTTTTGTACGGCCATAAACAAATTGAGTGCTCAAGCCTTTATAGTGAAGATCTGTTACCGTACCCCGCACACGGGCACCTTTTAACGTCAATTCAGAAAACGACGGGTTATGGTCACCGCCTTTAAACGAAAGGAACGGAGTTGCAATAGAAAACCGAAAACGATCAAGTGGCTGTCTATATTTGTCAACGTCATTGGCAGCTGGATCAAAATGTTTATTTAATACAATCCCGACTGTAGCCATTAAATTCTTCTTGTTAAAAGTCAATTTTAGACTTGGTTTTTGTGTGTCAGACGGTCTGTTCTCTGGCTGATTTTTCCCGGAAAATGCATCAAATTCTGACTCATAGTTTATTACGCCCTTAATTTTTGCATCAGCAAGAAAGGGTTTCTTTACTTTAATCTCTGCTTCTTCATTTATGGAAAATGTCCAGGACATAGGTGGTGATTCATTTTTCATCAGATCACTGACGTAAAATTTTATGGAATGGGATCCAAGAGCAAAATCTGTTGAAGGGACGTAAGAAATCAGGTCTTGGTTCATTTCTAGTCCGTCTGTCACATCCACTCCATCAACTTCCATCTTTATGGAAGCAACATCAATGTCGTCTTCCTCATCATAAAGAGAAACAATAATCAATTGATGTCCGTCTGTATTTGCAGAACCATCTTCAGGGTTTAATAAAAGAACATCAGGGGCACTCGGCCCAGATAAAGACACATAAGAAATCTGATAAGGATAATCTTCCGGATCAATTTCTGGGACATAAGCCCGATTATCAGATGAATCCACGGCTTCGATATAGTATTCTATTCCTTCCACACCTATATCCTCTGAAGGTATTTCAAAACGATAATCATTGACTTCCAGGTTCATTAACTCATTACGGAAATTTGATTCTCCCCTAGCACGGTAGAAAAGAGTCACATCCTTTAGTTCATCATTATCTGTTACGATTGCTTCAATGATCAGAGGCTGTCCTTCAAACGTTTTTGTTACTTGTTTATGTAAAATTATTGGCATTACAGTATCAGTAAAATTATTAGCTGAAGAAGTTGAAAATTCTTTAGGTACTTGTGTTTGAGCATATAGACTATTTGTACCCAAAATTCCATACAGAAAAACCAGAACAATAATATTGATAATTTTTTTGTTAAAACTCATTTTCCTGATCACTTTCTTCTTCTCCTGAATTTGATCCTTCGACGGAATTAACTCTTAAGATAACCCGAATAGTTCCATCTGGATTTTCAATTACATCTTTTGATGTAACTTCCAGTGTACCGGAATTGATGGCTTCTATAATACTCTCAACACTTCCTGTACCTTTGCTCACCCAGCTAGCCATTATCCGTTTTCCTGCAAGGGTCTCTGTTAATCCAGGATCAACCTTTTCAAGGGCCTGCTCGGTCTTAGTCTTCGAAGTCTCCTGCTGCTTTGTACTAATACTTAATTCTCCCGGTGATGAGCTTCCTCCAGATACAGCCAATGTAGACTTTCCAGATGCAATACTTTTCCCTTTAATGACACCTCTGCCTTTCGTCAGCTTTACTACCGCATCAGGAGTCCAATTTTGACCCCCATCAACAGAAAATACAAATTCAGCTCCGCTGGAAGAAAGATTCACCTCATTATTGTAATCCAAGGCCATCTTTCCATCTTTGGCATCCTCAACAGTAATTTGAAGATTAAATGGTTTCCCAACATCTTTTTCCCCTGGTTTATCCGGAGATAAGTTTAACCGCCAATCCTCCTTCACATTACCCACCCATGTTGGCAACTCATTTTCAGGAATTTCTTCAGGTTCTGAAGGAGCTTCATTTGCACTTGAACTACTTGTTGTCATTTCTGTGGCTAAAACTTCCCCCATCTCGTTCATAAAAGCCACTGTTCCCTCAATAACCGTCAATACACTTGTTCCATCTTCATTCACAAGAAGATTAAGCTCTGTACCTTTCACAGATGCAACACTGGTGGGAGTTTGAATTTTGAACTGTGATCCTTTTGTAGCTGTTAAGTTCAATTCCCCAACCTTCATATTGATCTCAGTATCCAATTCTCTTTTTACTGTTCTTTTGGATTTGATCGTAAATTTACTGTTTGCCCTTATTTTTACCAGGCTACGATCAAGAAACATAATCGAGCTGAATGAAGCTTCCCCAGTCTTCAATTGATCCCCATCAAATAATTTACCGCCCCATGCAGCAGCTCGCCAGCCAGGCTCTGTTACCGGATCTACTTTGACATCTCCGATGACCTTGCTCATAACCGCAACCGGCCTGGTTGCTGAAAAACCAAGGGTAAAAATGCACATAGATAAAACAAGAACTTTATAATGGGCTGATAATATTTTTGTGGTATTGAACATATTAATCACCAAAATCAATTATAAGTTCTATTTCTTCGTCAAGCGGTTCCATCGGACCAGGCTCACTTCCAGTGGTAAAGGTAAACACAGCGCTCATCTCACCAAGAGGTTCACCGTCTTTATACGCCTGTGCCTTGATAGTATATTCTGTATTAAAAGCAAACGACATATCATCACTTGTTGGAGTGTATGGAAAGGTTGAAATAACTGGTGATTCCCAAACAACATCTTCAACTGTAGAAATTGTTAAAGCATAACCATCGGCATCTTCTACCTCTGAAACTAAAGACACAGTTGGCATATTAGGTGTCTCATCATTGATAGAAACTGTCACAACAGGCACTGTCATGTCCAGGTTTTCAACAACAAAATCAGAGGGTAGATATTCATCAATATTACCCATTAAAATCCCATTGGGATCCAAAGGAATGACCCTCCAAAAATATGATTTCCCTAGTTCTAATAGATATTCTGAAGCATTGAGTTGATAAGTTTCTTTGGAAACCGGATATGTATACTCTGGATTATCCAAGCCAGGGTCTTCTTCACTGGAAATTTGAAATTCAAATCCACTGATTCCTGAGGGCGCATCCCAGGAAAATGTGGGAATTAAAGAATTAACTGAACTTCCCGTTGGCGGATCAAACATTATTAATGGATCAACAATAAAACTACTCACACCAGTATAATCTTCAGCTGTTCCCAAAATATTTTCATCCTGATCAAAAGCAATAACTATCCAATTATAGGTTTTCCCCGGAGCCAATGAGATCGCATCAGCTGGATATTCAAAGGAAACCAATGCAAAAGTTTGGGAAAAGAATGGATTTGCTACCGGATCAGCATCCCCATGTGAAATCCTGATTTCATACCCGCCGAATTCTCCAGGAGTACTCCAGTCAAATGTCGGTAATACAGTTGATATTGAACTACCTGCGCCAGGCTCGGTTAGTTCAATGGAGCTGATAGTAAATTGGAATATCTCCGACCATTCTCCCGGAATCGGCTCAAGGGGATTCGCCCTGATCTTCCAATAATATGGATATGAAGGCAGGGGAACCAAAGCAGGTGCATCTATGGGATACAAATAAGATGCATCGGTCAAAACCGCATCCCAGATAGGAAGTTCTACTAACGGATCATCCCGGTCCCCAATCCGGAGCTCATAATTTATCGCTCCAACAACTGGAGCCCAGGTAAATGAAGGTCTGACACCAGGTTCAATTCCACCCTGACCTGGGGATAATAATTCTGGTGATTCGCCAAATTTAAATGACCAAATTTCACTTACTGCGGGCTCGATTGCATCCCAACCGTAAAGCCCACCCTCATTATAAGTGGATACCTGCCAAACATATTCACGGCCCATGGCAAAAGGATCCGCCTCTGGAGGATAGGTCCAGCTGATATTTTCCTGGCCACCGAGGTGAGCGTGATCAATGTCCCAGTCATTTGTCCAGTGAGTCAGGTTTTCCATCGCCTCTTCCCTGCTTTGTCCTTCTTCAACCAGACAAATCCGGATATTGTATAGGAATTGTGTACCAGGAGCTGTCTGAACTGAATACCAGGAAAAAGTTGGATTCATCTGGTTAATCGCGCTTTCGTCGGATGGAAAATATAATAGAGGCGGAACGGGGATTGTAATTCTCCATTCGTGATAGATTGTTTTAACAGGAGGAGGATCAGTAAAATACAGTTCGTCATCATCACTCCAAAGCTTAGCCTGTAGTTCTACTCTCAGTTCATAATCCCCAGATGGCAATGTACCTGCACGGGCAACAATGGCATTGAATCCCGGATCAACATCAAGCTGATCGATCCTTGAAAAATTATTATTGTAAACGTTTTCCTGACTATTTGGAGCTAAATATCCCTGGCTGTTTTCTCCATCCCATTGCTTGGTACCTACACGGGTGCGACCAGTCATTATGGTACCACTGATCAGTGGCGAGTTTGAAATCTGTAACCTGTACACAATCCTGTATTGAATAGGTTCGTCTTCATTATTAGTCACTCTGACCCAAAATAATTGCTGGCCCCAATCAAGCCTGGAAATCGTATGGGGATTGTCAACAGGAAACAGCTCCATCGTAACATCCTGCCCAAACATAGGAACAGCCATTACGACGAAAAGTATCCATTGCGTCATAAGGGTATGAAAAACGTTTATTTTATATCTATTCATCATAATTAGGCAGGAAATACTTCCCCTTCTAATACCATAATTATCATTAGTATAACTTCTCCAAAAGTGTCATAATCCTGTTCTCCATTATCATAAAGATTCCAAGTTACTGAAAAGTCTGGATCTGGATTTAGATAATCATATTTTGAATCCAGCTGTAAAATCCAATACAAAGCCCCTGCTTTTTCAGAATCATTATCAGATAAATCTCCCTTAGCCAAATAACTTTTAGCCATGAGCAGCCTCACGTCATCCACATTTATCGTTGCATTGTATTCAAATTCCTCAGGCATTCCGCTGGAAAATATCCAATGGCCGATTTGAATTGCTGAATCAACCACAGTTGAATTAATCGGAAATACTGTACCTAATTCATAATAAGCTGTCATTAATCCCACACTTGTCCCAAAACTGTACAATTCATATCCCTGGCTGATGATAAAATGCTCTCTTGCTGTCTCCGCATTCAACAGGCGCAGGTTACACCAGCCGATTCCCGTGTGTATGTCCCCAAGTGTTGAACGTATCAGAGTTGCGTTCGAGTCCTCAAGCATAATAGACTCAGCGTCAATTAATGTGGAATCGAAAATAGCTAGAGAGCCATCAAAATCGCCGGCGATGAACACACTCCAGGCTTCCTCAATACGTTCAACCAATTCCCCACCGCCGTAAAAGGACATGGGGTCATCCGCTTCGCAGCTGAGAACGAAGATCATCATGATCATTCCGGTAATTTTAATAATTCTATTCATTTATCTACCTTAGCAGGATCATTTTCCTTGTATTCGAAAAAGTGCCTGTCCTGAGAGAGTAAAAATAAACGCCACTGGCTACCCTGTTCCCAAATTTATTCCCACCGTTCCAAACAATGGAATACTTTCCTGGCGACAGGCTTTCATCAACCAGAGTGGCCACCTCCCTGCCGAGGAGGTCATAAACCACAAGACTGGTGGGCGCCTGCTCCAGACCTGTAGTATTGTACGGAATATCGTATTCAATGATGGTCCGCGGGTTAAACGGATTTGGATAATTCTGTCTCAAGGAAAATTCCTCGGGCAACACCATGGGTGATCTCTCTGCCCCCTGTTTCAAGACGTATGTTCCGGGTTTGTCAATGAGACACCATATCTTTTGCTCCGACATCAGCACAAAGGTGGGAATATACTCCCAGTCTCCATCGGTTAAGCGGTAATAACCGGGTGTAACTTCAATCCAGCTCAATAAAGAATCTGATTGGACACCAAAGGCAACATCCTGTTGATAGTGATTTCCCATGGTAGAAATATTGAACACGCTGATGAGATTGTCTTCCGGATCGTCTGAAACCTCCTGATGGATATACTGAAATCCGTAATGATCCGGCATAGCAATCAGGTAATCATCTTCTGAAAAGGCATATTCAGGTATATCCATAAATACACCGCTCTTTCCTAATGGAATATTTTGCGCCAGCTTTGCAAGAATTGGTTGGATTGTGAAATCATAAGTGGTATCGCTGGGATTTTCGTATAAATCTTCAGCAGAAACCTGGAGGGTTAAAGTTCCCGTAATATCTGTACTGGAATTGGCGAAATACGGAGCTGATTCCAGATTTGTATTGGTACCCATTGCCAATGTGTCTATTGGAGAATTGCCATCTTTAATCTCAACTCTGAAAGAATCTTCAAGAATGACCTCTGATTTGAAGAGATAAAACTGCATAAATCCAGGGGCGATCGTGTTGTGCATAACTCCAATTTCAAAGGTTGGTTCAATCTTATCAGTAACTAAAAATGAATCTGAACTGCTTGTTGGTGTTATTACTCCACTTTCATCAGGTTGACTTGGACTTACTTCTGTTGCTGTAATTGAAAGTTCAGCTTCCCCGATAAATTGGGTTAATACGTCACCATTCAAAATATGTGAACCAAACTCCAATACGACCTTTTTGTTACCATAATTGATATACGCACTATCAAATGCAGACAAATTAAATCCCGTAAGTTCGAACTCAAGTTCATCATCCTCTACATCAGTAAACAGCGTGTCCAGATCCACAATTCCAATTAACTGTTCAGTGTTATGAAATACCAGTATATCTTCAATCGGGGTGCTAATAGCCACCGGATCATTTATTGGGGTTACTGTCAATTCAAATTCATGACTGGTAAAGCCATCTTCCATACCATCACTGGCGGTTACAGTAAACGTATGAATGCCACTGCTGCTGTCTTGCTCTGAATCTATGGTTACTGTACCTGTGCCCGGGTTAATGCTCATATTCACCCAGCTTACTGATTCCGGACTAATACTATATGTCAACAAATCATCTTCCGCATCAAAGGGGTTCACAATTGTGATAGTGGTATCATTCACAAAATCTTCCTGTAAACTAATTTCCGTCTCACTCAAGCTGAATACAGGGGCATCATTCCTGGGGCTCACGCTTATCTCAAATGTCTGGTCGCTGGTACTATTCTCCTCTTGTTGTCCATCATCAGCGGTTATGGTAAATTCCTGTGATCCACTGCTGTCGGGCACTGATTCTATTGTTACTGTACCTGAACTGTCATCAATGCTCACATTCACCCAACTAACGGATTCAGGAGCAATGCTATATAATAAAATATCTCCATCAGGATCATGAAATGATGAAATTATGATTGTGGTATCACCAACAAAATCTTCCTCTAAGTCATAACCTGTAGAACTCAATCCAAACTGTGGTGAATCATTTACATTGGTAATCGTCAGTGTAAACGCTTCTTCTGTCAATCCACCGTGAGCGTCATTGGCAGTTACAATAAAGGTCCCAGTTCCACTGCTGTCCGGCTTTGACGTCATCGTTACTGTACCTGTGTTGGGGTCAATACTCACATTCGCCCAATCCACTCCAGCAGGACTTAAACTGAATTGTGATGGATTATCATCCGCATCAAAATAATCTTCAATTGTAATTGTGATTTCACCCTCAAAATCTTCAAGTGTATCAACCTCTGGTATACTCAAACTGAATACCGGGGCATCATTTACATTGGTCACAGAAACTATTAGATCAAGGACATTGCTAGTATCAATTCCGTCGTCTACATAGACCGGGACTGTTAAAGATCCAGAGAAGTTGGAATCGGGAAAAATTTCAATTGTTCCATACACTGAATCTATCTCTGTAAAAGTATAATCATCCCCGGAAAGCCCGGTCATTTTCCAATCTTCAGGACCGTTATCGGGATCAACAATGATAAGATCATCAAGGGAGATCAACAGAGACGTATCTTCAAACATTGACAATGTCTCCTGGCCAATAACTGACGGCGGATCATTCACTGCGCTGAGAGTAATTGTTACCGTATCATAATTTGATAGTGCATAACCGTCAAATGCTGCATAGATAAATTCATCTGTGCCATTATAATTCTCATGTGGATTATAGAGGAAAAGTCCGTTAAATGTATTGCCAATACTGATTTCCACTGAATTGCTATCACTACTAAATAATGCACCATGGGACACATTGCTTATCAAATACGCAGATAATGTTTGATCCGGATCAGCATCAGTATCATTTGTGAGGATTCCCAATGAATCTGGATTATCCCAAAAATCAGAGTCCGGAACAGCAAGTGTATCATCCTCAATCATGGAATAACTTTCATTGACAGCATAGGGAACATCGTTCACAGCACTGACTCCTATTGTAACGGTGGCCACTACTGAATAGTCTCCTTGATCATCCATCGCTCTATAAATAAATTGATCAAAACCAGAATAATCAACAACGGGAGTATATGAAAATGTTCCGTCATAGTTGAATGATAATGTACCGTGATCTACATCATCAACCAATTCTGCGATTATTTGATCCCCTTCAAAATCAACATCATTTATCAAGACTCCAGCGAAACTGGGAACAATTAAGGCAACTTCTTCAGGAGTGAAATAGCTGTCAGGAAATACAGCCGGAGGATCATTTACCCCTTCTACGGTTATTTCAACAGAATATACCTGGCTATTCACAACACCATCGCTTACCAACACAGGAACCAGTAAGATGCCAGCAAAATTAGTGAAAGGTGTTATCGTTGTACCATCATATTCATAGTTATCACCATTCCCTACTGTCATTGTGAATCCTTCGGGATATACATTATCCACATCGGTAACGAAGAGATCCAGGAGTGAAATAGTTATGGATGATTCTTCTTGTGTCGCCAGAGAATCCTGCCCTACAATAACCGGCGCATCATTTACTGGATTAATCGTTGCTGTAAACTCCCTGCTTATATTACTCTCTCCATCACTTACTGTCACTACAACCAACGCCTCTCCATATTGATCCTGAGCCGGATTCAGTGTGATCGTACGTGGTTCTCCACTCACATCAGCCTCTGGTTCAACCGTGATGGAGCCATCAGGAAATAATATCACATTGTTCGTAATCACGCTCACGGTCAAATTGTCACCAGCATTATCATCCAGAGGCGTTATCTGGACCGTGATTGGGCTATCTTCATCTTCATCTTCATCAGGAATTTCTGCCAACTCAGGCACTGCATTCGCATCCTCTACCGTTAATTCATAATCCTCTTCACTGTGCGCAGGTATCGGTTCACCATTATCCGTTACTCTGACACTGATAGTATAGGTTGATCCTACATCTTCATTCTCCGATGTCCAGGTAATCTCTCCAGTAACAGGATCTATTTCCATCCCCTCAGGTGGCTGGTATCCAGGTGTGAATGAATAATTCAAAGCATCACCCTCTATATCCATCGCAGTGACAGTGTAACTATACAGTTCACCATCTGATGTGGAATGATTCGGGATTGGGGTAATTATAGGCGCATCATTGGCTGGGTCAACTGTGAGCAATACCTGTTCAGTGACAGTTTCACTGCCGTCTGTAACCGAAATCATTACAACTGCTGATCCGTGCTGGTTGGCTGCCGGATTAAATACAATTTCTCTTACCACTCCACTCACATCGGTTACCGGATCAATCGCAATAGAATCTTCCGGAAAGAGGACCGGGTTATCAGTACTGACAGAAAGGGTTAGAAAATCCTGGGGATCCGGATCAAACAGGGTGATGGGGAAGATTTTAGGCGTATCCTCTGTTCCTGATATTACCCCATTCTCAGGAATTTGTCCGATATCTCCAATAGTTGGCAGATCATTGATGTTCAATATCGTCAAGTCAAAAAACATTGTGTCCGAATCTGAATTTTCGGCCTGACCATCATCAGCCATAACCCAAACAGTAGCAACACCAACAGCATCCGGAACTGGTGTGAGTATAAGAACATTATCGGTAAGCATATCATTATTATCAGTATTAAGGTTTACTATACCCTCATTTTCCGATACAGCCGAAATAGTCATATCCCCATAATCATTGTCCACATCGGTCACGTTCAGGGTTATCTGAAGTGTATGCTCTTCCCATGTTTGCTGAGGTACGACACCCGCAACAACTGGGGCATCGTTCACGTTATTTACAGTGAACGTTAAATCTTTTGATGTTTTCGCAGAATCATCATCCATAACTTCTAATATAATTGATGTTACGCCGTATTGATCTAGTAATGGTTTCAATGTAACTGTTATTGTATCATCAGCTGCAAAAGGTCCTGCTGGATCAATGAGGATCGAATCAGCGGGAACCAAATTTAAATCCAGAGAGGTTACAGTTACATTCAGGGAGTCATCATCTGCATCCACATCCTGCGGAATAAATCGGAATGTTGTTTCTGTATCTTCATCTGTTTCACCTGGATATAAACCTTCAGGCACAGTTATAGCAGGTGCATCATTTACATTTTCTACAGTTAACACAAAACTCACTGTATCTGATGCTGATGAATCCGACACTACTGCCGTTATTGTATGTTCACCAACATCATCATTCTCCGGTGTCCAGGTGATTTCTCCAGTATCATAATTTATTTCCATCAAATCTGACGGTGAAGTTGTGAGAGAAAATTCAAATTCATCCCCTTCAACATCATCTGCATTTAAAACGAGGCTGAATACTTCATCCTCAGAGGTTGCCTGGTCCTCAATGGACGTCATTTGCGGACTATCATTCACCGGTGTAACAACCACATTAAAGGATTCAGATATTTGTGCATTTTCACCCCCATCTTCCGTGGCAGTTACGGTAATGGTTGCTGTACCGCTGTAATTGGGATCCGGTGTTACTGATAAAGTGTCATTTACCCAACTGGTTACAAAATTGGCATCATTGGATACATGAGACAAAGTCAATAAATTATCCGCATCAATAGCTTCAACATTCAATACAAGTGACCCATCTTCCACAATAGTTGTGTCCCCGACTGCACTTATGGTTGGCAAATCATTGACTGCATTTACAGTTATTGAAATCGTGGCTTCTCCGGATTCACTCTCAGAATTATCTGGATTATTAACTGTAAATTTTATTTCATCTGTACCACTGAAGTCAAGGTCAGGTGTATATGTACGTGTCCACTGTGCAAGTTCATCAACACCGTCCACTATTAACACAAAATCATCATCTATGCTTCCATGAGAAGGCTGCTGTGTAATTGTTACAAATGCATCACCAGAAAATGCAGTATCAGCATCAAAGCCTACAAATGAAATGGTTTTGGCAATGTCTTCCATCACTTCCACTTCGTCGGTCAAGGCAAGAGGAGCACTCCTTCCGGCAAACACAGTACCTCCGGGGATATTGAAAGTGATCAGTCCCAGGGAAGATTCGGAGAGGTCATCTATAGCCTTGTACAGAATAAAGTCCTGATCTGACGTATTGGTACCCATTGAATATATAAAAGTGCCATCTCCATTATCTTCAACAGAACCGCCGAGAAATGTCCCACTATCCATCGGTACAAAGCTTATGGTCAGATCAACATCATCTACATCATCAGCTTCTAAAGTAAAACTTGAATCATTTTCTGCTACCACAATTGATGTGTCACTTACTGTTGGCGGATCATTAACAGAAATTATTGTCAGCGAAACTACAGCGGTATCTGATATTCCACCATCACCGCCATCATTGGCATAGTAGGAGAAACTATCAGACCCAGAATAATTTTCACTTGGTGTATATGTTACTGTATTTCCAACAGGCAATGTCAGTGAACCATTTTCAACATCTTCGTCAATAGAGAAAGTTAACTCATGTCCATCTGCATCATAGCCCTGAAGCAGGATCTCAGTGCTGCCATCTTCCATGACGCTCCAATCAAAGCTGGTAACTACCGGAGCATCATTCACGGAAGATACCAATACTGAAATATTGACCTGATTTGAAGATAAACCATCACCCAGTTCTGTTGCCTGGACAACCATATTATCATTGCCAACAAATCCTGGATACGGTGAATATGTTAAGACAAATCCAGTATCAGTGGCTGCCGTGTCATAAGTCCCATGAAATGGCCCCGAGACTACAGTGATCTCTACAGGATCCTCCTCAACATCAGATACAGCAAGTGAAATATCCAAATCTTCATTCTCATCAGTTTCAAATGGAGGTGTATCAGATACCATTACCTGGGGAGCATCATTCACTGGGGTAACGGTGATAACCACTTCATCTGTGATTGTCATTGAGCCGTCATCAGCAGTGAAAGTGAGAGTGTCAGTTCCATTTGCATCTTCTAAGAAGGTCAGTTCTACAACATTAACTTCATTTATACTCACTGTCAACAAGTCTTCATTATTGTTGGTATAATCGAAAGTCAATTCACTGTCCACATCCTGAAAGACGGTGTCAAGATCTGCCAGGGTAAACTCTGGATTGTCTTCATCCATAATAACATCCGCAATGGGACTGGCAACAACGGGAGGATCATTCACAGCGGTAATAGTCAATGCCAGGGTATCAGAATCAGTAAGTTCTCCATCGCTGACAACGACTGTAAGAACTGCGCTACCGAAATGGTCTTGGTCAGGAGTTATGGTTAATGAATTATCAGAAATGGAAACAGTCACAGCCTCATTATCACTTATTGCACTGAAATCCAATTCAGAATTATCTACATCAGATGCAGACAATGGGAGCGTCAAAGCATCATCACTGTCTTCAACTGTTTCCTGAGGTTCCAAGTCTGTCAGAAGGGGCGCATCGTTAATTGGAGTGATGGTTATTGACACCAAAGCTGTATCTGACAATGCTCCATCACTCACACTGTAGGTGAAACTGTCTGAATCATTATAATTGCTCTCAGGTGTGTATATGTATGTTGCTAACGCTCTTGCAGCAGTATCCAAAATCCCATGAGTTGGTATATCCACTATCTCAAAAGTGAGGCTCCCATCCGGTGTTTCTTCGTCATATCCTACCAACATGATGGTGATATCACCATCCTCCATCATCTCTATCTCAAATGAATCTGCCACTGGGGCATCATTCACCGGGGTTACTTCAATGGATATGAGTACCTGATTAGAAGACAAACCACCTGAATCTGTCGCCTGTAAAACAATATTATCAGACCCATTGAAACCTGGTGAAGGTGTATATCTTACTGAATCCCCAGGTACTATCTCAGCACTGCCATGCTGCGGGTCTCCAACAATCTCAAGCACAACAGGATCGTTTTCAATATCAGTCACTACCACTGAAATATCCAATGGCGTGTCCTCAGCCGTACTGGTGTCTGAAATGGCAGCCATGACAGGGGCATCATTCACCGGAGTGATTGTTATAGCTACCGTTGCTGTATCGGACAACTCACCATCGCTTACACTGTAGGTAAAACTGTCTGAACCAGATGAATCCGGGTAAGGTATGTATATGTATGTTGCTAACGCCCTGTCATCAAGTGTTAGCGTCCCCAGAGATGTTGAGTCGACGATCTCAAAGGTGAGATTCTCATTCGGTGTGTCTTCGTCATAACCTACAAGTGTGAGTGCAATCTCACTGTCTTCCTGTAAAGTTACAGAAATATCCTCCGCCACGGGTGGATTGTTTATGGCATTAACCACTATTGTGACGCTGGCAATATTGGAGAGATCCCCATCAGATGCTTTATATGAGAAGATATCCGTTCCTATATAACCGGGATCAGGATTATAAGTAAATGATCCGTCATTATTAAAACTAATCGTTCCCCCGTTTGAAACAGTGTCTATCGGCACAACTGTTAATGCGTCACTTTCAACATCTATGTCATTAATAAGAACTCCATCCCCCCCAATCACAAGGCCTTCATCTTCACTTGCTTCGTAGTAATCTTCTACAGCAACCGGGGGATCGTTCACCGGGATGATATTCAGCATAACCGTCGCCAAGCCTTCAGAATACAATTCTCCGTCAGAAACACGGTAAGTAAATTGATCCGATCCAGAATAATTATTATTCGGGGTATAATTATAAACATCAATTGCCCTGGCCTGCTGTTCTAAGGCACCGTGAGCTGGATAATCAACAATATAAAAAGTCATATCATCATCATAATTGTCAATATCCGTGGCAGATAATATGATATATGCATCCGTATCCTCTTCCAAGTCAATACTGATTGACTGAGGAACCGGCGGATCACCAACAGGTGTAATCCTTACTGCAAATGACCATGGAACAGTTATTGTCCCATCGCTCACGGTGACAGTGACGGAATCCGCAATGTATACCAATGTGTCTTCTCCAACAGTTTCAAAATTATAATAATTATCATCAGGTGTTATTGTCAATTGTTCATTTAATACCGACACACCAAGTGAATCACTATCAGTTGATGCAAAGAACGTGAGGGGAGTACCATCAATATCTGCTGCAAATAACGGGATTATTAACGGTGTGTCCTCAAATGTAGCATAGGAGCTATCCATCCCCCCTTCCCACCATTCCGGCACATCATTGACAGGAATGACATTAAGTACGAAAACCTCCGAATCTTCCAGGTCACCATCACTGACGGTTACAGAAATATTCACACTGCCATTCCAGTCTAGTGCCGGAGTCAGCATTAACTGTTCACCTATAATCTCGGCTGCCACATTCACAGGATCATCACTAATAACACTGAATGACAAATCATCTCCATCCATATCTGTGGCTTCTAACGTAAGTACCAATGGCGTATCCTCATCAGTTACCTGGACACCAATCTCTGGCAATACCGGTGCATCAGGCACTGAGCTGATTGTAAGTACAAAAGTTTCCTCAGCCGTCAGAAATCCGTCACTGACTGACACCGTGATATTGGCCGTACCAAAATAATTCGGATATGGAGTCATGGTTAATTGATCACCATCAATAGATACAGCCACCGTATCATTATCATTGGAAGCGCTGAAAATCAACGCATCTCCATCCACATCGCTGGCAGAAAGCATTATTGTCAATGTATTATCCTCTGCGATTGTCTCATCTGGAATATCTATCATAACGGGTACATCATTTACGGATGTTACTACCAGTGTAAATATTTCTGTAAATGCAACAACAGTGTCGCTTACAGTTACGGTAATATTGGCAGTACCGTGGTAATCATCAGCAGGTGTTATAGTCAACTGATCGTCTTCAATCGAAACTGTTACGTTTTCATTATCACTCTCCGCTGTATAAGCCAAAAGGGTGTCTCCATCTGCGTCAGTAGCAGAAAGTATGATTGTTAACGGTACGTCTTCTGCGGTTGATGTATCTGCTACAGCCAGTATCGGTGAATCGTTTACAGGGTTTACTGTAATTGTTACTGTACTCCAATCAGACCATTCTTCCGGATTGTTTGGATTTTTTACACGGTATTCTACAGAATCTATACCAAAATAATTATCATCTGGCTCATAAATATAGTTCCAGTAGGCAAGGTGATCATAAATCGTTTCACCAGAAGGAATGATTGAACCATAAAACGGTCCTGATATTTCTATAACTGTACTATCGCTGTCAAACAACGTATCTGTATCGGTAGCCGATAATGTAAGAGTTATACCGTCATCCTCTGCAACTGAAACATTCTGGTCAAAAGAAGAAAGTTCCCGCATATTTCCATAGTTCGAACCTGCAGATGAAAGATTAAAAGTAACCAATCCAGTACCTGACTCGGACTGTCCATCCAGAGCTTTGTAGAGGATATAATCAACCCCGAGTCCCTCTGCGGTAGAACTTAAATCATAGGTATAAGTTGAATCTTCATTATCAGTGATATTACCGCCGTAAAATGTTGAACCATCTTCAGGTGTAAAACTAATGGTCAAATCATCTTCATCCACATCATTCGCATCTAAAGTAAATTGATAATCATCCGTCACACTATCAAAAACAACATCAGATACAGTTGGTTGGTCGTTTACTGGATTTATAGTAATAGATACAGTGCCTACATCTGAAGAGTCTCCATCAGAAGCACTGAATGTAAACGAATCATTTCCATTGTAATCAGGACTTGGAGCATAAGTTAGATTGGGGACATCACCAAAAAGAGTCCCATGTGACGGTGAATCTATAATCGAAAATGCCAGGGGGTCCCCATCCGGATCACTACCAATTAACGTGATCATAAGCTCGGCATCCTCATTCATCTGCCAGGATGCATCATCAACTGCAGGTGGGTCATTGACATTATTAACAGTAAATGTAACTGATGCCTGATTGGAAGAAAGTACTCCATCAGAAGCTTCATATACCAATAAATCCGTGCCGCTAAACCCAGGATCTGGAGTGTATATGTTATCTTCTATAATGCCATAATTAGGTGAAGAAACAATAATTATTGTCAGATCATCTCCATCTGCATCCTCAGTTAAATAATAAACGGGAGCAGAATCATTTTCAGTTAATTCTATGTATTCATTTTCTGCAGTAGGAGCGTCATTAATCGAATTCACTGTAATTGCAACGGTTGCCACTTCGGAAGAATCTATTCCGTCAAATGCTCGGTACGTGAGAGTGTCAGCACCATTGAAGTCTGTATTTGGTATGTAAACACCTTCTGAAACGCTTCCGTTCATCGGCTCAGTAACAATTTCATAAGCCAATACATCATCATTATTATCAATATCAGTACCAGAATATGGAATCGTTACTGCTACATCTTCATCTGTTGTCACAGTTACATCAGACACTGTCGGCGGCTCATTCTCCGGAATAACAATAACACTAACAGTATCCGATGCGGTTCCACTTGAACCATCTTCAACAGTGAAAACTAATTCTTCTCCGTCCAGATTACCCCAGCCCTCTACCGCACTAAAGGTTACCATGAGTCCAACAATATCTACAGTAACACTATCATTACCTTCCACCGACAGACTCAATGAATCTCCATAAATCAAGTCAACATCATTAATATAAGTTGAGAAATCCTTTACTAGGGTGTCACCTTCTTCATAGGTAAAGGTCAATGTATTGCCATAAATGTTGTCAAGCGCTATAGTAGGTGGATCATTAACATAAGCGACTGTTAACTCAAAAACTTCGGTATCATACAAAACACCATCGTTTGCCATAACAGTAATATTTACAGTGCCGTTATAGTCAGTGACTGGTGCCAGGGTTAAAGTAGTGTCGTCAAGAGAAACTTCCACCGATGAATTATCACTGAATGCCTCAAAAGTGAGAATGTCTTCATCTGCATCCTCACCAGAAAATTCAATAGTGAGTATGGTCTCCTCGGCCATCTCTTGGGATTCAATTCCTGCCAACACGGGGCTATCATTTACATTCTGTACAGATACAGAAAGGGTATCCGTGTCACTCTGACTGTATTCCAACTCACCATCATCTACATAGACCGGAACGGTTAAATCGCCGTAGAAGTCATCCTCTGGTATTACGGTCGTGCCTTCAATCGTGTAATTCTCACCACCCAATACTGTCAATGTGAAACCATCAGGGTACACATTGTCTCCATCGGTAACATAGAGACTGTCAAGAGTAATCTCTAACGATACTTCTTCAAGTGTTGTTAACTCAACGTGACCGATAATCTTCGGCGCATCGTTTACCGGGCTGACTGTTACGGTTAAATCAAAGGTGTTACTCTGAGCTTCAAGAGGATCATTTACATAAACCGGAACGGTTAAATCGCCGTAGAAGTCATCCTCTGGTATTACGGTCGTGCCTTCAATCGTGTAATTCTCACCACCCAATACTGTTAACTCGAAATCATCGGGATAGATGTTGTCAACATCAGTGACAAGCAGATATGTTAAAACAATCTCTAGCGATGTGTCCTCTGGTGTTTCTAACGGACTCGGATTCTGTCCTGTGATTACAGGGGCATCATTCACTGGAGTGACAATCACATCTACCGTATCAGAAGTGACCGCCCTGCCCTGATTATCATTGACGGTGAACGTCAATGTCTCTGTACCATTCCAATCTGTCATAGCTCCAAATATCACTTCAAAACCATTAGTATCAACCGTAACACTATCGTTCCCTGAAAATGTCAATATTAATGAATCCCCATCGAGATCACTCAAATAAACACTGAAATCTTCTATAAGACTGTCATCCTCATCAAAGGTAAAATCATCAGGCAAACTTATCTCTGGCGGATCATTTATCGGTGTAACCGTTAAAGCAAAAACCTCCGAATCTTCCAACTCACCATCACTGACGGTTACAGAAATGCTGGCTACACCATTCCAGTCCTCTGCCGGTGTCAGGGTTAATTGATTATCTGTTACAGAAACTTCCACATTTTCATTATCACTTACCGCTGTGTAACTAAGATCCTCTTCATCTACATCACTGGCAGATAAAGTGGTCGTAAATGGTATATCCTCACCAGTAACCTGATCCCCAACTGTTCCTAATACCGGTGCATCATTGACGGGATCAATATAAACATTCATATTGGCAAGAGCTGGCTGGTTTTCACCATCAGATGCCTGAAGGAGTAAAGTAATCGGATCAGATGTATTATAATTCAGGGAGTCACTGGTTAGTTTTAAATCGCTGCCTTCAAAAACGGCACTCAAATGTGCTTGGTCTGAATTATATAATATATTGAACTCCAACTGGACTAATGACTCATCTTCGATCAATCCTGCCATGCTGAGTATATTTTCACCGCTGTCTTCATTGATATGCTGGATTAGAGTATCAGCCCACACAGGAGGATTGTTCGCACCGCAGATATCAACAGTGTTCGATGTAACCGTATCACCATAAATTTCTCCATCATACGGAATTACCTCCGCATACCATTCTTCACCGCAGACTGTTGAAGATGATGGAATGGTTAACTGATCAGCAAACTCTTCCTGTTCCACTCCGTTCTTAAACCAGTGAATTATCGTATCCGACTCTGCATCACCATCCACATCTAAATAGTCGTAACCCAGACTAAGAGTGTCATCACTCGCCGGCACAGCCGGTGAAACAGCTACATTTAATGCTACCGGAGCATCAGGCACTGGGTTGATTGTTAATTCAAAAGACTCTGAATCTGTCAGGAAACCATCACTGACCATCACCGTGATATTCGCTGAACCATTGTAATTTGAAGCAGGAGTCATGGTTAATTGATTACCATCAATAGATACAGCCACTGTATCATTATCACTGGAAGCGCTGAAACTGAGATCGTCTTCCTCCGCATCCGTGGCTTCCAGCGTAAGCACCAATGGCGTGTCCTCATCAGTTGTATCAGCACCAACTTCAGTCAGTACTGGTCCATCATTCACCGGAGTAACAATAACACTAACAAAATCAGATGCGGTTGCTGAATCCACATCTGAAACAGTGAATGTCAATATCTCTGAGCCATTCCAATCCTGTACAGCCCCAAATGTTACCTCAAAACCATCAATGGATACGGTGACATTCATGTTACCTGAAACAGATAGGACTAAAACATCCTCATCAATATCATCCACAAAACTACTGAGATCCTCAACCAGACTTCCATCTTCCTCAAATGTGAAACTCTCAGGTAAAACAATGGTTGGAGAATCGTTTATGGGATTAACGGTTATAGTAACAGCGGCAATTGATGAAAAGACAATTCCATCAAAAGCACGGAAAGTGAAAGAATCACCCCCGTTGTAGTTCAAATCAGGTGTGTAGATAACACTGGATGTATCTACATCCAATGTACCGTGGGACGGCAATGTCATCACCTCAAATATCAAGTCGCTGCCTTCCACATCAGAACCGGTTAAGGTAATTTCTACACCTACTACATCTTCATTTGTCTCCATGGAAATATCATCAGCAACCGGCGCATCATTTACCGGGCTGACTGTTACGGTTAAATCAAAGGTGTTACTCTGATCTTCAAGAAGATCATTTACATAAACCGGAACAGTCAATGTACCAACGAAATTAGCATCTGGTGTTACGGTCGTGCTATCGAATGTGTAATACTCACCTTCCAATACTGTCAAGGTAAAATCATCAGGATAGGTATTGTCCACATCCTCCACATAAAGATCACCAAGTGTGATTGTAAGAGGCGTATCCTCAGGAGTGGATAACTCATCCTGTCCTGTGATCTCCGGGGCATCATTCACTGGAGTAACCGTTAATTCAAATACTGATGTATCAGATAAAAATCCATCGCTCACAAATACACTGATATTGACCGAACCGAAAAAATCTTCCGTTGTCTCAATCGTTAACGTATCAAGAGCTGTTTGAGGATCATCTTCCGCTTGATCCGGGACACCAGAAGGTACCGAAACGTTCACATAATCATTATCACTCACGGCTGAAAATGATAAATAATTATATGTATTATCCACGTCATTAGCAGAAAGAGGAATGATCAAAGGCGCGTTCTCATTGTCCTCTTGCGTCTCCTGAGCATCAATGTCTGTTAAGACCGGATTATCGTTAGCCATCATGACAAGCACACTGACATTTGCACTGACTGAATCAATCCCATCAGTTACATGGAACATCATTTCTCCCACACCAGAAATATCAGGATCTGTCACACCAAAGTCTACAATAAGACCATCAATATCAACTGTGATAAAATCAATTGTCTCTGAGACAGTTAAAGTCAGGACATCGCCTTCATCTACATCAATAATATATTCAGAAAAATCTTCAGTCAAACTACTACCTTCATCAAAAGAAAAAGTGCTTGGAAGCACGACAGATGGCGGATCGTTCGTATTCGCAACATTAAGCGTAAATGCCTGCTGACCCGCTGCACCAAAATTATCTGTTGCCATTAATACAATGGGATGATCACCTACATCATCATTTGTTGGGGTTCCGCTCAATAAGGCAGTCCCATCACCATTATCCACCAACATCAGCCAATCGGGATATTCTCCTGTGATAGTCAGACTATCATCCTCATCAAAGTCTATTGCACTTATTGCATAACTGTATTCTGAATCCTCTAACACTGAATCAACAGGAATACTGGTGAATTCAGGCGCATCATTTGTGTTTGCTACCGTTATGGTGAATTCCTGGTTCACTGTCTCAAGACCATCATTCACAGTCAGAACTACAGCATGGTCTCCTACATCATCATTCCCTGGTGTTCCACTCAATATCTGCGTGGCAACATCAAAAGTCAACCAGCCAGGTAATGTCGGTGCTGCAAATGTCAAGTCATCTCCAACATCTATATCTACGAAGGTGACCTGGTAACTGTAGCCTTCATCCTGAACAGCAGATATAAGCGGAGTGCTGGTAAACTCAGGTGAATCATTGGTGTTTTCCACCGTTATGGTGAATTCCTGGTTCACTGTCACAAAACCATCACTTACAGTCAAAACTACCGCATGGGTGCCAACATGCTCATTTAATGCCATTCCGCTGATCGTTGCATCCCCATCAAATGTCAACCAGCCTGGTAAAGTTTGTGCTGCATACACCAACTCAGTGTCCTCATCAACATCTGCTGCTATCATCGTATAGATGTATGCTTCATCCTCCAGAACAGATTCAACTGGATCGCTGGTGAATTCAGGTGGAGTATTGTCAAAACCCTGAGGAAGGACTGTTATTGTAAATGATTGTTCAATTATTTCTATACCATCACTTACAGTCAAAACTACCGAATGGTCTCCTTCATTATCATTTGTTGGTGTTCCGCTCAATATCTGCGTTGCAATATCAAAATCCAACCAATCTGGAAATATCGGGGCTGCAAATGTCAAGCTATCACCAACATCAATATCTGATGCTGTAACTGTGTAACTATATACTGAATCCGGAATAGCAGATGTAATTGGTGTGCCGGTGAATTCAGGTGAATCATTGATATTTACTACCGTTATGGTGAATTCCTGATTCACTGTCACAAAACCATCACTTACAGTCAAAACTACCGCATGGGTGCCAACATGCTCATTTAATGCCATTCCGCTGATCATTGCATCCCCATCAAATGTCAACCACCCAGGTAAAGCCTGGGCTGTAAGCGTCAACTCATCACCTTCGTCTACATCTCCTGCTACCATTATATAACTGTATTCTGAATCCTCTAACACTGAATCAACAGGAATACTGGTGAATTCAGGTGCATCATTCACTGGAGTTACTGTTACAAGCAGATCAAAAGTGTCGCTCTGGCTGTATTCAAATCCGCCATCATCAACATAAACCGGAACTGTCAAATCACCATTAAAATTTAACGCTGGTATTATCGTGGTACTATCTACTGTATAATTTTCACCTTCCAATACTGTCAATGTGAAATCATCAGGATAGTCGTTGTCCACATCGGTTACAACCAAGTCCCCTAATACGATCTCTAACAAAGTCTCTTCTGGTATCTCCAACAGGCCCGTGGCCGTGATAACCGGAGCATCGTTCACAGGCTCAATGAAAAGAATAAAAGTTTCAGAATCTTCCTCATTAAATATGTCAGTCACTGTGACCGTTATATTTATCCCGGTTGAGTCGGAATAATTCTCCGAAGGCGTTACTGTCAATTGACCATCTTCAATTGAAACAGTTACACTCTCATTGTCGCTTTCTGCTACAGTAAAGGTAAGCGGATCATCATCTGCATCTGAAGCGTACGAATTTAGGTCCAGCTCAAGAAAGGTGTCTTCATTGATGCTGGTGTCAGGAATGGCAGAAAAAACAGGAGGATCGTTTTCCTGTGTTACATAGACCTGCAAGTCATAAGAAACAGTGTTGTCGCCATCACTCAATTCAATTGGCACTGTTAGATCACCGGTAAAATCAGGAGCAGGGGTTATTGTATTTCCAACTACTGTATAATCATCCCCTTCTGAAACAGTCAATGTGAAATCATTTGGATACACATTATCCTCATCAGTAACAAGCAAGTGATCGAATGTAATTTCCAAAGGAGTGTCCTCATTTGTTATTAATGGATCCGGATCCTGACCTGTAATCACTGGAATATCCAAAACAAGATTAACCGTTAAGACAAAAGTCTCTGAATCGGTTAACCCAGGTACATTGGATGCGCTGTCACTCACAGTAACCGTAATATTAGCTGTACCATAATATGCCGCAGACGGTGTCAACATTAACGTGTCTCCACCAGTGATTTCAGCTATAATATCTGCATTGTCGCTTTCAACATAAAATGTAAGAGAATCCCCCTCAATATCGGTTGCAGAAAGCAGGATTACCTTAGCTGTATCCTCATTGGTAGCCTGTGGACCAATATCTGTTAAGACCGGTGCATCATTCACTGGCACCACAATCACGTCCACGCTGTCAAAATCTGCAAACTCCCCATCAGAGACAGTGAACATCAATGTCTCCTCTCCGTTCCAATTCGCCGAATCCACAGTGAATGTGACCATAGACCCTTCTATGTCTACTGATATTTCCTCATTGCCTATTACTGTCAATTCCAGGACATCTCCATCCACATCCTCAATATACAGTGATAATGAATCCGAGAAATCAACTTCAAGACTACCATCCTCCGTAAATGTTAAACTGTCAGGAAGTTCGATCGTAGGTGGATCATTTACCGCATTGACCGTCAATTGAAACGATGTTGTATCCGTACCATCTGATCCACCATCGTTTACTACGACCATTATGGTTGAACTTCCATTCCAGTTTAATGCCGGAGTTAATGTTAATGAAGAATCCGCCACAGAAACTGTCACATTATCATTATCACTTTCCGCTGTGAAGTCCAGGGTATCACCTTCCACATCCGAAGCACTCAGAGGAACAGTCAGCGTCGTATCCTCATTTATTTCTTGCGCTGCAATATCTTCAATAATCGGGGTATCATTCACAGGATTGACATTAATGGATATCGTACCCGTATCGGAAGACTCCCCATCAGAGATTGAAAAGAGCAGAGAATCCATCCCGAAATAGTTTGAATCAGGAAGATATATAATAAATGGTACATCTCCGCTCAAGAAACCATGAGCAGTGGAATCCACAATTTCAAAGGTGAGCTCATCATCTGCGTCCGGATCAAAGCCAGTGAGAACAATTTCTACTTGCATGTCCTCATCTGTTATAACTTCTTGGTCATCTGCAACCGGAGGATCTGCCACAGGCGTTACTATAATGTCTATTTCATCCGATGTTATAGCTCTGCCCTGTGCATCATTTACCGCGAAGGTCAATGTCTCTTGACCATTCCAATCCTGCACAGCTCCAAACGTCACTACAAAACCATCAATGGATACAGTTACATTCTCATTCCCTGAAACTGTCAGCGTTAAGGCGTCTTCATCTATATCACCAATGTATCCAGCAAAATCCTCCACCAGACTTCCATCTTCTTCAAATGTGAAACTCTCCGGTAATTCTATTGTAGGTGGATCATTTTCCGGCACCACAATCACGTACACATCATCAGAAGCAATATCCCGGATTTGATTATCATTGACAGTGAATGTCAATGTTTCCCCTCCATTCCAATGCTCCGGAGCTGTGAATGTGACCATATAACCATCTATATCTACTAATATTTCCTCATTGCCCGTTACTGTCAGTTCCAGAACATCTCCATCCACGTCTTCAATGTAATCCGAAAAATCAACTTCAAGACTATCATCTTCAGTAAATGTGAAACTCTCAGGTAAATCTATAGTCGGTGCATCATTCACTGAGTTAACAGTTAAACTAAATATCTCTGAATCGTCTAAATCACCATCACTGACAGTTACCGATATAATCACCGACCCAAACCAGTTGGGTGCAGGAGTTAGTATTAGTGAAGAATCTGCCATTTCAGCCGTCACATTATCATTATCACTTTCCGCTGTGAAGCTCAAAGTATCACCATCTGCATCACTGGCAGAAATTGGAATTGCCAACGGCACGTCCTCCAATGTTGACGTGTCAGCTATTGCCACCAATACAGGGGCATAATTCACCGGATCAATATAGACATGAAGGTCCGTCGTATCTGCGTATTCACCATCAGATGCTGTCAGGGATAAAATAATAGGGTCAAGTGTATTATAATTCTCTACCAGCGTGGTGAGTATTAAATTACTGCCTTCAAAACCAGCACCCAAATGTTCAGTATCTGAATTAGACTCTACATTGAACTCTAACAGGGCCAACGACTCATCTTCGATCAAACCTTCCATACTGAGAATGTTGTCACCGCTGTTTTCATTGATATGCTGATCTGGAATATCAGCCCACGCGGGAGGGTTATTCTCACCACAGATTTCAACAGTGTTCGATGCAACAGTATCACCATAAATTTCTCCATCATAT
>Ga0208409_1000201_pt1 | contig 27238 bp, 29 predicted proteins | sample ETNtaG_29_FD_185784 | JGI IMG/M metagenome (GOLD analysis project Ga0208409, IMG submission 185784) | Marine microbial and viral communities from oxygen minimum zone, Eastern Pacific Ocean - ETNP201406SV201 (SPAdes) (version 2) | ecosystem: Environmental > Aquatic > Marine > Oceanic ...
AAAATGTACAATTGACTTTATTTATCGGAACAAATAAAGATTACTAATATGGCAACTAAGAATGTTACGGATGATAACTTTGATGCAGAAGTTATAAAATCAACAAAACCAGTTCTAGTAGATTTTTGGGCTGAGTGGTGTGGACCTTGTAAACAAATTGGGCCGGTACTTGAAGAAATTTCAAACGAAATGTCAGATCAAATCGCAGTTGCAAAACATAACATTGATAATGAACCGAATACTCCAACAAAATATGGAGTTAGAGGAATTCCAACTATGCTGTTATTTAAAAATGGCGAACTAAAAGGAACCAAGGTTGGAGCCACAACAAAATCCAATATCGTTTCCTGGATAAAGGAAAATATTTAATTTAAATTCAATACCTCACCACAAAGATATAAAGATCCGCAAATAAAAATAATTGCATTTGCATCCTCTTTAGCAATGAATTGCAGCGAGCTTTGAATAGAGGATTCAGCTTTAGATTTAATTCCAATTGTTTTTATAATTTGATTCAGTTTTTCTTTTTTTATAAAATTTTTCTGATTTGGTATATCAACTGCAATAATTAGCCTTAGTTTATTTTTAAATTGACTAATAAATTTTGCATGATCTTTATTTGCCATCATTCCAAGGATCATATAAATTTTTTTATTTTTATCCAAAGTATCAAGATATTTTGTTAGAACTGAAGCAGCCAAAGTATTATGGCCCCCGTCCAAGATAAGTTCATTATTGTTAGAAATACAACTTCTTAATTTGCCATTCGAAATTTTTTGAAGCCTACCTTCAGTTTTGATTTTAGAGAGGGCGGTGATTATATGTGATTGATTAACTTTAAATTGATCTAATTCTTTAACCGTTGCAATAGCCGTTGATATATTTCCATATTGAAAATCGCCAAGTATATTAGGTTTTGGTAAGGATAATGAACCTGAATTGTCAATGAAATCAAAGCCATTTGAGGTTTTTTCGTATTTAAAATCTTTTCCAAAAATTATTTTTTTTGATGTATTTAATTGAATTGTTTTGTTAATTTTATTTAAGATTTCCAAAGAAGTTTGTTCAGAAACAATGATTTTGGAGCCGTTTAAAAGTTTGGAACATTTTTCAAAAATTACTTCATCAACAGTTCCTTCCTTTAAAAAATCTTTATGATCCATGCCAATAGGGCTTATAATCGATGCAATATTTTTATCTAAAACGTTAGAGGCATCTAACCTAAAAAAAAGACCTGCTTCTAGTATATTTATATGAGCTTTTGTTCTCGCTGCCTCCAAGAAAAAAGCGGCAGTAACGATTTCATGAAAGGTAATTGGTTGACCTCGGTTAACTTTTTCAACTTCACTTAAAAGTTTATGCAGCTTACTATCATTGATTTGTTCACCAGAGAAATAATATCGTTCGTTAAATTTTCTAACAGAAGGACTTATATGCATATTTACTTTATAGCCCGCGGCTTCATAGATTTCTCTCAGGGTCGAACAGATTGAAAATTTGCCGTTTGTTCCGATAACCTGGATGCAGTTTTGAAGTTTTTTTTCAGGATTGTTTAAGGATTTTAGTAAACGTTGAATTCTGTGTAGAGAAAGATCAATTGACTTAGGATGCAGCCGAAGCAATCTGCTCAGTATCTTCTTGATTTTCATTTGTTGCTTCAGTTAATGTGAGTTTGTTTTTCTTTAGCAAAATAGTAATCAGAGTTCCAATAGTATCTCTTAAATTTTTTCTAGATACCACTAAATCAATTCCACCATGATTTTTAATGTATTCTGCTGTTTGAAATCCTTCAGGTAGCGTTTCACCAATTGTTTGCTCTATAACCCTCTTTCCAGCAAAACCAATTGTTGCCTTCGGCTCTGCGATAAGAATATCTCCAATCATAGCCCAAGAGGCCGAAACCCCTCCCGTTGTGGGATTGGTTAAAACAACAATATAAGGAATGTTATTTTTTTTAAGTTCATTAACTGCCAAAACAGTTCTAGCCATCTGCTGAAGTGCTATTGCACTTTCCATCATGCGCTGTCCTCCGGAACAGGTAAAAAATATAAAAGGTGTTTGATTATCAATTGCATGTTGGACTGCGCAAATAAAAGCTTCTCCTGAAGCAGAACCAACCGATCCTCCGATGAATGAAAAGTTTTGGGCTCCAACTGTTATATTGATTCCTTTTAATTTTCCACTAGCAATCATAATAGCATCATCTTGATTGGTTAGTTTTCTTGCAGCAGCTAATCGAGCAGTATATTTTTTTGTGTCAACAAAATTTAATGGATCATCGGGTGGCGAAGGGGTTTTTATAATCTCATATTCACCATTATCCAAGAAAATTTTGAATCGATCTCGACACGAGATTTTTTGGTGCGTTTCACACTTAGGACATACAAAAAAATTGTTATGGAGATCTTCTTTATAAATTAGTTGTTGGCAAACACATGTGGTCCACAGACCGGTCTCACCAAGTTTTGGTTGTCTTTTTTTAAGTAGAGTTTTAAGTCTAGGCTTTATAAATTTTGTAATCCAATTCATGACAATTTCGCCCTTAGATTTTTTACCATATTACTTACATTTGTGACAGGATTTTGTCTATTTTTGATTGATTTTGAAATTTCTTTGCATAGTGCGCTTCCGACTACTAGACCATCAGCTTTTTTTAATGAAGAAATGGTTTTAATTGTAATTCCAAAACCGATCACCAAATTTTTAGATTTATTTATTTTTTTAATTTTATTGTAATTTTCCAAAATTTCTTTTGGAGAAACTTTGAGCTTGCCTCCGGTAGTTGAAAGCATACTGATATAATAAATCATATCATGAGAATCCTTTATAATTTTTTTCATTCTTGTTCTAGAAGTTGTTGGAGATAAGAGCTGTATAAAATTAATGGAATTTTTTTTACATTTTTTTGCGATAATTCTGTTTTCTGGCCATGGAAGATCAACAACAATCAGGCCATTTACACCGATTTGTTTGCATTTTTTTAAAAATTTATTTTCACCATATTGATAAATCATGTTGTAATAACCCATCAAAATGACAGGTTTCACATTTTTATTTTTTTTAAAATTTTTAACAATTTGAAAAACATCCTTCATCCTAATGCCATTTTTAATTGCACGGTAAGCAGATGTTTGAATTTGTCCCCCGTCAGCTATAGGAGTATTATGAGGGAATCCTATTTCACATATATCTGCATGATTTGAAATTGAATTTAATATTTCTAATGATTTTTTTTTAGTATTATCTCCAGCCACCGTATAAGTAAGTAACGCTGGTCTCCCTTCCTCTTTACATTTTTTAAATGCCAAACTAATTGGTGATATACTCATTTCAATTTTCCTAATCTTTGTCTTAAAATATCTCTATCTTTCAAAGCATCTCCACATGAGTTTACGATTAAAATTGTTTCTTTACTTAGTTTAGGAGCTATTTTTATTGCTTCTGCAAATGCATGACATGGCTCTAAACTAGGGTTTAGTTTTTCATATTTTGTAACTGTCTTATAAGCCTCCAAAGCATCTTCGTCTGTACGTGCCACATAGTGCGCGCGCCCTGCATCTTTTAGATAGCAATGGAGAGGAGAAACGCCAGGATAATCTAAACCTGCACTAATAGATTCAGTTTTATTAATTTGTCCCTCTTTGTCTTGACAACAGTATGCCATTGATCCATGGAGGACACCCAGTTTAGCACCCATGCTTAAAGGAGCCGCATGGAGTTTTGAGTTTTTTGGACCTGCAGCTTCTATTCCGATAAAATCAAATTGTCTTTTACTAAAATCAATGAACTCACTCCATAGTCCATACGCCGATGAACCGCCTCCGACACAATTCAAGAGCTTAACTTTTTTTGGAAATTTTCCAAATTCATCTAAAATTTGTTTTTTTAACTCTCTTGAAATTTGTGCAGTGCTCCATCCGCATATCTTCACAAATATATTGCTAGAAACTGTCGAGCCAACTCCCAGGTGAGTTGTATCATTATTTGATACCCAATACCTCATAACCTCAGAAACAGCATCAACTAAAGTTTGGCTTCCTGTATAAACAGGAACAATCTCCGCACCATTAGCTCTCATGGCATCACAGTTAGGCTTTTGCCTTAAAATATCTTTAAAACCCATAAATACTTTAACTTTTAACCCAAAATGTTTTCCGGCTATTGAGAACATTTTTCCGTTATAACCGGCACCAGTATCGGTAACCAAAAATTTTTTCCCCATTCGTTTGCACAACATTGCTGCTGTGATTGCCCCGTATATCTTATGAGCTCCACCCCTTGCTTCTGATACAACCTTAGCCCAAATTTGCGCACCACCTAAATATTTGGTTAAATTTTCTAATTTTATAAAAGGAGTAGGACCTTTATGAACCCAGTTAGTGTAATAATAATCTCTTTCTTTTAAAAAATTTTTATCTCTCCTTAGTTTTTCAAATAAAACAGTGAGATCTCCTATAGGTTTTTTTAAAGTTTCAGGTATGAAATTTCCACCAAATTTTCCTCCCCAAAAACCATTTTTGTCGTGTTGGTCAATTAGAAGTTTACCCTTTTTTAATTTCATCACAATTTTTTTACCTTCAGCAAAAAATCTGAAACCTTTTTAGAAGATTTTACTCCAGGATTATCTTCCAAACCTGAAGAAATATCAATTTTTTTTGAAATTTTTGATGCTTTTTCAAGATTGTTTATATTTATTCCCCCAGCGAGAAACCACTCATTAATTTCAATATTTTTCAAGTAACTCCAATTAAAAATAGAACTTTTTTCCATAGCGGAAGAATCAAATAGAAATTCATCCGCAATACCCATGTATTGTTTATATAAATTTATGTCTTCTTCTTTTTTTACTTTAATAGCCTGAATAATTTTTTTGTTGGATATCAGTTTTAATGTTTTACTTTTAGATGGAGAGGTTTCATATACCTGAAGATAGTCAAATTGATCTTTAATTTTTTCAACAAAATCATTTTCTGGTTTTACTAAAACAGCAACTTTTTTAATGTGACTAGGTACAATAGAGGTAAGTTTTTTGGATTCTGCGATTGATAAATTTCTTGGAGAAGGAGGATAAAAAATAAATCCCAAATATTGACATCCTCCGCTTCGAACAATTGTTTTGATGATATTATTAGAGTTTATGCCGCAGATTTTTAACTCTATTGGCATATGTTTATGTTTTTATCGATTCTGCTACTTGATTTAAGTTTTCCTCAATATTTCCTTTTATCAAACTTCTTCCCATAATTATTTTATCAGATCCATTTTTTATACTTTCCAAAGGAGTACAGATTCTTTGTTGATCATGACTATTATCGTTAGGCATACGTACCCCTGGAGTAAATATTTGGAGATTGGAACCAAGAATTTTTCTAACCGTTTTGGCTTCATGTCCGGAACAAACTACACCAACTCCCATTTCCTTGGCTATTTTTGCGAAACGCTCAACTTGCTGCATGACGCCACTGTTGTTGCCCATAATTTTTAAGTCATTATCATTTAAAGAAGTTAAAATAGTTACCATTAAAATTTTAGGTTGAGATTCAATTTCACTAGCTGCTTTTTTAGCTTTTTCTATCATTGCTTTACCGCCTTGAGCGTGAATTGTTAAGAAACCAAATTTAATACCGTCCAGCGCTTTTATTGCTTTGTAAACAGTTTGAGGTATATCTTTCAATTTAAGATCCAGCATTAAATTGTTGACTCCTATGTTATTAAATTTTTGAATTCCACCTTTTCCATTTGCATTAAAAAATTCTAAACCTAATTTTACTGTAAAAATTTTATCTATTATTTTTTTTGTGGTTTCCAAAGCTTGATGAAGGTCCGTTGTATCCAAAGCGAGAATAATTTTATTCATCTTGTTTTGTGTCCTGATTTAATTTTTGAAAAAGTTCCTTGCTTATTTTCCAATGCACACCCTGTTTAGCAGGAATCTGTATTCTTGATCCATCTTTGGGGTTTCTGCCGATTCTCGTTTTTAGCTTCCTATTTTTAAAGGAACCAAACCCTCTAATTTGAACATTATCACCTTTGGCAATTGTTTTGATTATTTCATCCAATACAAGGTTTAGGGCTTTTTCTAGATCTCGTCTAAGAAAATTGGGATAAGAATTGGCTAATTGGTCTAATATTCGATTTTTAACAAAACTCAATTTTATTTTTCTTCTTTTTTACTTTTTTTCTTGAGAGCTTTAGGAAGATCAGCAAAAGGAAGAGCCCTACCCGAGTCAACAGATCCATACTTTTTAATAGCTTCCTTAGCTTGTTCTTCTTCAAGCATTTTAATTGATAAAGATATTTTTCTTTTTTCTAAATCTAAATCTAGCAACATACAATCTACTTTGTCGCCTTTATTAAAACGATTAGCTCTTTGATCTTCCTTATCTATTGCAATTTGGTTTTTTTTAATTAATATTTTTATCGGACAGCCGTCTGGTTTAACTTTAATACCATTATCTAAAGTTTCAAGGACGATAACGGTTATAATATCTTTCTTCTTTTTTTTGTCTTTGAAATAATCCATTGGATCTGGCAAGAGTTGTTTCAAGCCCAATCTTATTTTTTCTTGATTGCGTTCCAAAACTTTGGCTGTTATCGGGTCATTTTTTTTATATTTCTCAAGTTCCTCTACCGATTCTTCATAAGAAATATCTTTATAGTGAATCATTCCATCTAAATTGAAATCATTGATATTAATGAAGAGGGCAAACTCTGTAATATTTTTTATTGTTCCCTCAACTTTGGAACCAACTGGAAATTCTTTTTCAAATTTTTTCCAAGGATTAGGTTGGGTGTTTTTATGTGATAAAGAAATTCTTCTTTTTTTAACATCAATTTCCATGATCATCACATCAATCTTTTGAGAAAGGGATAAAAGTTTTTTTGCTGAAATATTCTTTTTAATGTGGGTTAGTTCTGATTGATGGCATAAACCTTCCAATCCCTCTTCAAGAGATAGGAAAACTCCGTAATCAGTTATCTTACGTACTTCTGCTGGATAAATTTCTCCAACTTTATAATTGTTTATTTTAGCATCAAATGGATCAGGTGTTAACATCTTTACTGAAGTTGAAATTTTTTTATTTTCAGTATCAATTTTAATGATTTTTAATTTCTGTTTTTGACCGATCGTAAATAATTCTTCAGGATGGCCAATTCGACTCCAAGAACATTCATTAATATGTGTCATGCAATCAATTCCGTTTAAATCAAAAAAGACACCATAATCAGTTGTTCCTTTAACTATTCCTTCAACAATATCGCCCTCATTAAATTTGCTTAACACCTCTTCTTTGCTGGCTTTCTTTATATTTTCTAGGACTGCCCTTCTAGACACTACAATATTGCCTCGAACCTTATCACATTTTACAATCATGAACTTTAAGGGTTCTTTCATTAGGTGATTAATATTTTTTTGAGGTTTGAGATCAACTTGACTTCCTGGCAAAAAACACATAGAGGACTGAACATCAACCACAAAACCACCTTTTATTTTAGAAATAATCCGCCCCTGAACTTCTTTATTATTTTCAAAGGCTTTTTCAAGTTGTTTCCAGCTCTTTATTTTTTTAGCCTTTTCTCTGCTGATTACTAAGTCACCTTTTTTATCTTCTAGTTTTACGACTAAGACAGATATTTCTGAACCCACTTTTAAGTTTTCTTCTTCTTTTAAAAGTTTCATTTCACTAATATCTAAAGTTCCTTCAGACTTGGCTCCTGGCAATTCTAGAAAAATAAGTTTATTTGTAATTTTTGTAATTGTACCATTCACAATTTTTCCTTCAGAAATTTGCGATTTTGAAAATTCGGTATTTAATAATTTTTCAAATTCCTTACTTTTTGGTGAGCTTAAATCTTTATAAATTTCTTCCATACATTTCTTTTAATTTTTCTTCTATAATCTTCGAAAGTTTTGTTAACATTTGTTTCTTATTTATTTTCGAGGTGTCAACAATTACAGCATCTTTTGCGGGTTTTAAAGGGCTTATTTTTCTTTTTGAATCATTTGAATCTCGCAATTTTATTGCCTTTTTTACCTCATTAAATGAAATCTTTTTATTTGTTTTTCTATATTCTTCAAATCTTCTTTTTGCCTTGGTATTTAAAGAACATTTAAAAAATAGTTTTAAATCTGCTTTTGGAATTATAACGGTGCCAATGTCACGACCTTCTATAATACAAAGTCTATTTTTAGCAAAATTTATTTGATAGCTTTTTAAAAGATTTCGAATTCTTTTAATTTTTGCGATTTTTGAAGTATATTTGGTTACTTCGGTGTCAAATAAATTTCTATTTTTTAAATCTTTCGAGGCAATTTTTTTTGTAATTTTCTTTAAAAATAAATTTCTAGATTTTATTTTTTTAGTTTTAAGAAGTTTATAGGCAACAAAACGATACAAAAGACCAGAAGTTAGAAGTTTAAGACCATATTTTTTTGCAATTAATTTACTGGCCGTTGTTTTTCCTGAACCCGCTCCTCCATCGGCAGCAATTAATAACTTAATATTATTTAATAATTTCATATCTTGCACCTAGTTGTTTCATCAAATTTAGAAAATTTGGAAAACTTGTAGCGATAGAGTGGCAATCTTCCACTATAATTTTTCCTCCCAATTTTAATCCCAAAACGATACCGACCATGCTTAATCTATGATCATAACTTGTTTTTATTTTGTAAATCTTATTATTCAAATTTAAATTAGGGTTGCCATATATTTTTATAGAGTCACGATCCTTTAATTTTGTTCTAATTCCAATTTGAACTAACATTTTGTTCATCAGACTCAATCTCGGCGACTCCTTCTTTTCTAATTCACCGCAACCTCTGAAACTTGATATTCCATTTGCAAACGAAGCCGCCAAGAATATCAAAGGCATTTCGTCGATAGCAAGAGGAACAATAGAAGCTGGGCAATTAATTGGTTTTAAATTACTACTTTTTATCGTTATATCTCCAATTCTTTCTCCACATTGAAACTTAATATTTTGAAGAGTAATTTTGCCTCCCATCTTTTTCAAAATTTTTAATGCTCCAAGACGTGTGGGATTTAGGTTTACAGATTTGATTTTAAGTCGAGAGTTTTTACTTAACAAAGTTAGTAAAATAAAAAATGAAGCAGAGGAAAAATCGCCGCCTACATTTAAATTAAATGCTTTAAAATCTTTTTGTCCTTTAATAGAGATTAGATTGTAATTTTTAAATTTTTTAATTTTAATAATATCAGCTCCTGCAAACTTTAGCATTTTTTCGGTATGGTTCCTCGATTGTTTATTTTTGAATTCCTTGATCGTTGAGATTCCCGGACATCCAAGTGACGCGAGAATCAGCCCTCCTTTAATTTGACCGCTACCAATTTTTTCTTCATGGTCAATTTTAATCGGCATCTCACTTCCGGTTATATAGCAAGGGAGAGTTCTCTTTACTTTTTTTTTAGTTTGAAAAAAAGCGCCCAATTTTTCCAAAGGATTCATTATTCGATCCATGGGTCTCTTGTTGAGCGAACGGTCCCCGTACACTTTAATTTTTTGGGGATAGGTAGATAAAATTGATAATATAAATCTAGAAAGTGTGCCTGAATTCCCGCAATCTATTGAAATATTATCCTTAGTTTTTAAAGAATTCAAACCATTTCCCCATACAAACCAAGTATTATTTTTTTTAATTATGCGAACACCGAGCTTGGTTAAAGCTTTTATGGTTGAAAATATGTCTTCGGATTCAAGAATTCCTTTTGCTTTAGAAAGACCATAAGCTTGTGAAGCTAAAAAAAAATATCTAATCGAACAGGATTTATCGCCGGGAACAAATATAGATTTATTAAATCTGTTTATTTTTTTTTCAACTATAATTGAAAAAGATTTCATCTAAGTTTAATACTGTAATTATATATTTTAAATTACCAGTTTTCCCCGAAATAAAATTTTCGTGCTTGCTGATCCTTAACTATTTCATGTGGTCGACCATTACAAATAATTTCTCCATCTACAATTAAACTGCAATAATCTACAATGCTTAAAACATTCTGTGCGTTATGATCAGTTATCAGAACGCTGACACCACGTTTAACTTGGAGATCAACAATTATCTTTTTAATCATATCTATTGATATTGGATCGACAGCGCCAAGAGGTTCATCTAATAATAATAGTTTTGGACTGTTAATCAAAGCGCGAGCAATAATACATTTTTTGCGTTGACCACCACTCAAAACGTCGGCCTTTAGTTTTTTTACGTGATTTAAATTAAACTCTGACAACAATTCTTGAACGATAGTTTCTTGTTTTGCTTTATCTTTTATTATTATCTCAGCAATCGCTCTCAAGTTATCTTCACATGAAAGGCCACGAAATACACTATCCATTTGGCTCACATATGATATGCCGAACCGTTTAGCGCGTTCGTGGATAGGAAGGGCGGTAATCTTTGTTCCTTCCACATATATATCTCCTTGATCAATTTTCATGACTCCAAGAAGACAGTTAAAGGTCACTGATTTTCCTGCTCCGTTAGGTCCAAGAAGCCCATAGAGCTCTCCTTTGGAAATATTAAGGTTAATATTTTTTAGTATAGGTACTTTATTAATTGACTTAGAGATTCCTTTGACACTTAAAATTGGCGGTTTTTTGGATTTAAATTTTAATATTCTAAATTTCTTTACAGAAGACATAGCTAGTTTTTATATTTTACCTTTACTTTATCATTTTTTTTGAACATAAAAATATTAGCTTCGTTTTTCAAAAGATCCACGTCCACTTTATCTGCGATTAAAGCTCCTTTCATACCACTATATTTGACATTATTATATGCCTGTAAAAAATTTTTGGAGTTATAAAAATCTAAATTGTCGCTAGTTATAATGTTGTCTTGTTCAGTAATTTTAACATTTCCAAAAAATTCGCAATCATTGGATATTCTGTTAAAAACAGCTTTATCAGATTGGACATGTATTGTTCTCAAATTTCTTAGTCTGATAACAACAAAAACATCTTGAAGTTGGGATAAGTTAGGTTCGTCATATTTTATCTCAGCTATGGCTGCGTTTAATTCGAAAAAAGTTCCTTTATTGTTAGTTCCAGTGTAATTTACATTTTCTATAAGATTACTTGTTTTTTCTGTTAATTTACTAGCTTTTTCAGTGGAACTATCTTTATTAGCGTCAACAATTTTATCTTTATCGCCAGAATAGTAAGTAGTAAAAAAAAGTATTATAATTACTACTACAAGAGAAAACTGAATAACTCTATTTTTTTTCATTTAATTCCTAGTGCCAAAGCAGTATGCATATGTAGGACACCCACCAGTCTTTTAACCTTTTTTTTGATATCCTTTTTTTTTGCAACTAAAAGAGACGTTATACCCTTGGTATTCATTTTATTAATTGCAGAAAGTGCAGTATCTGTATCCGCAATCCAGGTTGGATTTTTAGTTGCAACTTTTACGATTTTTTTTTTATATAAATTATTGGAGTGTCTTCGAATATCTCCATCTGTTAGTAGCATTATTGAACTTTTGTCTTTTACACAAACTATTCCAAGTTTTTTTTTGTTCATTTCGGTTATTGCGGCTCTCATCGTTTTGTTTGAAGAAATAAGTGGAATTTCTTTTCCTTTTGTCATTATTTCTCTTACTTGAATCAAAGCTGTGGCCAGAGATCCTCCGGCATGGTGTTCTACAAATTTTTTATTCGTCCATTTTTTTCTTTTCATTAAGGATATAGCAAGCGAGTCTCCCCAAGAAAGAAAGTTTAAACTTGATGATGTTGGGGCTAGACTATGGCCTGATTCTACGACTTTTGGTAATAAAATTTTGATTGTAGAATAACGAAGTAGCATTGAAGAGGGTTTACAACTCACGCCAATAACTGGAATATCGTTTCTATTAGCGTATTGCAAAATACTATTTAATTCAGAAGATTCCCCTGAAACACTAAATACCAACAGTACATCACGATTTTTCTGAATAGCACCCAAGCCACCATGTTGCAAATCGTTTGCCGAAAAAGCTACACTTGGTGTACCTAAACTTGATAAAGTTGAAGCAGTTTTAAGTCCGCATAAATAACTTTTACCCACTCCAACGACCAAACATTTTCCTCTAATTTTAGAAATTAAATTAACAGCTTTTGGAAATTGAGAAGAAGAATTAAAACTTGCCAATAATTTTTTGAGCGCTTGTATTTCTGTGTTTATGGTTTGCTTTGCGATTTTTATATCTTTATTCATTTTTCAGTGTGCAAAAATATCTTCGGTAAATAATTTTTCATCTAACTTGATGCGACTTGGTAAAAATTTCATACAACTTTCAAAGAGTTCTAGTCTATTTTCTCTCACCAACATTTTATGTAACGCATCTTTTATTTTATGTAAATAAATTACATCCCCAGCGGCATATTGGAGCATAGCATCTGTCATCTCATCTAGGCTCTTATTCCAGTCGCTCGACCCATACTGCTTATTAAGCTTTTTGCCTTCACAAAATTCAAAAACTAAATCTTTTAATCCGTGATTTTGACTATAAGTTCTAACGAGCTTTGAGCAAACTTTCGAGTCCCAAATATTTTTTACTTGGCACTTTAAAAAATATTGTAAATTTAAAACATCGTATCTAAGATAGTGACCTATTTTTGTTATTTTTTCGTTTTCTAGAATTTTAACAATATTGGGGCATTGGTATTGTTGGCTGGGTTGGATTATATAGGCGTCATTATTTCCAGAAGAAAGCTGAATAAGAGATAATCGATCGCGATGAGGTATCTGAAGCCCAGATCCTTCAGTATCTAAGCTAATATTACTGTGTTTTTCTAATCCTTTTAACGCATCTGAAGATATATCACCTTTAAACTTATAAATTTTTGTCATATTTAAAAATATATATAATGTTAATAATAACAAAATGCAAAAAAATCCAGAAAAAGTCGCCTGTATATTTGGAGCAAGTGGATTTATTGGAAGACATTTAATCAGGCGACTAACAAAAAAAGACTTTCGAATCATTGTTGCCACGCGATCACCCTATTTACACGGGTACTTGAAGCCACTAGGAAATCCAGGGCAAATAGATCTTGAAAAGGCAAATCTTTTTGATGAAGAAAAATTAAGAATTCTAGTAAAGAGTTCTGATGTAGTTATCAATCTTGTTGGAATTCTGCATGAAACTAAAAAACAAAAGTTTGAAGATATTCATGAAAAATTTCCTGACTTGCTATCCAAATTATGCGGTGAATTAAACATCAAAAAACTTGTTCATATCAGCGCCCTGGGAATTAACGAAACAGTCAGTTCTCAATATATGCAATCAAAATTAAAGGGTGAAAAAAATATTATAAATAATTTTAATCGTTCTGTAATTTTAAGACCATCGGTTATATTTGGTCCTGAAGATAAATTTTTTAATAAGTTTGCCTCAATAGCTGAATTTTTCCCTGTCCTTCCTTTAATTGGCGGAGGTCTAACTTATTTTCAACCCATTTATGTGGGAGATATAGCAAAATCTATTATGGCAGTTTTAGAAAAAGAGGAAATTGATAATAATATTTTTGAATTAGGAGGGCCTCAAATTTTTACTTTTAAAGAATTGATGAAAATTTTATTAAAGGAAATAAATAAGAAAAGGTTTCTTGTTCCCATCCCATTTAAATTTGCAAGATTTCAAGCAAAGATTTTACAATTATTACCCAAGCCTCTACTAACCACCGATCAAGTAGAAATGTTGAAATATGATAATATTGTTACCAATAAATATCTTACACTTAAAGATTTGAAGATTAACCCTAAAACTATCGAGTCAGTATTACCAAATTACATTTGGCGTTTTAGAAAGGGTGGGCAGTTCGCAAAATTGTAACGAAAAATGAAAATTACAAACCTAAGCCACTAGGAATAATTATATAATGTATCGCTAATACTATCCCAACTGATACGCTTAAACCAAAGACCATTTTAATGAAATCTTTACCGATAAGTGGAAACACATATTTAAATTTATATTCTTTATTCATTGTAGAAATCGCCAGTTCTCTTCCGCATAACAATCCTACAAAAACCCATGTAGTCGACATAGGAAGGTCATTTAACTCTTTGAAATAATAGAGCACTAATGCATAAATTGTATTAATAATAGTTGCTGATCTTGCGTATCTAGTTCCTGTTTTATCTAAAACAACTTTTTGTATAGGTCCTCCATGGATATAAAAAATATAAAAAAGAAGAATTGAAAAATAAATTAGGACAATAGCTAATAATGAAATATCAAGTTGTCTTGGTAAATAAACTGCAATGTTTGCAACATCGTGCATTAACCAAGTGCCCCATAAAAAAGCTGAGGTTATCCAAACAGAATTACGCCAAAAAGTAATTTTCCTTTTATTGGTAATTTCATCGAATTTTTCATTGATGAATTTAGAAATAACAATCCAGCAAATATAAGCAACAACAGCTGCAATCCCATAACCTACGACGCTTTTTAAAAGCATTTTTTCTAAAACAATCGTTGAAGCAAAAGCTGATAATACTAGAAAAGTTGTTGAAACCGGTATTCCAACTCTTGTTAGTAATAATAATATTCCAGGAGCAACAGCATGATACCATTGAATTTTTTGGTAAGGAATTTGTGTTAATCTTCCATATGAAATGTCTCCATCATATAACCACCATCCATAACTTACTGTAATGACCATAGCAAAAGATGCTGTAGTAGCTAATGTGTACCACTTAAACCATTTCTGTTTAGAGGCAATAAATGTACCTAAAGTTTGAATAGAGTCATTCGCTATTACTGACCAACCAGCAAGAGCAAAACCGATGATTGTGTATATTAAAGTTAGCTCCATATAGTCATTTTGTGACTACCTTTATATAGCTTATGTCGATAATTAATTCAGTAAAAAATTATATTATTTCACCAATCGTTGGTGCGAAACTTCCACATGTATAATATTTTAAACTACGAAACAATTAAAAAAAATAAAGAAAAAACATAATGGAGGTTAAGCTGATTTAATTTTTTTTTTGATAAATCGAGGAACCTCATTATCTTTATCTTTTTCGATCAAATCTTCTTTTTTGTTTTTCGGCTGGAATGCATATAAAACGTGTAGTTTGCAATAGGAAAAATTCTTCATTGACTCTCTTCCACAAAAATAAAAATTTGGTTCATTGGGATGTCCGATAGGCCATCTACAAATTTCATCATGTAGCTCTTCTAAGGATTTTGGATTTTCTGGTTCAAAACTTTTATCTAGTAACAGTGATTTAAATCTACTCCTGCGTGTTTTTCTTTCAGGTTGTAGAGTATTTTCTTGATGCCGTAAAATTTGATTAAAGTTATTTTTTTTTTGAATAGTTTTTTCAGCAAGATTTAATCGGTATGCTTTTCCAATTACTGCATTTCTGGTTACCCCGCCAATAATGCATGCAATTTGACCCGCAGTATTACCTTTACCCCAAAGCTGCTTTAGTTTATCTACTTTTTCTGGTGTCCAGCTCATAAATTATTCAATCTATATATAGTGTTAACTTATTATATATCTACAATATCAGGTTAATTACACACAAAAATTTAGAATTTTCAATATATTTTTTTAGTTTTTTAACAATTTTTCAAAAAAAACTAATAAATATAATTAGCGATGGTTGAATTAGAAAAAAAATATGAAATAGGTGTAAAAAGATTTGGATTTGTAAATTGGATTGGTGTTTGGACACTATATAAAAAAGAGACTCTAAGATTTATAAATGTTTGGATTCAAACACTTTTTTCTCCTTTAATTACTTCCCTGCTATTTTTGTTTGTTCTTTCTTTAGCTATTGGCAACGAAAGAGGAAATGTACTGGAAGTACCTTTTATTAATTTTCTTGCACCTGGTCTTATTGCGATGAGTGTTATTCAACAAGCATTTTCTCATTCATCTTCATCGATAATGATTGGAAAGATTCAAGGTACTATTTTTGATACAATTTCTGCACCTTTATCTGCGGAAGAGGTAGTGACCGCCACTATTCTAGCCGCATGCAGTAGAAGCGTTATCATAGCTTCTATTTCAATAATTATTTTTTCGTTTATTATTGACATGACCATTACCAGTTTTACTCACGTTATTATATTTACATTTTTAAGTTCCTTTATTTTGGGAGCGGTAGGTTTTGTAGCGGGACTTTGGGCAGAAAAATTTGATCATATGGCAACCGTTACAAACTTTTTAATAGTACCACTTTCTTTTTTGTCAGGAACTTTTTATTCTATAGACAGACTTCCTTCAGTTCTTCATACCATAAGTGAATTAAACCCTTTCTTTTATATGATTGATGGTTTTAGGTATGGATTTATTGGAACAGCGGATGGATCGGTTATTTATGGAATGACATATCTAACCATTCTATCTTTTGTTATTTGGTTTACCGCTTATCTATTGTACAAAAGAGGATACAAAATTAAATTTTAATTTATATGAGCTCAGTTCTAGGAACGTACGCAAGGAAAAATATTTCCTTTTCAAAAGGCAAAGGATGTTACCTTTATGATCTAAAGGGTGAACAATATTTAGATTTTGCAAGTGGCATTGCTGTTAATTCATTAGGCCATTGTCACGAGCATTTGGTAAAAATTATTCAAGAACAATCCAAGAAACTTTGGCATGTATCAAATATGTTTGTTATTCCCGAACAGGAAAAGTTAGCAAAAAGGTTAACCGATTATACCTTTGCTGATTTTGTGTGCTTCCAAAATTCTGGATCAGAAGCTACCGAGGCTAGTATTAAAATTGCTAGAAAATATTTTCATACAATTGGTCAACCTAATAAAAAAAGAATAATTACTTTTAAAGGGGCTTTTCATGGAAGAACTCTCGCTGCACTATTTGCGGCAAATAATCCAAAACATATAGAAGGTTTTGATCCAAAAGTGGACGGATTTGATCAAGTTCCTTTTGCAGATCTCGAATCATTAAAAAAAGCAATAACTAATGAAACGGCCGCAATCATGATAGAGACAATTTTAGGTGAAGGAGGAATAAAAGAAGTTCCAGATTATTGTTTAAAAGGTTTAAGAGAGCTATGTGACGAAAAAAATCTTCTTTTAATTTTAGATGAAGTCCAATGTGGCATAGGAAGAACGGGTGATTTTTTTGCGTTTGAAAAATCAGGAATTGTTCCTGATATTGTACCGATTGCAAAGGGAATTGGCGGGGGTTTTCCATTAGGAGCTTGTTTACTTACAAAAAAGATATCCGTTGGGATGACACCCGGAACCCATGGATCAACATTTGGTGGAAATCCTTTAGCTATGGCAGTTGGAAACGGTGTATTAGATATAATTTTACAAGATGGATTTTTAGATAATGTTAAAAAAATATCTAAATATTTTAATCGGGAGCTAATTGGTCTTAAAAAAAAATATTCAAAAATTATTTTGGAGGTTAGAGGCAGAGGATTGTTGAAAGGTTTAAAATTGGCAGTTGATAACGCAAAGTTTATTGAAACTCTTATGAAACATAAAATGCTAGTCGTGAAAGCAGAAGAACAGGTGATAAGATTATTTCCAGCATTAATTGTTTCAAAAAAAGAAATTGATGAGGCCATTAGCAAAATCAACGAAACTTGTAAGGAAATGAGCTAGTTATGAGAAATTTCATAAATATATCAGATATTTCCAAGAAGGAATTGAGATTTATTATTGATAATGCAAAATTAAGAAAAAAAAATAGAGCCAATCTTAAAAAAAATTCTATAGATGCAGATGCACCATTAGATGGCAAAATATTAATTATGTTATTTGAAAAGCCATCAACAAGAACTAGGATTTCTTTTGACCTTGCGGTTAAACAACTAGGGGGAAAGTCATTAATATTAAATCCTGATGAAATTCACTATGGAATCGGCAATGAAAGTTTACATGACACAGCAAAAATTTTATCTCAATATGCGGATATTGTAATGTTGAGAACAGATGCTCACAAAAAAGTTGAAGATTTTTCAAGATATTTAAACATTCCAATTATTAATGGATTAACCGATTTAAGTCATCCATGCCAAATCATGTCGGATATAATGACTTTTGAAGAATTAAGAGGACCGATACAAAATAAAAAAATTACTTGGCTTGGAGACGGCAACAATGTTGTTTATTCATTAATCGAAGCTGCAGTTCAATTCGATTTTGAATTACATATTGCTTGTCCCAAAGGATTTGAACCAAACAAAAATATTTTGCAATGGGCTAAAAAAAATAAGGGAAATATTTCTGTTACCAAAGACACCATAGATGCGGTGAGCTCTGCAGATTGTGTTATTACAGATAAATGGATTTCAATGGGTGACAAAATTAATAAAGAGAAAAAGAAAAAAACGCTCAGACTTTATCAGGTGAGTAATAAAATTATGAAAAAAGCAAATAAAGATTCAATTTTTATGCACTGTCTTCCAGCCAGAAGAGGAGAGGAAGTGACCAACGAAGTTATTGATGGCAAACAATCAGCTGTTTGGTTAGAAGCCTTAAACAGAATACATATACAAAAAAGTATTATTGAATGGTGTTTGAATAATTAAGGCAATGGCAAAGGGGAATCACTTTGTTCATTTAGGTAAAGAATAAGAGAGGCTCTATCCTTTTCCTTTGAAATGCCCGCAAAGGCCATTTTATTTCCTTTTATATAATCCTTTGGTTTAATTAAAAAATTATTCATTGCCTCAAAATTCCAATTTTTACCAAACCCACCCATTGCTTTTGAATATTTATATTCACCAACGGATCCAACTTTTCTTCCAATTACTCCCCATAAAGCAGGGCCAATTTTATTGCCTCCACCTTTTGATACTGAATGACATCCAATACATTTTTTAGCTACTGTCTTTCCATGATCGATGCTTCCTAGGTCTAAAAAAACTTTGATGTCGTTACCACTCTTAGCTTTTTTATTATCATCTTTACTGATTTCTTTAGTTTCGGTAACTTTGGCCACTTTATAAGTAGCATCTTCTGGAGCTTTAACATTGTATATAACATCAGCCAATTTATTTATGCCAAGAACAATAACTATCGTTAGTATAATAGCTGCAATTATTTTATTTATTTCAAATCCATACATAATTTTTTATAATAACCTTTATGAAGATATATCATTAGTTAATAAAAATAACTTTGTTTAACAATAAAAATTTTGTGTCCGATGGACGCACGTAATATTATCATATAAAGCAAAAAAATATGAACAAGTCAGTAATTATTATTCCATCTAGATTAGAAGCAAAAAGATTACCAAACAAACCTTTGCTGAAAATTAACAATATACCAATGATCATTCATGTGATGGAAAGGGCAAGGGAATCTAGAATTGGTGATGTAATTGTTGCAACTCCAGATCAAAAAATATTGGATTTGGTCGAACAAAAGTCAGGTAAAGCAATTCTTACTAACAAGGATCATTCTACAGGTACAGATAGAGTTTATGAAGCGCTAGAAAAAATTTCTGATGATTCGATTAATATTATAATAAATTTACAAGGAGATATGCCTAATCTAGATCCTAATAATATTAAAAATTTAGACTATTTAATGCGAAAAAATAAATATGATATTGGAACTTTAGCTTCCAAAATTCAAAATGCAAAAGAACTTCAGAATACAAACATTGTTAAAGTTGAAACTTTAGAAAATCTTGATTATTCCAATTTTATAAAAGCTAAAGATTTTTTTAGGAAAACAATAAATACAAATAAAGAAAATATTTACCATCACATTGGTATTTATGCATTCTCAAAGAATACTTTATCCAAGTTTGTGAAATTAAGTAGAACTAAAAACGAAATTGAAAGAAAACTTGAGCAAATAAGGGCACTAGATAATAATATTGAAATTAGGGTAGCATTATCAAAATCTTTTCCCTTGGGTATTGATACTGAAGAAGATTTTCTGTTAATTAAAAAATCTATGGAATATAAAGGATGAAAAAATTATGAAATTAGCTTTTCAGGGAGAACTAGGTGCATTTTCGCATTTAGCTGCAATTAAATTTTTTCCAAAATCGGAAATTAAACCCTGCCAAACTTTTGAAGAATGTTTTAGGTTAGCGATAGAAAATTCAGAATATAGGATAATTATTCCAATGGAAAATTCTTTAGCTGGAAGAGTTGCGGATATTCATTATTTAATTCCAAAATATAAATTGCAAATTTATGCCGAATATTTCCATCCGGTAATACATAATTTATTAGGTTTAAAAGAAGCAAAGTTAGATGATATCAAAACTGTTCGAAGTCATTCACAAGCCATTGGTCAGTGTCAAAATATTATTCAAAAAAATAATTTAAAACCTATAATTTCTGCTGATACTGCCGGATCCGCCAAATATGTTTCTGAAAAAAAAGACAAAACTGAATCAGCGATAGCATCTTCCCTTGCTGCAGAAATTTACGATCTACAAATAATCACAAAACATGTTGAGGATGATTCTAAAAATGTTACTCGTTTTTTAGTTATGGGAAAAGAAATACATCACCCTGAGCTGGAAAATAAAAAATACATTACAAGTTGTATTTTTAGAGTAAAAAGTATACCTGCGGCTCTCTACAAATGTCTCGGTGGATTTGCAACGAACAATGTAAACCTTTGCAAATTAGAAAGCTTTTCTGCAAAAAATACATTTAAACAAGTTAATTTTTTTATAGATATAGAAGGTCATATTGAAGATTCTAAAGTTCAAAAATCTTTAGAAGAACTAGGCTTTCATACAGAAAGTTTGGATATTTTGGGTGTTTATGAAGCAGATAAGTTTAGATTTAATAAATAAATTGAAACTTATTAAGACTTTAATCTTGTAGATAAGAAATTATTCCTGATATAATAAATTGGAGGCTAGCAGCAGGTGGAATTTTTTGGACAACCCGGTCAGGACGGAAACGTAGCAGCCGAAACAGAAACTTTCCAGGTTGCTGTTTAGTCTCCTGATAAAATGTACAATAACAAAAAAAAAGTACTGACTTTAAAATATAGACCAAAAACTTTTTCCGACTTAATCGGCCAAGATATTATGGCCGAAACAATTATAAATTCCATAAAAATGGATAAAGTGCCTAACGCTTACCTTTTTTCAGGCATTAGAGGTGTTGGCAAAACAACGACGGCTAGAATAGTTGCAAAATCACTAAATTGTAATAATGGAATAGAAAATTTGTGTCAAAATGAAATGTGCGAACATTGCAGTGCTATTTCAAATTCAAACCATATGGATGTTTTAGAAATGGATGCTGCGTCTAAAACAGGTATTGATGATGTAAGAGATTTAATAGAATTTTCCAAGTATGGACCCAGCGTAGCAAAGTTCAAAATATTTATTATCGACGAGGTTCATATGTTGTCAAAACAAGCATTTAACGGTTTATTGAAAACGTTAGAAGAACCCCCGCCATATTTAAAATTTATTTTTGCAACGACAGAAATAAGAAAAATACCCATTACTGTGATTTCTCGTTGCCAAAGATTTGACTTAACTAGAGTAAAATCAGATTTGCTTTTAGATTTTTTAAGGAAAATATCTCTTTTAGAAAATGGAAAAATTTCAGAAAACGCATTGAAATTGATTGTAAAAATTTCCGAGGGCTCTGTTAGAGATGGTTTATCACTTTTAGATAGAGCTTTAATTACACAAAAAATCGAACAAAAGGAGCTAAATTTGGAGTCGGCACAAAAAATATTCGGGTATTTTGATAAATCTCATTTGATTGAATTAATGAAATTAATTTTTCAAGGGAAAGAAGAACAGGCTCTATTAAAATTCAGAAGTATATCTGACTTAGGTATTGATCCAAAAATATTTTTAAATGATTTTTTAGAAATTCTCTACTTTATGAAAAATATTAATATTTTCGGTAAAAACGAAATAAGTTTTTCACTTTCTGACAATCAAACTAAAGAAATTGAACAGCTATCCAGCCAAGTTGATATAGAAACATTGATAATGTTTTGGCAATTTGGCATAAAATCATTAGAGGAATTGAATATTGTTTCAAATCAAAATCTTTCAATAGAAATGTTTTTAATAAGATTAATTCATTTGAAAGAGATTCCAAAATTAGAGGAACTGCTTAATAGTAAAGAAACATCTCAAGATAAAACAAGTTCAAAAAAAACCGAAACATTGTCTAATATAAAAAATGAAATTAAGAAAGATATAGTTAAAGAAACAAACCAGTCCACAGATCAGATTAAGAACGTTATCCAAGAAAAAAAAGAAATTTTAGATAACGATAAAACATTTAAATTACCAAATGAAAATAAAAACTCCGCTGAAACGATGTCAAATTTTGATAACCTAATTAGTTTGTGCCTAAAGCATAAAGAAATGCAGCTAAAATATAACTTAGAAAAAAATGTAAGTTTGGTAAAATTTTCAAATGGACAAATGGAATTTTCGTTCAATGAAAATATTGATAAAAACTTTATAAAAAATTTATCTAAAAAACTGTTTGTTTGGACTGGAAAAAGATGGATTATAACTTTGTCAAAAGAAAAAGGTCAACCGACACATCAGGAGATTAAATTAGAAAAAAAACAAACTCAGTTGGATGAAACAATTAAAACCAAGGCTTATAAAAAAATGCTAGAAGCATTTTCCGATGCTAAATTAATTACTGTAGAGGAAAACGAAGAAAAAGAATGACTGATTTTTCAAAAGTGCTGGAACAAGCAAAAAATATGCAAAACAAAATGAAAGAAACTCAAGAGTCTATAAAAAAAATTGAGGTCGAAGGTATTGCTGGAGGAGGATCAATTAAAATTTATTTAAATGGGGATGGGGAATTAATTAAATTGCATATGGCACCGGAAATAATGAAAGAGAGTAAGGAAATATTAGAGGATTTGATTATAGCTGCGCACGGGGATGCAAAGAAAAAAATAAAAATAAAAGCATCTGAAGAATTGTCAAAGATTACTGGAGGCATTCCTTTGCCTCCAGGTTTTAAATGGCCCTTTTAAACTTTTATGAAAAAAAATATTCCAGAAATCGAAGAGCTTGTTAGACTGATTTCAAAATTGCCTGGTTTAGGTCCTAAATCGGCTAAAAGAATCGTATTAAAACTCATAAACAATAGAGAGGAATTAATAAAACCTTTAGCAAATATATTAGTCCAAGTTTGTAAAAATATCGTTCGATGTAACATTTGTGGAAATATTAAATCTTCAAATTCTAGCTGTACTTTCCAAACATGCTCATATTCAGATAAAAATTATAAACAGATTTGTGTGGTAGAAAATATTGCTGATATGTGGGTAATTGAAAATTCGGGAATTTATAAAGGATATTATCATATTCTAGGTGGAACATTGTCATCTTCTGATAACAAAAAAACTGATAATTTACTTATTCCTTCTTTGGTTGAAAGAGTAAAGAAGGATACTATAGATGAAGTTATTTTGGCTACCAGTGCCACAATAGAAGGCCAAACTACCGCACACTATATTCAGGACACTTTAAAAGATACAAAAGTAAAAATCTCAAAACTTGCACAAGGATTGCCTATAGGGGGAGAAATAGAATTTCTTGATGATGGTACTTTATTTTCGGCTTTTAAAAATAGGGGTCCTGTTAGTAATCAGTAGATTTTTTTTCAATTCGCTTACAGTGTAAAATTGGTTCGGTATATCCTGAAGGCTGTTCGCGACCCTTAAATATTAAATCGCAAGCGGCTTTAAATGCAATTGATTTATCAAAATTAGAGGACATAGCTTTATAGGTAGATCGCCCATGTCGCTTATAAGCAGGATCACCAATATTTTGTTTGTCAACGATTTCCGCCATTTTGCGCATTACTTTCATTACTTGTTCAGAATTACAGATGCCATGAAGTAACCAATTGGCAATATGCTGTGAGGAGATTCTCAAAGTGGCCCTATCTTCCATTAGTCCGATATTATTTATATCGGGTATCTTAGAACAACCCTCGCCATGGTTGATCCATCTCACAACATAACCTAATATTCCCTGTGCATTATTTTCCAATTCTTTTGTAATATCTTTCATTTCCCAGTTTGGACGGTCAGCAACTGGAATTTTTAAAATATTGGATAGTTTTGCAGAAGACCTCGATGAGATTTTCTTTTGCTGTTCAAAAACATCAATCTTGTGATAATGAATTGCATGTAAAGTTGCTGCTGTTGGAGAAGGAACCCAAGCACAATTAGCCCCAGCTTTTGGATGGTTTATTTTTTGCGACATCATATCTTCCATTTTATCTGGCATTGCCCACATACCTTTGCCAATCTGTGCTATCTTTGAAAAACCACAGGCAAGACCTATATCAACATTCCAATCTTCATATGCTGACATCCAAGTTGATTTTTTCATTTCCACTTTAGGAATCATAGGTCCCGCCTCCATAGAAGTATGTATTTCATCACCAGTACGATCTAAAAATCCTGTGTTTATGAACACGACTCTATTTTTTGCAGCTCTAATACACTCTTTCAGATTAACAGTTGTACGTCGTTCTTCATCCATAATACCTATTTTGATAGTGTGACGATTTAAGGATAGTAGATCTTCAACTTTTTCAAAAAGCGTATTAGTAAAATTAACTTCATCTGGTCCATGCATTTTTGGCTTTACTATGTAAATGGAACCAGTTCTAGAGTTCATTTTGTTCTTAAAATCATGCATTGCGCCAATAGTAGTTATAAAAGCGTCCATTATTCCTTCAGGAATTTTAGATTTATCTTCTAAGAGTATGGAAGAATTTGTCATTGAGTGACCAACATTTCGATTAAGCAATAAGGCGCGTCCATGCAAGGTTAGTTTAGAAAAGCCAGGCTTCCCTTTTTGTTCCGCGTTGATATAAATGCGATCGGGATTCAGTTTTCTTGTAAATTTTTTTCCATTTTTTTTTATTTCAGTTTGCAGATCTCCTTTCATAAGTCCTAACCAATTTCTATAACCTGCTATTTTGTCTTCGGCATCTACGGCAGCTACTGAATCTTCGTGATCTATAATTGTAGTTATGGCAGACTCTAAAATTATATCTTGTATTCCGGCTTTATCTTGACGTCCGTTTGAACCGTTTGGATCAAATATTATATCTATATGAAGATTATTATTTTTTAATAAAAGTGACGATAGATTCGAAAGTTTTCCGGAATATCCTGCAAATTGTCTAGAATTCTTAAGTTTTAAACTTAATTTGCCATTATAAATTTTTGGAATTTCTGAAATATCTTTCCAACTATCTTGTTCGAGCGGTGCATTATCATCTAAGAAGTTACGAGCATACTCAATTACTTTTTTTCCTCTCTCTGGGTTATATGCATCTACACGATTTGTTTCTTCTATTTTCATAATTGCATCTGTGCCATAAAGTGCATTATAAAGACTGCCCCATCGTGCATTAGCTGCATTTAATGCATAACGTGCATTCATGACTGGAACAACAAGCTGTGGACCTGCAATTACTGAGATTTCATCATCAACATTTTTGGTTTCGATAGAAAAATTGCCACCCACCTTAACAAGATAACCAATCTCTTTTAGAAAAGCTGTATAGGAATTAAAATCTATTTCTTGGCCTTTTCGGGCAAGATGCCATTCATCAATCTGTTTTTGCATTTTTTCCCTGATGGAGAGAAGTTCTTTATTTCTTGGGGCTAATTCGTGGACAGTTTTACCAAAACCTTTCCAAAACTTTTCAATATTAATATTTGTACCTGGAAGTAGTTCTTTATTTATGAATTCTAATAGTTTTGTAGAAACTAGTAATTTACCTTGAGAAGTATATTCCATATTTATTTATTAAAATTTTTTATAATTTCATTAATAAACTAGGCTTTTGATTGCTTAGTGTTTTTTTACATCTAGACAAATTTTTGCCATCTATCTTTATATTATGAGTCATTAGCTGTATGAATTGTTCTATAGATTTAAATATAATAATTGATTAATAACATTTGTAAATGAGAAATTATCTTGAATTTGAGAGCGAGATTAAAGGTTTAGAAGAACAATTAGATAAATTAAAAGACCCATTTAACAAAGAGGGTTTAGCAGAAGTTGATACAAAAAAAATTAATCAAATTCAAAGTGAGTTAGATCAAAAACTTAAGGAAGTTTATTCAAATCTCAGCCGTTGGCAAAAAACTTTGCTTGCAAGACACGAGGAAAGACCTAGGGCAAAATTTTTTATAAATAATTTGTTTTCTAATTTTATAAATTTATCTGGTGATAGACAATTTGCTGATGACAAATCGGTATTGGTAGGTTTTGGAGTATTTGAAGACCAGTCTGTTTTAGTTATAGGACAAGAAAAAGGCGAAGATTTGGATGGTAGAATTGAAAGAAATTTTGGAATGATGCGTCCAGAAGGTTATCGAAAATGTATTAGATTAATGCAGCTTGCGGATAAATTTAATATTCCAATAATATCATTTGTTGATACGCCCGGAGCTTATCCCGGTGTGGGTGCCGAAGAGCGCGGACAAGCAGAGGCAATAGCAAGATCTATAGAATGCTCTATGTCTTTAAAGGTTCCAAATATTTCAATTATTATTGGAGAAGGTGGATCAGGAGGTGCAATTGCGTTAGCTTCTTCCAATAAAATAATAATGCTTGAGAATGCAATTTATAGCGTAATTAGTCCAGAGGGTTGTGCCAGTATCCTTTGGAGAGATCCAAAAAAATCATTAGAAGCTGCAGATGCCATGAAACTTTCAGCTCAAGATTTACTTGATCTTGGAATCGTAGACTCGGTTATCAAGGAGCCACTTGGAGGAGCCCATAGAGATAAGAAAGCGTTACTTGATGAAATCAAAAAATCTATCAGGAAAAATTTGAAAGAATTATCCGAATTAAGCAGGGAAGATATTTTAAATCATCGAAAACAAAAATTTCTTTCTATTGGAAGGAAGAAAGGTCTAGTAAAAAATATTGACACTAGAGACAGGATGACCATGGAAGAAAATATTTTCTCAAATTTAAAACAAAAAATTAATAAAAATAAAATAGTTATGATAATTACATTAGCGCTGGCTGTTCTAGTTTTATTAATGTTACTATACCTATAATGCCCCACAACAATGTTTAAATTTTTTTTCTGTAACAGGACATCTTTCATTCCTAGATATTTTTTGATTTTTTTTTGCCAATAATAGGCAATCGGGATTATTTGCCACATTTATTTTATTAGTATTTAAATTTTCACTTTTTTCTTGCTGATTTTTGATTGGTTTTTCAACAATAACAAGATTATTTAGAATAGAAATAGT
>Ga0208409_1000204_pt1 | contig 27208 bp, 46 predicted proteins | sample ETNtaG_29_FD_185784 | JGI IMG/M metagenome (GOLD analysis project Ga0208409, IMG submission 185784) | Marine microbial and viral communities from oxygen minimum zone, Eastern Pacific Ocean - ETNP201406SV201 (SPAdes) (version 2) | ecosystem: Environmental > Aquatic > Marine > Oceanic ...
CCCCTATGCTTATTCGATTAAAACCGTACTTATTTAGAATGGTTGTTAAATTTTTTTTATAAAAACGAGGATCTATTTCCATTGCAATTTCACAATTTTCTAAAATATTAAAATTTTTTTTTATCGACAGCATGATCATCCATAACTCAGCTCCCCTTAATATCGATGGTGTGCCTCCGCCAAAGTGAATATGGGAAACATTAAATTTGTTTCTTAATTCTTCACCAAGAAGAGCGATTTCCCTTAATAGTGAATTCACATAAGATTCAATTGGAGCATACGTATTTGCTACGCTGGTATGACATCCGCAAAAATAACATAGCGAATTACAAAATGGGATATGGATATAAAGCGAAACTTCTTTATCTTTATCAAGATTTTTTAACCATGATGTGTAAATATTATTGCTTATTTTATCAGAAAAATTTAGAGCTGTAGGATAACTTGTGTATCTGGGAACGGAATAATCGGGTATAAGTTGCAAAATTTTTCTATTGTCTAAGGGCATAAATCATTTTCTATGGATTAGAATTTTGTCCATTTAATTCCTTTATTTCTACAGGTACAACAGGAACGGCTTGTAGTACGTGTCTTTCTTCTGGATATGTATATACTTCTTCCATTATGAAAGAATTATTATTAACATTTACATTATTATTTATACCACCACATCCAAATAATAATAAAATCAAGATACTATATTTTAATTTTTTTAAGTTTACCATTCGCAATTAATTTTCTTTTGTTCTTTAAGTGTTGAGCCTCTATAAGTTTTTTATTTTGTCCATAATAAGCAACAGCATAACCTTCTTTACACATTAAAGAATTTAAATTTTTACCATCAGCAAAAACTTCTCCTAAGATTCTACCAAACTTACCTGTTTCAGAACCTTTGTGTGTTTTAATTGTTAATTTTTTAGATTTTTTAATTGCATTTTTTAAATATTCTTTAGACAATAATCCACGTATTTTTTCTTCTTTATTTCTTGTTCTGCTTTCTGGCGTGTCGATCCCAAACAATCTAATTCTACTTTTGTATTGTATTTCAAAACCCATATCTAATACTACATCAATAGTATCACCATCTATTATTTTTTTAATAGATTTAATACGATATGAAAAGTCTGTTGGATCTCCTAATTTAGGTCCTCTTCTGGGCATTATTATTCTCCGTATATTATTTTAGCAAGTTTACTTGCAATATGTGAGTATTTAATACTTTTTGTATGCCACACAATATTTTTTTTGGGCACCGCCGTGTATAATTCTATCTTTTTTAATTCTGGATCACGCAATTCTTTATCACAGTCTAAACACAATGCGTCTGGATGTATGCCTAACTTCATTGCTTCTTTAGTTACGTGTTGAACTGGTTTGGTCTTTAACTCTCCTGCTTTTTCTAAATAAGGTACTGGAGCATATAAAATAATCTTTACATTTTCACGCATACGCATTTCACGTATAGATTCTAACATAACCAAATTTTCCATATCACCTACATTACCACCTATAACTGTAATTGTTTTATTAGCATCTGTATCTACTATCCATTGTCTTATTGCTTCAGTGACGTGTGGTGTGACTTGTACCGTAGCACCCAGGTAATCACCTTTACGTTCTTTGACAATAATGTCATTCATTATTTGTCCAATGGTTGTATAGTTTTTTGTTTTAGGTTTTAGAACATTTAAACAAGGATCAAGATACTTGTAGGAAGAACTTCCTGTTATGTTTTTTTGGATTTCTTTGGCGAGACCGACTTTATCTAGAGCAGAGTGTACACCACTTACAATTATGCAATGGGTTTTATTTTTTGTCCTTGTCGTCTTTTTTGACTTCTTCAAAGTCTGCATCTACAACATCTTCTTTCTTGCCATCATCTTTTGGTGCTTCAGTTGTCTGTTCTCCCTTGCCTTGATCAGGTTGAGCGTCTTTATAAACCGCTTCACCAAGCTTCATGGATGCACTTACTAAATCGCTAACTTTTTTCTTAATATCCTCAGCGTCTTTACCTTTAAGTGATTCTTGTAGAGCTTCTTTTGCCTTAATAATATTGTCTTTATCTTCAGCAGATATTTTTTCACCGTGTTCTTTTAAATTCTTATCTACTTCATGTAGTATAGAATCTGCTTGGTTTCTACTGTCAACTTCATCACGTTTTTTCTTATCAGCCTCTTTATTAGCTTCTGCTTCTTTAACCATTTTATCAATTTCGTCTTGGCTTAATCCACCATCAGACTTAATTGTAATTTTTTGTTCTTTGCCAGTTCCTTTGTCTTTTGCAGATACACTTAATATACCACTTGCATCTATATCAAAAGTTACTTCAATTTGTGGAATGCCTCTTGGTGCTGGTGGAATTCCTTCCAGGTTGAATGCTCCAAGCATTTTATTATCAACCATCATTTCTCTTTCACCTTGAGACACTCTTATTGTTACTGCTGATTGATTGTTTTCAGCAGTAGAAAATATTTGACTTTTCTTTGTAGGTATTGTTGTATTTTTATCAATTAGTCTAGTAGTAACTCCACCTAGTGTTTCAATACCAAGTGATAAAGGTGTTACATCTAAAAGTAATACATCTTTAACATCACCTTGTAATACCCCACCTTGAATTGCCGCACCCATTGCCACAACTTCATCTGGATTAACTCCTGTATGTGGATCCTTACCAAAGAAATTTTTAACTGTTTCAACAACTTTTGGCATACGAGTCATACCACCTACTAATACTACTTCGCTAATTTGATTAGCACTTAACCCTGCATCTTTTAATGCTATTTTACAAGGGTTAATAGTTCTTTTAATTAAATCTTCTACAAGCAATTCAAATTTTGCTCTTGTAAGTTTAATGTTAAGGTGTTTAGGTCCTGATTTATCTGCGGTAATAAATGGTAAATTAATTTCTGTTTGAGTAGTTGAAGATAATTCACATTTAGCTTTTTCTCCAGCTTCTCTAACTCTTTGAATTGCCATCTTATCTTCTTTTAAATCAATTCCACTATCTTTTTTAAATTCTTTTACTAGGTAATCTGTTATAACACTATCAAAGTCTTCACCACCCAAGGATGTATCACCATTTGTAGATTTAACTTCAAATACTCCCTCACCTAGTTCTAAGATTGAAACGTCAAAAGTTCCACCACCTAAGTCGTACACTGCAATTGTTCCTGTTTTATTTTTATCCAAGCCATAAGCAAGTGCCGCCGCCGTTGGTTCGTTTATAATTCTTTCTACTTCTAGTCCTGCAATAATTCCTGCATTCTTTGTTTCTGTTCTTTGTCTATCATTAAAGTATGCTGGTACTGTTATTACAGCCTTTTTAACTTCTTGTCCTAAATATTTTTCAGCAGTCTCTTTCATCTTCTGAAGTACTTTTGCTGAAATTTCTGTTGGTGACAATTCTTTACCGTTAGCTTTAATCCAAGCGTCTCCTTTTTTAGACTTAACTATTTGGTATGGTAATGTTTGAATGTCCTTTTGGACTGAATCTCCATCGAATGTTCTACCTATTAGTCTTTTGGTAGCGAAAATTGTATTTTTGGCATTTGATACTGCTTGTCTTTTGGCAGGTGCTCCTACTAATTCTTCATTGTCTAAAAATGCTACTACTGATGGTGTAGTTCTATTTCCTTCTGCATTTTCTAAAACCTTTGCGTCTTTACCTTCCATTATGGAAACGCAACTATTTGTTGTTCCTAAATCTATTCCTATAATTTTACTCATAATTTTATTTCTCCTTTATATTATACACATATAAGTATGATTTGTCAATTGTCAAGACCCTTTTGGTGAAATTTTTAATGTAGTGTATCCAAATTGCTTGAACAACCATGTTCTTCTATAAGATTTATGTTTTTTACTTCAACGTGAGGCTCATTTCGGGCAAGAGTATCCCAAGCATCTGTGACATCCATAGCATAGATACCATAGCATTCTTCGTTTGGAAAATGGATTATATATAACTTGACTGCGTAATTCATATTACACATTTAGTTATCTGATTTTATTCTGGTAGTTTTTTTGGTTTTTCTTTGGTAACGTCAAATGTTAGGTACATTAAACATACATTAGGATTGCCAGGAAGTTTCATCATTGATATTTTTTGTGATCTATCTTTATTATAGTATACTATAATCATATAAACAGGTTTACCATATGATTTACCATCCGACCTACCTAAACTCCATTCTTCAGCTATGAACCCTCGTTCATGAAGATGTGTTCTAACTTCGTGTTCAACACCACATACTACAGGAACTTGATACCAATAATATGACTGAGGGAAGGTCCATTCTTTTGTTTTAGATTCCTCAGTGGTATAGGCAGGCGTAAAGGAAATTAAAAATAATATAGTAACCAGCAATAATAATAACTTTCTCATCATTATTATTTAAAATAAACTATGTCAGAAGTTCTGTGATAGTTTATCTTCTTTTCTTCTTTTTCTTCTTAACTATTTTTTTTTTGATTTTGATTTTAGGTTTTGCAATTCTTCCAAAAGGACCTTTTTTAACCTTTTTTTTATGTGAATTATAAAATGAATGGGTAGTGCTACCAGCCTGGTCGCTGACAACACCATAGGGGATATGTTGAACTTTGCCTCCTTTTTTAAGAAAGGCTTTCATCATCTTATCTGATTCTTTTTGTTTAGCTTGTTGGGCCTCGATTGAGCGAACGCCCGAGTCTTCTTCTTTAAAACGATTCATAGTATCTCTTTGACACTATATACTCTTTTCGTTTACGAAGTTATTAAAGTTTGGATCTGTGACCACATATTTTTAGATACTTCAATTATCTGATCAGCCCAAGCAGGCTGTACCAAATATATGTACATAAAAATTGCTCCAATTATCATTCCTTTTATCATATTATGCCTTTGTTGCCTTTCTCTATATTATATGTTCTTTTACCAAAATAGTCAATACCATAGAAGTCGCTATTTTACTTGTCTTTTCTATGTAAAATCTCTTGAACTTCAACATCTAGGTCTTCTATAGTTAATTCTGTACCATCTTCTTTAAGGACTTTTGGTTTACTTGGTTCTTTTGGTATTTCCGGTTCTTTTTCTTTTTTCTTCTTACCCGACTTAAACAAATTCTTTTCACATACAGGGTCTTCTATTTCTTTAACATTAGAAACTTTATTTCCTGGAAAACGTAATTCAATATCTTTTCCAGTATCACTATAAACAAAAGTTTTGATAGTTTTTTCTGGTAATTTCAATTTAAATTCAAAACATTTAGTCATTTAATTTCTTTAATTCCTTACACTTATTACTATCTCCCAGACAATCAAAAAACTTTTCCATAGCATTTAGTTTAGGCTCTCCATTTGTATTTTTAGTAGTACAACTAACACACAATACCATTACTAAAATTAATATAAAATTTTTCATTAATGTAATCTTCCTTTGTCAACTGGGGCTTCGGTAAAAGGTCTAATTTGTTTAGCCGTATCCATAAATGTTTCTAACAACCTTTCAAAGTCGTGTTCAGATAGTAATGTTCTATATTGTCTTAAACCTAATGCAACAAATGTACTAGCAACCATTTGTGGATCTAGTTCAAGTGATTTCTTAACCATTAAAGCAAACAACTCATCATATATCTTTTGATGAGGATCTCCTTGCATAAAGTTTTTTGGTTTCTTCTTCATACTATTTTTATTAATATAATAACTTGTAAAACTATAATCACAACTGGAAGAATTGTTCTAACCAATTCCATTGTATGATTGTATTCATCTAGTTTTCTTTCAATTTTATTTCTTTTCATTGCCTTTTATTTTTTCTAATAATTGTCTATGTTCCATTACTCTTAATTTCTTTTGTTCTTTAATAATTTCTTCTTGGATCTTATTCTGTGCTTCTAGCAAACCAGTTACCCTACCTAATTGGGCCATGTGATCTCCGTGACTATATTTTTTTATTGCCATTTAACCCTCCTAGTTTAGTTTCTTATATTGTTTAAGTAAATGCACATATACTTTTTGCCAGTATTGTTTAAACCACGGGTCTTGTGCAGTTTCCATCATTTTTTTGGCATTAGATATTAATCTGTCTTTACTTGGTTCAAACATTTTTGCTAATGCATTCATCTTTTTGATCTTTTCTTTTCAAGAATTTTTACTCTTTTATGCCAAGCCCATACACTTATTCCGCTGGCTATTTTTTCTATTATATGATAGATATAATTCATTTTCGTAAGTCCTTAATCTTTATAATTTCTGTGCCATTATTTCTACTAGCCAAAAATCCATGTCTGATTAATTCGTCTATTACTTTACCCGAAACTCTTGCATAAGCATAATCATATCCTAACATAAATGCTATACCTACTATAGCAAGAACATACGCCGTTATTAACATTGGGTTCATAAATTGCTCTCCTTATAACTACACCATTCTTCTCTTTGTTTTATTCTTGCTGGTATTACCTTCGTTGTATTACAAGAATCACAACACACATCACCAATATTTTTTCCAAGCGGTGATGGATTATTAAAAGTTGGTTGTCCTTTAGAAATATCTTTCGTATTACGAGTCATTAAAACTCCACATAAACAACATTTTATTTCCATATTAATAACTTACTGTTAACCCTTTCCCATATTGAAATCCTTTTTTCTCAGCTTCAATTTGTGCGTGAAACTGTTCATTTTCAAAAAATTTAATTTGTTCACCTTTAATATAGCAAACATCTTTAGTTTTATAACCAATTGCACACGGACCTTTTGCCCATTCAATTGATGAACAATTAGTTAGTAATAAGCCTAACACTATAATTAAAAAAGATTTACGCACCTTCTTGCCCCGTTTCTTTGTTTTTTCCTATTAATATACCAATTGTATGATTAATTTCATACAAATCTCCTTCTAACTTAATAGTTCTAGCTATACTTGTTGAAAATTGTAATTCGTCCTGTATTGATATCTTTTGTCGTTCTAAATCAGCTATTCTATCCTTGACTGATTGCTCCATTATTTTTACCATTATTTGCCTCCCGACATAATACTTAATTTTAGCATCTTTGGTACCAGAAGTCAATGCCAAAGAATCCGCTATTTTATTGACTTTCTAAACAAGTTCTGTTATAAGTAAATGTATTATGTCGGAACCGCTAGTACACGAACACTTTTTATTAAGAGCTGAAGTTGAAAATCCTTCAACAAACAGACGCCAAGTCACAAAATTTCTAAACAAATTAATCAAGAAAATCAAGATGAATACGTTGTATGGCCCAGTGACAAGTAAATGCAAACAAGAAGGAAATCGAGGAATAACAGCTTTCGCTATAATTGAAACATCACATATATCTATGCACATTTGGGACGAATGTCAACCAGGCAAAGTTCATTTTGACGTATATTCTTGTGCCCCATTTAAGCTCGACGATGTTATTGAACATTTTAAGAGTTTCTTTAAAGTAGTAAAAATGGATTATAAATTTGTAGATAGAGAAAACAGATTTATTGACGTTAAAGTTTAAATTTCATACCACAATAACAAGTTAGGATCTTTAGGTCTCCAGCCAAACGGAATAGGTTGAAGCCAATCTTCTTGTGCCATCTCTCCCCACAAAGTATCAAATATTGCTTGGTCATCAAAATCGTCTTCTTTACATTTTAGTTTATCGGATAGCATTTTAATTAGTTGTATAACCTTATCCTCAACCATTTCTTTATTGTATTCTCGAAGACGTTGAAAGTCCCAATACGGTTGTTTATCCTTATAGTCCGTTTCTGTTATTGCCATATACATATATTTACTGGTCATCTATTTTTAGTTTTCTACGTTTTTTATAATCATTGTTCTTATGACCTTTATATGAGTGACATACACGACATAATGTTTGTATATTTTCTGTAATATTATTTTCAGCATTACCATCTATATGGTCAATTTCTAATGCTCCTTTATATGGAATAAAAGCAGTACATTTATACCCTAGCCTTTCATCCACATTTTCACAATAAGTCTTTTTAGCTTCTGTTATTCCCTCTTCTAACGGTTGAGCACCATATGACGCTAAATGACACTTCCAACATACAGGTCTCCATCTCTTTGTGCCATCTTTATGACTATGTGAATACGTCACATTTCTAGTACAACCGTTATTAATACAAGTAGGTGTAATCATATTTTGCATAGTACTAATATGTACTTAAGAAGTCAAGTAATAAGATGTGTTGACTTTGAATGTATTTGATGCTAAATATTTGTATGAGAGTGTTCGAAATTATAAAAAATGAAGAAGGACCGGCATCCAAGGCTTTATGTAAAAGCTCTAAGCCAGATTCTGCTTTAGGAGCCTCTCAATTAGCATCATGTAAAAGCCAAGGATTAAGAGCTAGGTCAGGTAGAAAATCATACAAAATAGGTAAGAAGAGAGTTAAGGTGGCAGGCAAAAGAATCAAAGGCAAGCCATACGGAGGGCCTCTTCCATTATATAGTAAATGAGTATAATGGTAAACAACTGGGTTAAGAAAATATTAGTAGCTACGCCTATCATGGGTCGTGAGTCTACGTTTCATAAAAGTGTAATTTTACTTTACGAAGAGTCAGTTCAACATATTGCTGGATTAGTTCTTAATAAACCTACGAAAACTCCTGTAAAAACAATTTTTAAAATGAAAGGATTTACACCAATTAACCTTTCAGATATGGTTTTTTCTGGCGGGCCAGTAAGCCAAGAAGCTATAATGATTTTACATTCTGACGAATGGAAATGCAATAATACACTTAGATTAGATAATGGCTTCAGTTTAACAAGTGATGCTAATATGATGAAAAAAATCCACGAACAAGACAAACCAAGACGTTGGAGAGTGTATAGTGGTTTATCTTTATGGAATCCTGGACAATTAGAAGGAGAAATAAACTCCAAATGCTGGATGGTTGTAGAAAATCCTACAGCTGACTTGATTTTAGAAACAAATCCTTTATTGCAATGGCAAAAAGCCATAGACCAATGCAGTAAGCAAATGATAGACAGGTATCTCTAGTTTAACAACTACTCATGAACCTAGCATATAAATACCCATATGCTCCCAATAGAACCATTTAAAAGAATTATAGACACATTAAAAGCGAACGGCAATTACAGAGTCTTCAATGACGTATTGCGAGAAGCTGGGCAATATCCTAATACAATTTGGTATGGAAAACATAACATCAAAAAAGTAATTAATTGGTGTTCAAATGATTATTTAGGTATGGGGCAACATAAAGTTGTAATGGACGCAATGAGAACAGCTCTTGAAACAACAGGTGCCGGAAGTGGAGGCACAAGAAATATATCAGGCACTTCACATTATCACGTGGCTTTAGAAATGGAGTTAGCAAGACTTCATAAAAAGCCATCTTCACTTTTATATTCATCAGCCTTTGTAGCAAATGAATGGACTTTAATTTCACTTAAAAAAATTATTCCAGATATAGAATTTGTCAGTGATAATGAAAACCATGCTTCTATAATAATGGGAGTTAAAAATAGTGGAGCAACAAAACATATATTTGAACATAACAATTTAGAAAGTCTAGAAGAAAAATTAAAATTAGTTAAAGGTACACCTTGCGTTATATTTGAATCTGTTTATAGTATGGATGGAGATGTAGGATATATTAAAGAAATTTGTGATGTTGCTGACAAATATAATGCAATAACATTTATAGATGAAGTTCATGCAGTAGGATTGTATGGAGATGAAGGAGCTGGCTTTTTAGAAAAACAAGGCTTACAAGACAGAGTAGATATTGTTGCTGGAGGATTAGGTAAAGCATTTGGAGTTGTTGGAGGTTATGTTGCCGCAGATGCCACAGTAATAGATGCAATTAGATCCGTGTCTGCAGGATTTATTTTTACTACAAGTATGAGTCCAGTGATGTGTGCAGGTGCTTTGGCTTCTGTAAAATTTCTCAGAGACGAAGGCGGAAGAGAGTTAAGACATAAACATCAACTAGCATCACAACAACTTAAAATGTTATTAGCAGAAGAACATATAGATATGGGAACATCAACATCACATATAGTTCCAGTTATGGTTAAGGATTCGATTAAATGTAAAAAAATGAGTGATATGTTATTACAGGACCATGACATTTATGTACAAGCAATAAACTCCCCAACAGTAAAAACTGGTACAGAACGTTTACGTTTTGCTCCTACTCCTTTGCATACTGAATCTATTATATACGATTTGGTTGACAAATTAAAAATTGTTATGAAAAGAATAGAAAATGAAAAATTATAAAATAAGACCTTTATTTGCAATACCTTTATTTCAATCAACTGTAGATGTTTCTAAAGAAGAAAAGGATTATATCATTAATAATGTTGAATACAAAAGATACCCCGCCGATAATGGATTTGGTTCAACTAGCAAATTTTTATTAAATGATGATAAAAGTCTAACATCACTTAAAAAGAAAATAGATGATTGTGTTACAGAATATCTTACGACAATATTAAATGTAAATCCACAATGTCAATTTGAAATGACTAACAGTTGGGCAGTAAGACATATTAAAGGAGACGAAGCTGGACAACATTATCACGCCAATGCTATGTTGAGTGGAATTGTATATATTCAAACCGACGAAACGTCTGGAGATGTTTTGTTTACTAAAGAACAAAACTATTTTAATCTATTTAATGACCAAGTTGTTCAAGTACGTTTTGATGATCAAAATGATTACAATGCAGAAGGTTGGGCAGTTAAACCTAGAAACAATATGATAATACTATTTCCATCACACTTAAGACATGAAGTATATCCTAATGAAAGTGATATTGATAGATATTGTGTTCCTTTTAATTATTTTTCTTTTGGTGCTTTTGGTTACAACGACGGCTACAATAAAAATGTTCAATTAGGTTTAAAAAATACAACCGATGGCTACCGGTAAAGTTATTATAGGAACTAGAGGTAGTAAATTAGCTCTTGCTCAAGCCGAAAGTGTTCAAAAATTATTAAACACAAATTCTGAAATAAAAATAATAAAAACATCTGGTGACATTCATGAAAATAAAGCTATTGCTGATATAGGTGGTAAGGGTGTATTTTCCACACAGATTGAACAAGAATTATTAGATTCAAAAATAGATATAGCTGTACATAGTTTAAAAGATTTACCAGGTGTAATGACCAAAGGTTTAGTTATTAGAGGTGTATTAGAAAGAAACGATCCTAGAGATATTTTAATAGGAAAAATTAAAAAAGGATCAAGAGTTGGAACAAGTTCTCCTAGAAGAACAGCTCAATTAAAATATAAAAGAAAAAATATTGAAGTACTTCCTATTAGAGGTAATATAGACACTAGACTTAAAAAACTTCAAGATGGTCAATATGATGCAATAATTTTAGCTAAAGCAGGATTACAAATGCTTGGATTAGAAAATAAAGTTGATAAGATATATGAACTAGACGAAATGATGCCTTGTGCTGGTCAAGGAATCATTGCAATACAATCTAGAGATAATGACGATCCTATAAATGCCAAAATTGCTTCAATAAATCATTTACAAACATTCTATCAAGCAGAAGCAGAACGTTCTTTATTAGAAGCTATTGGTGGAGATTGTCATACTGCATTAGGTTGTTATACTTTAATATCAGCATACCATCTTTATCTAACAAGTGAAATGTATGTGAATAATAAAAAATATACTGCTTCTGGTTCTGACAATGCCACTAATGCCAAAGAACTTGGAAATCGGGTTGGTAAAGAATTATTAAATCAATTAGACTAAATATTTTTATGCATCAGGATTACGATAACCCTTCAAGCGAATTAATTTCGGTAGCAGAATTATGGCACGAAGAAATTAACAAACTTACTCATGCTTTGGAATATTTAAAAGTTTCAAAAGACCCAGCAAACCAAAGATTACGTTGGAAATATGAAATTATTATTGAATACTTAAAACAAAGAGTTAAGGAAGAAATGCAAGGGTTACCTCTTAAAACTAATTCAACAGAAAAACGTACACTTCATTAATAGTTATTTGGACCACAAGTACTAATAACCATAAACCAAAGTTCATCATAATTCCAAATATAGTCGTGTTCTTCTTTTAAATATTTTTGCTGTAGAGGCCATGCTTCTTGTTCCATTTCAGCAGTGCAATTAAATTTAGCATTATTCATATCCTGAATATAGTGTATAAGTTCATGTAATAATAGTCCTTGAACCCACGGATCATCTATGTTAGTTTCTCCCCTAATATAAATGATTTTCTTCTTTAAATCATAGAACCCATGAATGTCTGTATGTTCAGGCACTTCTCCTTTGTAATAATGCCACTCTAAAGGTGCCTTATCCATACGAATAACTTGTGGTGCCGCCCAATCCACATTATAATTTGTATTTGCTCCTATCCAGAGCATTAAAGCTATAATAAGTTCTTTCATAATTTATAATATTTATTTTTAAAATTTTAAGAATATTAATTAAGTGCGTATATTATTATTATATCCAAAAAGTAAAAGATTTGTTCTAGATCAATTTTTGGAGTGGGTAAGTTGGCACATTAAGTTAAATAGTACTATAGTAATAGGTTAATGGGAGAATGTCAGAGAACAATTCTATAATTGTGAATTCTGAGGTAATGCTGTACGGCAATTACCTACGGACTCATTCTGACTTGCGAATAGAATACTCAAACCCATTAGGAGAATCGGAAACAATTTTACTTAAAAACTATTTTCTGACATCCCCCGACCTTATTACCACTAAAGGATCAATCATCAAAGGTGACATCGTTAACCTACTCTCGATCAATACTACACCCATTGACAACTCAATAGTTGCCTTTGATGACCCTTCAGCAATTGGTAAAATTACAATCGCTGACGGTACTGTTATTGTTCAACGTGTTAATCAAACCATTGAACTAAACACAGGTGATCTAATATACCTTAATGATGTTGTAGAAGCTAAAGGCGGTTCTGTTGGTATTGCGTTTGCAGATCAAACGACAATGTCTGTTGACGCAGGTTCACGAATGGTTGTAGACGAATTTGTTTATGATCCCGCTACTCCAACTACAGGTTCAATGAACGCAAATATTATAACAGGAAATTTTTCTTTCGTATCAGGACAAATTGCAAAAGTAGGAAACGATGCAATGACTGTAACAACACCAGTATTAACAATTGGTGTAAGAGGTACGCAAGTGGCAGGTAAAGCATCGCAAGAAGGCGAAGCAAACGAAATTGTACTACTTCCAAATGAGGATGGAACAGTAGGACAAATTTTAGTTTCTAACCAATCAGGTACTGTATTATTAACAAAAGCATTTGAATCGACAACTATTACATCAAGTTTTATGCCACCGACTGTTCCTGTAATACTTCCTGAAGAAATTGTATTAAAAAAGTTTGGTACTACAATTAATACTACACGTAGAACAGAAAAGAAAGCAAAAGAAGAACGTGAAGAATCTAAAGAAGAAGAAAAAGAAGAGGATGAGGAAGTAGAAGAGGAAGTAGAAGAGGAAGTTGAAGAGGAAGTTGAAGATCCATTTGAGGAAGAAATTAACGAAGAAGAATTAGAAGAATTAGAAGAAGAATTAGAAGAAGAAATACAACCAGTTGTTGACGAAGAAGTGGTTATTGACGATGATATATTTGAAGAAGAACCAATTGTTGAAGGACAAGAAGACCAACCTGTTGTAGAAGATGCTGTTATAGAAGAAGAAATTATAGAAGAAGATGTTGTAGAAGAAGAGGATGTTGTAGAAGAAGAAATTGAAGATGATGTTGTAGAAGAAGAGGACGCTTACGTGCCACCTGTTATTCCTGATCCTTATCCACCTGTTATTGAAGAGGAAGAAGATATTTATGTGCCACCTGTTATTGAAGATGAAGAAGATATTTATGTACCACCTGTTATTGACGATGAAGACGAAGAAGTAAACGAAGCACCAACTTTTAATACAACAAACACAACATCTATAGCAGAAAACGTTTCTAGTGGTTCTAGTGTTGTTACTATGTCAGCAACAGATCCTAATAATGATAGTTTAATATATTCTATCTCCTCAGGAAATGATGCAGGTAAATTTACAATTGATTCTTCTACTGGTGCTATTACTCTTGCGGCGTCACTAGATTATGAAACTACAACGTCTTATACGTTAACAATTCAAGTAAGTGATGGGTCATTGACTGCGACTACAAATCAAGTTGTTAATATAACAGATGTAAACGAGGCCACAACATACACCCAAGGCATAAGCAACACTTCTATAGATGCCTGGGGAGCAAGATACTCGCATGACATGGTATTAAACAACGCATGGGCGGAAGGTAATGTTTTAGTGATGCACGGTGACAGAACTTTAAGCGGTAGCACCCAATTGGGTGGCAATCTTGGAGATACTGAGGCTGGATCATTATCTGTTTCCTACGATAATGATAGTGCTGGTAATTTTTCTACTATGAGTTTGGCATACGTATCACAGTTTTCACAGATTTGGGATGGAAATTGGAACACAAGGGTTAATAGCAATAGTGATCTAACTGATCTTTGGGGCAAATACATCATGGCAGGAGGCTCGTTGGTGGTAGTCACAGAACACTCTTCTTGGGATAGTAAGAAAAATGCAGACGTGGAAGATTTCATCAATGTGATTGACACAACGTCATCGACCAACACAGGATTGATTAGTGGAGTTGGACCAACTCCACAACACCTACAACCAGATTACCTAGGGTACTCTGAAGGAGGTTCGGAACTATCACTAAAGCCGGGACAGTCAACATCAACCTATCACAAAGAGTACATGGGTAGAGGAGATCTGGTGTTCCAAGAAACAGGTAATGACAACGATGGTGCAGTGGCAGAATGGAGCAGGGAAGACACTGAATCAGTATACACAGGAGCCTTTCTTGCCTGGGGTGACATTGATGGTCATAGTAGCGTCGCTTCTTATGGATCAGAACAAGCACATTGGGAGATTGCTAGATGGTTAACCATACAGAACAAAGACGCTATAACAGAAGACGATGGTGCGGAAATAGTAATAGATTCAGAATACATACCCATATTTGGAGATTCATATGGCACAGCAACACACACATCAGAGAACGATATTACAGCAGTAGAATCATTTCACCTAGGTAACAATGTGTACATTGGAGGTGGTATGGATCACATAGATTTCGTTTGGGACGACTCCGCAGACATGGCCTATTGGGCCTTCAACGCAGACATGGATAATGGCGCCACACCAACACAGGCAGATGACCATTATGGTGTAATAGGGTCTGATGCGGACGGTGACGGTGATCTTTGGGAGACCACTGACACATTCAGTTTAGACAAGATCAAGATCCTGGATGACTCAGAGGACTACCTGACACAGGATGAAGATGCTAGTAGTGAATACTACTTTAAAATTACACCGGTTACTTACGCAGGCGGTGCCTGGAACGTAGAAACTGATAATACGGTTACATTGGCTAACACAACAAATTATAACGATTACTTGGATTTAACATCTAATACTGACTTTGACGACATTAACTACGCAATAATTGAATCAGAGTCAGCATTGATTTCCGAGGTAATTGCATCTTATTAAACCCAATAAATATGCTTGTATTATGAAAAAACTTATTATAACATTATTATTTTTCCTTTTATCCTTTAGCTGGAGTCATGCAGAAATTGAAGGCTCAGATGGATGTACATGGAAAGTAACTGAAGAAACAGATGAATATATAATGGAGAGCTGTGGTACTAATAATGCTAGGATCAGGCAAAAGCATTCTATTGAAATGACTTATGTACCAAGCAAAGAAAAACTAGTAAATCCTATAGACAAATTTAAAAAAATTGTTATAACACCAGAAGGAGAAGAAACTGAAAAAGAAATTAAAAAAATAGAAGAGGATATTACAATTACAGAAAAAAAAGTTAAAGAGATAATTACAGATAAAGCATTAGAAGAAAAACAAATTATAGAGAATGGAAAAAATGAAAAAATTATCAACGAAACAAAAGATTCGTCAACTACAGATATTAAAGAAGAGATTAAAAAGAAAGAAACGTTAACTTGGCAACGTATCTATCAACTACTTCCTACCCTTATCGTACAAAACGAAAAAGTAAAAGCCGCGGAAAAAGACTACGAAGCGGCAGTAGAAATATTAAAGAAAACATATTCAGCATACTATCCACAAGTAACAATTACGTATGGACATAATTGGGAAGACGATAGAACACCTTCAAAAAGTAACACAGTTGGAGTAGACTCAATAAAAAATGATGGAAAACATGGCTACCAATCATCTATAACAATCACACAAATGATTTGGGACTTTGGACGAACTAATTCTTTAATTGATATTGAACGAACAAAGGCTCAACAAACTTACTTTCATTTAGAACTTGCAAAAGAAGATCTTGTAATGGAGGCTATTAGTGCTTGGTTAAATTTAATAAAAACTTACAACATACACGAAGCAAATAAAAAAATAGAAGCCAATGCATTAAAAACACTATCCATGACGATAGAAAAAGTTAAAAAAGGAGAAGCATCTAAATTAGAACAACTACAAATTGAACAGCAATATAGAACTTTCCAAACTTTAACAATGACAAGTCAATTAACTTTTGATTCAGCAAAACAACGATTCCAGAACGTTTGGAGATTTAAACCTCTTGATATTGCTAATATACCTATGCCAATCTCAGACTTGTTAGGATTGATACCTGATTCAGGAGCATCTGTAAGAAGTAACACTACATTAAAAATTGCAGATGCAGATATTGAAATTGCACTAGGACAACTTAGATATGATGACGCAGAATTTAAACCAAGAATAGATGGTAAATTATCTTACACAGAAAAAGAAGGAGAGTTAGGTGGAGCATACAATGAACAAAAAGAAGAGTGGAGAGCAGACATTACATTAAGTTGGAAAATATTTGGTGGATTTTCTAATGTACATCAAAAAAGAAGTGATATGGCAAAACTAGATTCTGCTGAACTTAGATACGAAGATGTTGTAAGAATTGTAAATGAACAATTTAATAATGCTTGGAACAATTATGTATTAATTGAAAAAAATTTAAAAACACTAAAAAGAACTACAGAAATTAATAAAGAAATGTATATACTCACCCTACAAGATTTCAAAGCAGGTAACTCTCCTATTATAGCTGTATTTGGAATGAAAACAACACACATCATGAGCGAAGTTGCTTACCAAAATGCACAAATTGACCTTTTAGTAGCAAGATACCAATTGCATAAAGTTCTTGGACTCGTAGATCCTATTCTAAACTAATAAAATCATTAAATACAACTATAATGAAAAGTCTAATTAAACACTTATCCCGCGATAAAAAAGTCGCTTTAATGCTATTAATCAGTAGTCTTATTATTGGTATATGTGCATTAACACCTGCATTATTTGTAATCATTGTATTAAACAAGTATCTTGCATCAGGTATTACAGCAACTTTAATATCCTTAACAGCAGGAGCCATATTGGCTTTAGGCTTTGAATTTACATTTAGACAAAATAGATCAATAATGATGCAAGAATTTAATCGAAAAATTTATGATCCATTATTAAAAGCATTTGTAGAAAAATTAAAAACAGTTCAAAATTTACCTACTACTGAATTTAAAAAATTAGATGGTGCTGGTACAATGATTAAAAATATGCGAACGTCATCAGTTACTAGTTGGGTATTGGATTGGCCATTTGTATTATCATTTTTAATAGTTTTAATTTTTATAAACTGGACCGCGGCAGTTATAACTGCAATTTTTATGATTATATTAAATCGAGTTATTACATGGAAAACAAATTTAAATCTTACACAGGATTCTATGTCTAGTGTTGAAATCCTTATAACTGGATTATTAACATTAACAATTATTGCCATTGGGGCATTAATGATAATGCAAGGGCATTTAGATATAGGAACTTTAATTGGTTCTAATATATTAGCCGCAAGAGCATTACAAGGAACAAACAAATATACAAAAGCAAAGGAGTTTATACAACAACGTGATAGAGCAGTCTCAGAAATCGTCAAGTTCATCAAGCAGTAAATTCTTTTTAGGAATTACAACTTTATTTGTAACATTTATGTTATGGATGTGGTTTGCTAAAGTAGACATTACAACTCAAGCAATAGGATATGTTGTACCTGAAAGTAATTTTACTTCTATTGATACAATGGTTAATGGACAAGTTGTTGACGTAAAAGTTAAGCAAGGTGATTCAGTTAAAAAAGGAGATATAATTCTTATTATTAATCCTGGTGTAGGTTATGAACCTTACAATGTAATTGCTAATATAGATGGACGAATACAAACTTTAAATTATAGAAATCCTGGAGCAGTAGTTACAAAAGGAGAAACCATAGTGTTACTAGTACCTGTTGATCAAAAGTTAATTGTAGCAGGCAAACTATATGTTAAAGATAGAGGTTATATTAAAGTAGGACAATTAGCAAAAATTAAACTTGCTAATCAAGACCAATTAAAATTTGGGCCTATTGATGCAACAATAATATCTATATCTCCTAATGCTGTACAATCACAACAAGGTACTTGGTACGAAATAGAATTAGAACTTAAACAACAAAAATTTACTTCGGGTAGTATTGATTACACACTAGTACCAGGAATACAAGTACAAATCTTTATATTAACTGGAGAACGAACAATATTAAGTTATGTCACAACACCATTTCATAATAGTGTAGGACAGGCATTACAGGAAAGGTAATGAAATTTTTTACTTCACGTTGGATGGTCTTGGCATTTGCAATTCTATTGCTATTTGTACGAGTTCAAGATTCTGATTACGTTAAAACTTTAAGATATAAAACTTGGGATTATTTCCAAATACAATCACCACGAGCCAACCTTAGTGATATGGTTGCTATTGTAGACATTACAGAACAAGATTTAAAAGAATATGGTCAATGGCCTTGGCCCAGACATATCATGGCTATGCTCCATGCACGAATAAGTGATGCAGGAGCCGTAATGATTAATTACAATATTCTTTTTGCTGAACCTGACCGTATGGGATCAAAGCAGTATCTTAATTCTTTTCCTATGTCCGATGACACTAGAGAACTATTACAAAAAAATTTAGTAGACACAGATAGAGTTTTTGCAATAGTAATAAAAGAATCAGGCAATACCATTTTAATGATGAGTGTAAAAAATGAACGCGATAACATTTTACCTAGTACAACAAATATTATACAAAAAGGAGATGCCACACCATGGATATGGAACTACGCAGGCATCGTTCCTCCTTTAGCTACGTTATCTGCAGGTGCCGAAGGAATAGGTGTAAATGTTACAGCACCCGAACCTGATTCAGTAGTAAGAAAAGTACCTATTCTAATTCGTATTGAATCTAAATTATATCCTAGCATGGTATTAGAAAATATTAGAATAATAAATCAATCACGAGCAATTAAAATTATTACAAAAGCACATGGTATTGATGAAGTATTAGTTGCAAAAAATTCAGGCATACCAGTCAACCATAATGCTGAAATGTATATTCACTACGCAAATCCAGACAACTATATTCATTTGTCTGCAGGAGATATATTAAAAGGCAAAATTGATAAAAAAGATATAGCAGGAAAAATTATTATAGTTGGTTTAGATGCCGCAGGCTTATCTACATTAAAAGATACCCCATATGGATTAATGACTGACCAAACAATATCTGCTCAAACATTAGATACTGTATTAACAGGAGATTATTTGTTTAGATTACCACAAGCAGATACATATGAAATTTTGTTTATGGGTTTATTAGGATTATTAATGATTATATTAATTCCTAGGGCATCTGTACTACTTTCTGTTCCATTATTAATTTTTGTATTAAGTGGAATAAGTTATGGATCGTTTATGGCTTATGCAAATAAAGGATTTTTAATTGATCCATCATTTGCAATATTATACATATTTTTAATTTGGTCACATAGCACATACAATAATTTTGCAACACAAAGTAGATTAAGACAACAAATCAAAAGACAGTTTGAACATTACCTTGCACCCGACATGGTTAAGAAATTACAAAAAGATCCATCACTGTTAAAGTTGGGCGGTGAAACTCGTACAATGACATTTTTGTTTTCAGACATAAGAGGATTTACACCTATCAGTGAAAAGTACAAAGGCAATCCAGAAGGACTTACAAAACTTATTAATAGATTCTTAACACGTATGACAGATGTTATTATTAAAAATGGTGGAACAATAGATAAGTTTATGGGAGATTGTATTATGGCATTTTGGAATGCTCCAATAGAGAATGGAGAACACGAAGAATGTGCAGTTCAAAGTGCAATGGAAATGGAAGAAGAACTTGCTATGTTGAATGCTGAACTTATTGCAGAAGGGTTGCCACAAATTAATATTGGGATAGGTATAAACACAGGAGAAGCACTTGTAGGCAATATGGGTTCTAAACAACGATTTGACTATTCTGTAATAGGAGATGCTGTAAATTTAGCCTCTAGATTAGAGTCTAGTTCAAAGACACTTGGTAAAACAATAGTCATAGGTCAAGAAACAGTTGATAGAGCCAAGCTCAATTATAATTTTGAATACATTGATGACATAAAAGTTAAGGGCAAAACCGAGTTTATCAAGGTATATACCATAACAAATTAACCCACCTTTTCTTAGATATAAATAGTTTTAATTATGGACGCGGACCTTTTATTAATTGTATCAAGACTATGGCCACTATTAGTGGCTTTCGTATTGCTAATTGTGACTTTAGCACAATCGCATTATCGAATCAAAGTGCTTGAAGAGAAGGTTAAAGTTGCGTTCGAATTAATCAATAAGCTGACTAGCAAGAAATAAACTCACTTAACTTTTATGGCCATTTAACTTTACGGATTTTAACCGTAAATAAATTAGTGGACGAAGGAAAAAGAAATGGAAAAAATTTTTATGATAATAATATTTTGTATAGGACTAGATTGCCAAGGTGTCTGGCAAGAGTCTACTTACAATAGTCTGACGAACTGTGAAGCGGCGTCTCCTATGGTAAAAGAATATTTTACATCTACTTTTCCTGAATCTCGAGGTGAAATTCATTGTTTAACTGAAGGTGCATTCATTGAATGGAAACAATGGCTAGAAGCAGGCAATAAACCCATGTTGAATATGGATATGAATCAAACGGGGCAACAATAATGGATTTTTCTAATAAAACCTGGCTACTTATTTTTATAGGGGTAATGTTTATAACATTACTCCAAGGATGTGCTACGCCAGTTACTACTAATCTTACAACGTCCCCCAAATCAAACATAGGTAATATCCTTTTAATAGGCGAAGTAATCGGATGTGTTTTCGCACCTGCAGACCCTAGCTGTCAAAAAGATCCCAATAATCACCCAGCTCCAACAAAATCACCTTAATAATACAATTAAAGTACTCTTGATCCGGTGGCATATTCACCATTAAAGCGGTAAATACTGCTAATAGGGTCAAACGGACAGGTAAATGAAAAAGATAACAAGATCAATATTAGATGATTTGCATAGTATTCATAGAGTCAAGGATACAGAAGCATTTCTTGAGACTACAGGTAGCAACATAATAGAAAGTGCTGTTAACCTGTTGGACGTCATTAATAAAAACTACCCTCCTGAGCAGGCCCAAGAATTAGAGAGAAGGTTCATTAATTCTATTAAGAATGGTGAATCAAAAAAATTCAAAGTCGGCATTAAGAAGATCATAGAGGGTAAACAAGATGAATCAAATTAATGAAGGCGGAAACATATTTAAAAATCCTACCGGCCAACCAGCAACACAAAGAATTAATCAAGCAGACGTAGACCCAACTATTGCCTGGCTAGAAAAAATTACAGGATTACCTTTACAATCAAACAAATTAGGAACTACAGGAACATCTCCTACAAGTGGAGATATAGATGTTGCTGTAGATCAATCTAAAATTACAAAAGACCAATTAGTATCAAAATTGACGCAATGGGCTCAAGCTAATAAGCAAGACCCGTCAAAATGGATTAAGAAAAGTGGTATTAGCGTTCATTTTAAAACACCTATTAACGGTAATGTTAAAAATGGATTCGTACAAACTGACTTAATGTTCGGTGACCCAAATTGGATGTCCTGGAGTTTGAAAGGCTCATCTCCAGGCTCCAACTATACTGGAGCGGATAGACACGTATTCATTGCTAGTATATCTAAAGCACGAGGATATAAATGGAGTCACAAGAACGGTTTATTAAAAAGAGATACAAACGAACCTGTATCTAAAAAGCCTGATCAGATAGCAAGTTTATTATTAGGTAGAAATGCTAAAGGATCTGATCTTGATAGTGTAGAAAACATTCATAAAATGATTAGAGGTGCATCTGACTATAACGAATTAGTTGCAGACTTTAGAGATAGTCTTGCAAAAATAGGAAAAACATTACCTGAACACGTTATCGAAGGAAGCCCTATATGGTTTAAAGGTTTATTAGCAAAGGTTAATCTATGAAATTAGTAGAGTTTAAAAAAGTTACAGGTAATTGTAAAACACCTTTATTAGAAACAGGAGGCAGAATTGACCATGCCGAAGACCTTGTATTTTGGAATGGTAGCCAAGGAGCCTTAAATGCTATAAGACAATTAGAAGGATTAGCTAAAAATACTAATAACCTTACAATTAAATGGGATGGTTCTCCAGCAGTAGTGTTTGGAAGAAATCCTAATGGAGAATTTATTTTTACAGACAAAAGTGGATTTCATGCACAAGGATATGATGGTAGAGCAACAAACTCTGCTGACTTAAAAGGAATGATTAGTGACAGAGCTAAAAAAAATCCTTCAAAAACAAAATCATATAAAGCCTATGCAGATAAAATTGTTCCTATTTTTAATACAGTAGCAAAAGCAATTCCTAATAAGTTTCAAGGTTACTTTAATGGTGATATGTTATATTTTGCAACACCTCAACAATCCAATGGCAGATATGTTTTTAAACCTAATGTAGTAGAATATAGTGTTGATGCTAAAAGCGAACTAGGTAAAAAAATTGGGCAAAGCAAAGCAGGTGTTGTTGTTCACAATATGATGGGCGAACAAGGACAAATTTCTCAAATTAAAGACCTTAATAGATATATTCAAGGACGTGGATTATTTGTAATTCCACCTACAACTGTAAACAAGAAAGTAAGTGTAGACACCGACGCATTAAACAAAATAAAAAGTATAGTAAGTCAAAATGCTAATTTAATAGATACTTTGTTAGACAAAAACAAATTAGCTAGTATGAAATTAACTGATTTGCCTAAAATATTATATGCATATACTAACGCAAAAGTTGATCAAGGACTTCAAAATTTAGGTAACGATTTCTCTAGATGGTTATTAACTAGTGCAGTTAGTGAACCAAAGAAACAAAAAATTATAGAATATGTAAAACAAAACATAAATGGCTTTGTAGCACTTTGGAATACTGTTAGTGGTATAATGAATGCTAAAGACAATATTATCACCCAACTAGATTCAGCACCAGGAGATGTTCAAGCATCTATAAATGGTAAACCCGGTGGAGAAGGATATGTTTTGGGCGGTATAAAATTAGTTAGAAGATCTGGGTTTACTCAAGCCAACAGAGCAATAAATACAAGATAGGAGAATAATATGAGATTTAATGAATTTAGAGACCCAGCTGATCAAGAACCAGCATATAATAAAGACTTTAAACAAGACTCTTTATTCAATCAATTAGGAAAAGTTTTAGACAGCCAAGGCAATCCTAAACCAGTCGACACCGTAATTACAGATGATAATAAACAATTTAAGGTTACAGTAGCTCAAGCCCAAATGTTAAGAAATTTAATGACATCTAATCAAATTAAACCTGCTTTAAGAGGACAATTTACTAGAGATGCACAAGGGTCAACTACTCTTGCTAAATTTTTATCAGCACCAGACATGATAACACTATTTGGACAAATGTACATGAACGTAGATGATGGTGGTGCCCAGGATGAAAGTTTGTGGGTAGGAGGCAGTGGAAAAGTAAAAGGAAGAGTAAAAGGCGGTGGTAGAAAAAGAACTCCTAAACTACCAGGAATTAAAGGTGGCCCAAAAACAGGACCCACGGCAAACGTTGCACTAGCAAATTAAAAATGATAATTGCTTTAAATGAGGTATTAAATTAATGTTAGACACAATTGGGGTTCCTTTTATTAGTGAAATATATGAAGCGAGAATGACTCGTAATTCAAGTGACACTAAAATATTGACTTATACAGACTGTACTGAAAGATTATATCTAACTGTTCTTATTTTAGAACTATTAAGCAAATATAAAACATACAAACATTTTGCAAGAGCATATGCTAAAAATACAACAACTTATTCTAGCTATAAAAATTTTAGAATGAATGGTACTGACTTGTACAATTTTATATATTTTGTTACAGGTGACGCAAGAGCAATGAATAAATTAAAAGATCCTAAGAGTGCTATGGCAAAAAGAAAAGCTACTTCATTTCCTACCATGGCTTTAAACAGATACCTATCAAAAATAGCAAGTGGAACACAAAGTACTGATACTCAATTATTCGCTAACTTAGAATCTGCTTTAAAAATTAGAAACAGCGACTATAAAACAGTTAGAAGAGACATATTAAATTATACTAGTTTAACTCCAACAACTCGTAAAAAAGCAGTTACTAGATTACTTCATGCCGCTAGAGCAAAATTAAGAAATAGTGATATTATACAACATTTACAAAGATTAATTACAGATAAAAATTTAGAAACAGGATTAGTTAAAGATAATGAACCTAAAATTAGTGTACCTGATATAGGTGTAGAAGGCAGAGACCTTGCTATGTATAGATATCTTACTGGAACTAAAAGCATAGTTCAATTAAAAAGATTTATAGAATTTGCGTTAGCAGGAAAATCTATACCTGCTACAATAGTTGGTGCATATATTCCTGCAATTAAAATGATAGACGATATTGTTAAAGCAGGCCCAGGAACCGTAGCAATTTTAAAAGGATTGCATCAAAGAGCCCTAAAAACACGTAGAAAGTAATATTAACACACAATTTTCTACCCATCCACACTAAATAAATGTAATACACAGTCTACGGAGTGTAGACTGCCAATAACGAGAAAAGAATATACAAATATTGGCTGAAAGTGATCATACAAACACATTCACATATATTGTTAATCTTTTCTTTAATAAAACGGTAACGAACTAACGTCCAACCTGTCCGTTGAATTTTAGGGAGTTACTATTTTTTAAAAGGGAGACAACAAATGGCTAAATTAGCAAGAACAAGCGGCTTCGGTAATTTTGCAACTGACGGCGGCGTAAGAAGTACAGCTAACCTAGGTGCATTCGTAATCGACGCAGGCGGAGACCTTCGTTCAGAAGACGATGCGGCTAGAGAAGCAGTTGAAGTTATCCTTGGTGAAGTACAACCATTACTATACAGCATTGTAGACGACGCAAACGGAAAAATGACTGTAATAGTAGATAATTCGCAAACTGACGCAACTGATTTACAAAGACGTCTTAGAGCATTAGACACAATAGGTCCTAACAGCTATGACATATCAGGCGCAACAGTTACAGCGGCATCTACACTAGTAGCGGCGTAATTCACGCTAATAACTTTAATAAGGTTTTTGGGGTGTTCTTACTGGGCACCCCAGAACATTGTTAAAAATTTATAAAAAAGGAGAAAACAAATGGCAGTAATATCAGGAAGTAAAGACATTACAAACCCTAATGGCGTAGAATTTTTATCGAAAGATATTGATTTTTACAAAATTACAGGTGCTACAGGAATTCACACTGCTCCAGAAGGTGCATCTTCAGTTTTTCACAAAACTGTAAGAGCTATATCTGGCGAAGCGAATATCGTAGTACTTGGTATACCAGCGGCTGATGACCTAGTAGTAGGCTTAGAAGGTGGTTACGAAGGTAATGGAAGTACAGGTGCGGCGGCGACTTTAAAGGCGCTTATCGACACTGAGACTGGTGTAGCAGTTACGGTAGCGGCAACGACTATCAGTGGCGACACTTGGTCTTAATAGTTAATATAATATAATATTAATTTTTTTAACATTTAATCTACGGAGCGTAGATTAAGTCATTTAAGAGAAAAAAGGAGAAAAAAAATGGCGACAGTAACAAGAGTTAATCCAGCGTCAGAGGCGGTGGACTTTAACAACACAGGAAGAAATCTAGTGCATATGGACATCGCTTTCGCGGCGGCTGTTGATGCTAAATTAGGACCTAATTCAGCAGTTAAGGCAACACTAGAAGCTATTTCCCAAATTACAAATATAGTATTGGCTGGCCCACTTCACAACACAAACGCAAATATGTCAATCGCGGTTGAAGGTGATTTTGGAACAGATACTTATGATGGAACAAATGCTGAAACTTTAGCGGCTCACTTAGAAGATGTAGTGCAGGCTTTAGGAACAGTTGATTCTATCAATTTGGGCAGTGCATCTGTTACAGCTAAAACATACGTGCTGTAATTTAAAATAAGAATTAAACTTTTTAGATTCTCAGAATTAAGGGTGTTCAAGAAATTGAGCACCCTTTTTTCATCTATAATAAGTACAACTAGCTTAAGAGAAGAAAAGTGTATGAGATTTAAAATTTTATCATTAGTAGACATTACAAAAACAGGGTTACACAAAAATAATAGCAAAGACGAAAAAGCTATTTCCCAAAACGCCAACTATCTAACCTTTGAAAACTGTCTCCAATTTAGATCAAATATTGAACCTATTGACAATCCAAAATTAAAAAAAGTAAATTTGGCAAATACAAATTTTGGTGAGAACTATACTGGAGAACATAATGTATGGTCTATGGAATTTACAATGGAAGATAGAGCAGACCCTTTACCTGTTAGTGAAATTATCGGCCATTTAAAAGAAGACATAGATTTGGTCCCTATAATCAATGCATTAGACGAAACTATTAGTTTAACCAATAGTATGTTCAGAACACAAGATTTAAAAACTAATAATATAATAATAGTAGAAAAAGACGACAACATTGGCAATAAATAGTAACATTAAACGAATCAAGGCACATTTTAGGCGTAATCTTAGGCCCTTCCACTGGATAATAAAAATATTAGGAAGAGAAAAAAAATGGCAGAGTCCAGAAGTA